>OHEP01000306.1_pt1 | contig 36977 bp, 30 predicted proteins | sample 1567271 | NCBI WGS metagenome assembly OHEP01 (sample SAMEA3879577, study PRJEB24766) | human gut metagenome | biome: human-associated habitat; feature: feces | place: USA | collected 1985/1987
ACACACACACACACACACACACACACACACACATTCTGACCGTCGCTTCACGCGCGTTATATTATTTCTTTTCAAGAAGATATGCAAGGGCAGGAACTCCTTTTTTCGGGAGTTTCCTGCCCTTTTTGCGTGCCGGAGAGAGAGCCGGCACTTTCCGGGCGGGCACAGTCCCCGCCTATACAGACCTGATTCCTGGCATCCAATCCCTGGTATCTGGCATCAGTACCTATTCTTAATCAACTAACTGAAAAACTTAAAGTCTCATGAAGAAACCCTACTATTTCCTGCTGGCCGCTGTCCTGACGACAGGCATGCCGCCGCTGACCTCCTGCGGGAACGATGACCCGGTCACTCCCGAGGAGATTGTACCCGAGCCCGAACCAGAACCGGAGCCAGAGCCGGAACCCGAGCCGGAACCCGAGCCCGAACCCACGGCAGGCTGCCTGGCCTTCACCCCCCTCTGGGAACAGACCGGCGGCGGCACGCAGCCACCCGCAGACTTTGTACTGAACCTGGCAGGAAAGGCACTGACCGTTCCGACGGGAGCGCCCTACCTCTACCCGAACACGCTGACCGCGGGCGAATACCCTGTAACGGCCTGGAACATCCCCGAAGCCGTCACCGTGACGGCCGACGGACTCGCCACCCTGGAACTGGACGAGGCGGGACGGCTGCTGTCCATGCCGGAACGGCTTTGGACGGCCGACACCCTCTACTGCGTGACGGCAGGCGACACCACGGACGTGACACTGCGCATGCACGAACTGACACAGCAATTGCGCATCAGCCTGAGTCTGAGCGAAGCGGCAGAAATCAAGGAACTGAGTGACATCACCCTCACCGGAATGACGGGAGCGGCCCTCCTGCCCGAAGGCACCCCCACGGGCGAACCGGTGACAGCTGTCTTCCAGGTGAAGGAACTCACCCGCTCACGGGCGGAAGAGATACAGGGACTGGAACTGTACCTGCGTTCAATGGGCACCTTCCCGAAATCGAAGAACATCCTGGCCTTCAGCCTGGAGCTGACGGACGGACGGAAAGTGACGTTCAGTCTGGACGTGACGGACAAACTGGCCGAACTGGCTGCCGGAGGTACCCTGCAACTGGAAGGGACCATAGAGATTCCTGCCCCGACACCCACACCCCCACCTTACTGGCCGGTGCCCGACCCGGACCCGGAACTGACGGTGGGTGAAATCACCATCACCGGATGGGAACAGGTGGACGGAGGCGATGTGGATGCGGCAATGTAACAATGAAAGCTATCGATTTTAAAATATGAGAACCAGACTATTGACTTTAGCAGCCCTGGCCATGACACTGGCCGCCTGCAACAACGACAACGAGAATCTGAATGACGGCCCCGTGGCCGCCCAGTTTACTGCCGCTATCGGTAACAACGTGACCGCCACTACCCGTGTCAGCGGAACGGACGGAACCAAATGGGATAAAGGCGACTGCATCGGCATTACCTGTACCGGTGGTTCCTCGTACAACAACGTCCCCTATGTGACGAATAATGGAGACGGCAATTTCAACCCGGCGAGTGATGATATTATCTACTACGATAACACGGACGAAGTAACCTTCCGTGCCTATTATCCGTACAAGGATGACGACGAAATGACAGAGGGTAAGATAGCCGCCACCACCAATGCCAAGGCACAGGAAGTGCAGACCCAGCATGACTTCCTCTTTGCCAACGGTGCCAAGGGAAGCACTTACAACCCGGATGTGAGCTTCACCGGCGCAAACGCCTTCAGCCACTGCATGAGCCGGATTACACTCAATTTCAAAGGAGGAAGAGGTGTCACCATCCCGACTGATGGCCCGACCAGCTACACACTGAAAGGCTTGTTGTTGCAAGGTACTTTCGACCCCACCACCGGCCAGACGGCAACCACTACCACAACCACGGCAGATGTAACCCTGCCAGGCAACCGCACCTCGTCCATCTTCTTCCCGCAGGAAGTGGAGAGCATCGGAATGGAAATATTATTGAACGGAAACACCTATTACACCGCACTTCCCGTGAAGGAAGACAAGCTCCAAAGCGGCAAGGAATACCACTACGAAATCACCATCAGCCACAAAGATGTGATGGTAAATGCCTCTATCAAAGCATGGGACAAGGTGAATGAAAACGTTAATGTGAACATCTGACCCACATACCGCTGCCCCGGCGCATGCGTCAAGCCGGAGCTGCCCATAGACAGTATGGTGCGACGGCCGCCTTCGCAGGCGGCGGCAGCACAAAACGAAAACAAATAAAAAACATCACGATATGAAGAAAAGACATTCCATCCGGATACTTCTCGCCGCAGCCGCGCTGCTCCTTGCCACGGCTGCCTGCACGAAGGACGAACTGGCGGACGGTGACCGTCTGCCCGAAGGACAATACCCGCTGGAGATAGCCCGCATCACCCTCGGCGTGGAGGGCGGCGAGGCGCAGCCGTGGGGCGCACCGGCGACGCGCGTCAGCGAGAACGGGGACGGCAACAGCAGCAAGTTTGATGCGGGCGACCCGTTCGCCGTACAGATAGACGGCGAGGGAGAGGTCGGCACCTACACCGTGCAGGACGACGGTTCCGCCGAAGCCGAAACACCCCTGTACTGGAGCGACAGGGACGAGGACCACACCGTCACCGCCTGGTACCCCGCCACGGACGGCACCATCGACCTCGGCAACCAGAGCCAAAGTCTTGCCTACCTGCTGGGCGCCACGGGCACGGGCGACTACCGGGCCCCCGTCACCCTGAACTTCACCCACGCTCTGGCGAAGGTGCGCGTGACGCCCACGGACGATGCACTCGGCGAAGTGCAAAGCCTCCAGCTCTATACCTACACACAGTGTACTTATGAAAAGGGCACGGTAGTGCAAGGCTCGCAAGAGGGCTGGATAGAGATGAAGAAGTGCGAATACACCGAAAACGGCGCAACCATCACCTGCTGGGAGGCGAACGTGGTGCCCGACTACACGATAACCAAGCTGCGGGCGAACGGCAGCGAGGAACGCACTCTCTCCTCCGGCATCACCCCCGTAGCGGGCAAGTTCTACAACATCACGCTGAACAAGGACAAGGGATATACCGACGACGGACAGGGCAACTACACCGTGACTACTGCCGAGGGCCTGAAGAACATCGCCGAACTGGTGAACGAAGAATGGAAGTTAGACATCAACATCACCCTGACCGACGACATCGACCTGAAGGGCATCGACTGGACACCGATAGGCATAGACTATAACCACCAATACACCGGCACCTTCGACGGCGGCGGCAAGACCATCACGGGGCTGACCGTTACGGGAAGTGACCAATATGCAGGCCTGTTCGGACGTATCGGTACGGGCGGCAAGGTGATGAACGTGAAGCTGGAGGGCGTACTGATAGAAAGCAATAACGAAATGAGCACTGTCGGCGGCATAGCGGGATGGAGCTATGGCACCATTGAAAACTGCTCGGTGTCGGGCAGCGTCAGCGGTAGCGGCAGCGACGGCTACACAGGCAGCGGCGCAGGTGGCGTGGTGGGCTCTCAATGGGGCGGTTCCATCATTGGGTGCAGCTCCTCGGCCACAGTGAAGGGCGTGACCATTGCCGGCGGCATAGCGGGAGATGCGAGTGGTGCCTCCCTGACCGGCTGCTACGCCACGGGCAGCGTAAGCGTTGCAAATAACACCGAAAATGTTGCCTTAGCCGGCGGCGTGGTGGGAGCTAACGGAGGTGGCACCCTGACCGCCTGCTATGCCACGGGCAGCGTGAGCGGTAGCGGTAGCGGCACCATCTATGTGGGCGGCGTAACGGGAAGCAACACTGAAGGTACCCTGACCGCCTGCTATCATGCCAATGGGACTGTCAGCGGCCCTGACGGAACCACAGGCGGCGTGGCGGGACGGAACTATAAAGCTATCTATGACCCTGTCATCACCGCCTGCTACTGGGGAAGCAACGGCCAGACACAGGGCATCGGTTACAATCAGGCAGGCACCACCTTCGAAACCACGCAGGTGACGGACGACGACTGGCAGAATGCCGCTGACGCCATGAACGCCGCATTGAACGCTGAAAGTTGGCGATACACATTTGATCCCGACAATTTATTACCTGTATTGTGGGAGCCATAAAAAGGCAGTCCAAAAGTTTGGCTGATTGGATATAAAACAGTAAATTGTAGGCATTTATGATACGCAAGATACTGACAACTTACACTGCACGGCTGGATGAATATCTGGCCCGCTCACACCGGCAGCCCGAAGGGGTGGCCGAGGTCGGGCTGATAGGCTCTGCCGGCGAGCAATGCCCCAACAAGCTGGTGATCTCTCTCGTTAATCTGGAACGGGAAGCCAGCGGCGATGGCGGCTATATGTAGCGTGCCGCAACCGGCTATGCCGGCAGACGTCAGCCTTGATTCCATCAAAGAAAAATGAAAAAATCCCGAAAGGTTGCGGTCTATGGCCACAACCTTTCGGTTTTTTTCAGGCACATACAGGAACCGACGCACTGCCGGATTCCGGGACAAGCCCGGAGGAGCAACACAACACGGGAGCATTCCCGCCCCCGAGCGGGAATCCGGAAGAGATTCACGAACTGTTAAATTTTAAATTAAAAAAAACGAACGGACGAATGCATCAAAACATGAGCACGTTTTCCTGTATTCGTCCGTTCGTTTTCATGCGTATGCCTGGACGTTTTCCGGCCGTTAACAGTTCAACGCTATATTCTGCCTCCGCCCGGAAACAAAAAAGCCCCGATTCTGTTATGAATCAGAGCTTTAAGCGGTGCGTACGGGACTCGAACCCGTGACCCCATGCGTGACAGGCATGTATTCTAACCAACTGAACTAACGCACCTAAATGAATGTTTGTATAGTTGCTTTCTCTCTCGATTGCGGTTGCAAAGGTAGGCATTTTTCTGAAACCTGCAAGCGTTTTCTCAAAAAAAATCACTTTTTTGTGCATTTCAGGTCCGAAACAGGTAATTCTGAGGTAATGGAAAAACATTTTAGTGACATCATACCCACAGATACCGATTATTTCATTATCTTAGGATGATATTAGCTGCAACGACTATGAACATGCAAATCTTTCAAGTGAAATCGAACAGGCGTACACCCACCACGGGAAGCCTGCTGTTGGCCTCTCCCCTCCTGCATGACTACCACTTCGCACGGACAGTCATCCTTACGGTTACGCATTCTGAGGAAGAGAGCATGGGACTTATCATCAACAAGAACTTCCGGTACCGGCTCTACCTGAACCAACTGATTCCGGAACTGGCCGAAGGGCCGGTTATCCCGATATACAAAGGAGGACCGGTGGAACGGAACACCATCTTCTTCATCCATACCCTGGCCGACCTGGAAGGAGCCTTCGACCTGAAGAACGGCCTTTACCTGAACGGCAACTTCGAAGCGCTACAGGCTTACATACTGGAAGGAAACCCGATAGCAGAGAAGATGCGGTTCTTTGCCGGATATGCCGGATGGGGGAAAGGACAACTGACTGATGAAATAGCCGAAGACTCCTGGATAGTCAGCTCTCCGGACGGCAAACAACTGCTGGAAACCCCGCCGAACCAGATGTGGGAATACTGTATGAGCGAACTGGGAGACCCTTACCGCCTGTGGGCGAAATACCCGCTCTACCCCTCATTCAACTGACGGGCGGATTTTCTGGTAGACATACACATCCTGATAACCGACAGGTGTATACAGCCATTGGCGCAGACACCCGCACTCGGCAAAACCTTCCTGCCGGAACAGGGACAGGCTATAGACATTGTCGGCGGCAATGTAGGCATAAAGCTGGTGGATACCCAGACGGGTGAAGCTATGCTCCTCCAGCAACTGCAGGGCCCTCCGGCCTACACCCTGACGGCGCCTGTCTGTCCGGACCACCACCCCTACTTCCGCCCGGTTGTGCCGCGGATGGAAACTGCACAAATCGACCATGGCGACCACTCCGTCCAGCGGATGGACCACCATCAGCCTCAGCTGCCGGTCTGTATAGATATCGTTCTGATTCTCGGCAATGTACCGTTTCAGCTGATAACGTGAATAATATCCGGTAGCCGAACCTACCGTCCAGGCAGCCGCATCGTTCTCCATAGCCAACATGACTGCCAAGTCTTCGGGCTCGGGAGCACGCAGAAACAGGGATTCGGTATAGGCATTCATGCTTCAGGCAAATCACTCAGGTCCAACTCCGCCAACAGCCGGTTCCTGCCTGGCACACAAAACAAGGAAGCCACCAGCACCATGATGCCGCACAACAGGCCGGTAGTGTTCAAGGTCCAGTAATAGACCGAGAAATTGAACAGTGCCGGAACCAGTAGCATGGCCATCCGCACCTCGTTCCAGCGGCAGTAACTCTGCAGTGCCTCTACCAACGGCAGCGCACGCACGTAACGGGTGAGCGACAGACTGAACACCCGGAGCGAAAGAGGAATGAAGGCTACGGCCAGCAGAATACCCACCGTCTGGAAGATATACTCCATACGGACATCACCGGCCCAGACACCCTGAGGCAGGACATCCGTCTCGTACAGCCCCATCAGCAGCAAACACAACACCCAGAACACGGCATATTCCACTTTCAGCCGGTTCAACAATCGATTGATTCTTGTCTTCATCTTATTTATATCAGTTACATGGTACCCGTAAATGCAATCCGGTTCACAATGGAACGTCCCAGTGTCACTTCGTCCGTATACTCCAGCTCATCGCCGATGGAGATGCCGCGGGCAATGACGGTCAGCTTCACATCGAAACCGCTCAACTTCCGGAAGATATAGAAATTGGTGGTATCGCCCTCCATGGTGGAGCTCAGCGCCAGAATCACTTCCTTGACCCCCCCCGCACGGACGCGGTCCACCAGACTGTCTATCTGCAAGTCGGACGGCCCGATACCGTCCATCGGCGAGATAACTCCCCCCAACACATGATACAGTCCCCGGTACTGCTGGGTGTTCTCTACCGCCATCACGTCGCGGATGTTCTCTACCACACAGACCACCGACGTATCGCGCGAGGCATCGGAGCAGATACGGCACACATCCGTATCGGAGATGTTGTGACACACCCGGCAGTACTTCACTTCGTGCTTCAGGGTAATCATGGCATTGCCGAAGGCTTCCACACTCTGCGTATCCTGACGCAGCAGGTGCAGCACCAGACGCATAGCCGTTTTCCGGCCGATACCGGGAAGTTTGGCAAACTCTCCTACCGCTTTTTCCAATAGGACAGAAGGATATTGTTGGTTCATTCTATTCGGTTTACAGTTTCAAGATGCAAAAGTACAAAAACTCTACGTATATTTGCACGTTCAAAAGAGATTAAGAGATGAACGGAATATTTATACTGCTGACCATCGTACTATATTTCGGCCTGCTGCTTTGGGTTTCCCGGTGGGCCGGCAAACGCCATTCCGACAACGACGCCTTTTTCCGCGGGAACCGCGAATCCCCCTGGTACATCGTATCGTTCGGCATGATAGGGGCCTCCCTGTCCGGCGTAACCTTCGTGTCGGTACCGGGCATGGTGCAGACCATCGACATGACCTACATGCAGACCTGCATGGGCTTCTTCTGCGGCTACCTCATCATTGCCCACGTGCTGCTCCCCCTTTATTACCGGCTGAACCTGACTTCCATCTACACCTACCTGGGCAAACGCCTCGGCCGGTATTCCTACAAGACGGGAGCTTCGTTCTTCCTGCTGTCGAAGACGCTGGGAGCCGCCGCCCGACTCTACCTGGTATGCGTCATCCTTCAGCACTTCGTATTCGACGCCTATCACATTCCGTTCGCCGTGACCGCCATCGGCACCGTGGCGCTTATCTGGCTCTATACCCGCAAGAGCGGCATCCGCAGCATCGTATGGACCGACAGCCTGCAGACCTTCTGCCTGCTGCTAGCACTGGGCCTCATCCTGTACCAGACGGCCACGCTGGTCAGCCCCGACTTCAAAGGAGTGTGGAACGCCATCCAGGAAAGCGGGCACAGCCGCATCTTCGTGTTCGACGACTGGCAGTCCAAACAGAACTTTTTCAAGCAGTTCTTCAGCGGTATCTTCATCACCATCGTAATGACGGGACTGGACCAGGACATGATGCAGAAGAACCTGTCCTGCCGCAACCTGAAAGAAGCCCAGAAGAACATGTACTGCTACGGACTCTCCTTCGTGCCGGTGAACTACCTCTTTCTCTGCCTGGGCATCCTGCTGATACTGGCCGCCTCGCAACTGCACATCGAGGTACCGGCCAAGGGCGATGACCTGCTGCCCATGTTCGCCGCCGGAGGTCACCTGGGATATACGGTGCTGGTACTCTTCACCATCGGTATCATCGCTGCCGCCTTCTCCAGTGCCGACTCTGCCCTGGCTGCCCTGACCACCAGCTTCTGCATCGACATCCTGAACATCGAACGCTACCCGGAACAGCGGGCACAGCGCATACGAAAGGGCTCGCACCTGCTCATCGCAACGGTCTTTGTCCTCTGCATTCTGGCCTTCGAGACCATCGGAAGCCCCAGCGTGATAGACACCATCTATACATTGGCCTCGTATACCTACGGGCCGTTGCTGGGACTTTTCTGTTTCGGTCTGTTCACCCGGATGCGCCCCCGCGACAAAGGCGTACCGTACATCGCCCTCGCCTCGCCGGTGGTCTGCTACCTGACAGACCGGGCCGTCTTCCTGGCCACAGGCTACCGCTTCGGCTACGAAATGCTGATGCTGAACGGACTGCTCACCTTCGGAGGGCTGGCATTGCTCAGCATCGGACGCAATCGGACCACACACGACGTGTAATCTGCATTTTTTTTCGTACCTTTGCCGTATCTCGACAAACAAACATAAATCAAGAAAAATCATGGAAATTACCAGTGCCGAATTCATCATCAGCAACTCCCGTGCAGACATGTGCCCGAAAACGGACCTGCCGGAATATGCCTTCATCGGACGCTCAAACGTGGGCAAGTCCAGCCTCATCAACATGCTGACCAACCAGCCCAAACTGGCTATGACCTCCGCCACCCCCGGCAAGACCCTGCTCATCAACCACTTCCTCATCAACAAGGAATGGTATCTGGTGGACTTACCCGGCTACGGCTATGCCCAACGGGGGAAAAAAATGATGGAGAAAATACAGAAACTGATAGAATACTATGTACTGGAACGGGAACAGATGACCTGCCTCTTCGTCCTGGTGGACAGTCGGCTGGAGCCGCAGAAGATAGACCTGGAATTCATCGAATGGCTGGGAGAGAACGGCATTCCGTTCGCCATTGTCTTCACCAAAGCCGACAAACAGAGTGTAGGAAAGACCAAAGCCAACGTGACCCGCTACCTGGAAACCCTCCGGCAACAGTGGGAAGAACTTCCGCCCTACTTCGTGACCTCATCGGAAAAGAAGACAGGCCGGCAGGAACTGCTGGACTACATCGAAGAAATCAACCGCTCGCTGAAAGAAAACCGATAGCCCTGAAAATGACACCTCCTTTCTGTCCGTTACCCGATTTCCGGTTCCCGGTCAGAAAGGAAGTTCCTTATGGGCAGACATCAGCCGATGTACAGGTTCAGTTCGATATATAATGCCTCTTCCCTATCCGGCAAATTGATAAACTGAATTTTCCCTTCACGGGCCAACCAGCCTATCGCAGCGTTCAAGTCGCGGTTAGAAAGCCCTGTTGCAGCCTTGATTTCCTTGTATTCCCATCGTCTTTTATCGCCGTACAGCAACCGCCATACAACGCCTGCACATTCACCAATACTTTGAGCGTTCATAATCTTACATTTAAGTTTGACTTAGTTAGTTAATCTCGCGTTTCGAGGGAACTTTCTGTACAAAACCTCCCCCCAACGGATACAAATGTATATCTTTTCCTGATACAACGCTTAAAAATTAGAACTTTTTCTCGTTTTTTTAAAACGATTCATCACTCACGAAAGTATAAGGCCGTACATCCAGACACGACTTTTCCCCTCAGCCTTCAATCTCACTCAATTCCAGCCAACGAAAAGTCTTCTCATCCAGTTCCTCTTCCAGTAAAGGAAGACGCTTTGATTTCTCCGTCAGCTCGTCTACACTCAATGTACCGCTACACAAGGCCTCTTCTATGGTCTTCTTTTCAGCCTCCAGGGCGGCAATGTCCTTTTCCAGAGTTTCGAACTCCTGCTTCTCCTTGAACGTCATCTTACGCTTGCCTCCACTGGGACGTACACGCTGCGTCTTCTCTTCCTTCGGCTTGGCCTTCTCCTTCTCCACTTCCTCACGCGTCAGTTTCCAGTCACGGTAATCGGAGTAGTTGCCCGGAAAGTCGCGGATATCGCCTTGTCCCTTGAACACGAGCAGGTGGTCTACCACCTTGTCCATGAAGTAACGGTCGTGGCTCACCACAATGACACATCCCTTGAAGTTCTGCAGGTATTCCTCCAGCACCTGCAAGGTCACGATATCCAGGTCGTTGGTGGGCTCGTCCAGCACCAGGAAATTGGGATTCCGCATGAGCACCGTACAGAGGTAAAGGCGGCGGCGCTCTCCACCGCTCAACTTATAGACATAGCTGTGCTGAGTTTCGGGGGTGAACAGGAAATGCTGCAGGAACTGCGAAGCGGTCAAGCGCTTTCCGTTACCCAGCTCTATCACTTCGGCAATGTCGGTTATGACATCAATCACCTTCATCTGTTCATTGAATTTCAACCCCTCCTGCGAGTAATAGCCGAAACGGACGGTCTCGCCGATTTCCAGCTTGCCGCTGTCCGGTTTCTCTTCCCCCATCAGAATCTTGATGAAGGTAGACTTACCGGTACCGTTGTTTCCCACGATACCCATCTTCTCGTAACGGGCGAAGATGTAGGAGAAATCATCCAGGATCTTCAGGTCGCCGAAACTCTTGTACAGATGGTCTGCCTCAAAAATCTTTGAGCCGATGTACGAGGCCTTCACATCCAGCTTCACCTGCTGGTCATAGCGGTGCTGTTTGGCTACCTTCTCAAGGTCATAGAACGCTTCTTCACGGTATCGGGCCTTGTGTCCGCGGGCCTGCGGCATCCGCCGCATCCACTCCAGTTCCGTACGATACAGGTTGTTGGCACGGGCAATCTCGGCATTGGTGGCGTCGATGCGTTCCTGCCGCTTCTCCAGGTAATAGCTGTAGTTGCCCTTGTAGGAATACAACTGTCTGTTGTCAATCTCGATGATTTCCGAACAGACCCTGTCCAGGAAATAGCGGTCGTGTGTCACCATGAGCAGACTCAGGCTTCCCCGCTTCAGGTATTCTTCCAGCCACTCGGTCATTTCCAGATCCAGGTGGTTAGTCGGCTCGTCCAGGATGAGCAGATCCGGTTCCACAATCAGTACATTGGCCAGCGCCACCCGCTTGAGCTGTCCACCCGAAAGCTGGCTGATAGGCTGGTCGAAATCACGGATCTTCAGCTGCGAGAGAATTTGTTTGGCCCTGCGTTCATAGTCCCAGGCCTTCTCGTGCTCCATTCTCCCCAACAGCTCCTCCAATCCCGGATTTCCGGGGGTTTCCATACATTTTTCATACTCCTTGATGACCTGGGTAGTAGGATTCCCGTGATAGAAACAGGCCTCCAGCACCGTCAGGTTCTCCGGATAATACGGATGCTGTTCCAGATAGCCCACGCGCAGGTCGCGGCGATAAGTGATTTTCCCCTCATCATACCCTTCTTTACCGGCCAGGATATTGAGCAGGGTGGTTTTTCCGGTACCGTTCTTCGCTATCAGACCGATGCGCTGCCCTTCGGCCACGCCGAAAGACAAATCCTCGAAAAGGACCAGATCGCCGAAAGATTTCGTCAGATTCTCTACTTGTAAATAAGATACCATACTCCGATGCTTAACCGATTACAACAACGCCTCTACCTCCGAACGGATACGGGCATACTCCGCCTTGAGGTCACACGCCTCTCCGCGACGGACTTTCTCCCAGACCAGACTCAGCGGATACACCATCAGATCCGTATCGGCAAAACGCAAGGCTGGGAATTCCTTCTGCCCGTCGATGACTGTCACCCAGTCCATACCATCCATTTCATTGACCAGGATAGCGCCGAAAGCTACGCCGAAACTTTCCCAGGCCTGACGCTGGCTGCGGTTGAACTTATCGCTGTCTATCACCTTCTGGATGCTCTGCACATCGGCTTCGGAAGAGGTGAAATCTTTTGTCAGCTGCTTCTTGATGGTAGATACCGCCCAGTCGAAACACTCGTTGATGACATCGATTTCGAGTACCCGCACCGGAATCACCTCGTGCAGCGGTTTGTCGGCATCGCCACGTACCCACAGCGAGGCAAGGATGGACTCGGCTACCTTGATGCTCTCTCCCTTGGTTACCGTAAACGAACATTCCACCGAGATGGAGTCCTTACCGGTCACCCACAGGTGAGTGGTATACCAGGAACCGTTCTCCTGGAAATTCTCGGTACTGTAGGCACAGTCCCAGCCGCCTACCTTCACCAGCCGGGCGCCCTGGGTCTGCTTCAGTTCATAATCGACACATTCACGGGCATACGAACGGTTCTCCCCGCGAAAAGCGGAAATGCGGAAATTACCTCCCCATTTATCGGGGTTATAGAACAGGAAACTGTCTTCTGTATCTTCGAATTCCCGCCAGCCGGAAGGATATTCCAACGAAAACCAGGAACCCGGCGCAATATATTTCATCATAAGCCTCCTCCTTTATTCGTTAACCGGAAGTATTTCAATCCAATAGTCATCCGGATCGTTGATGAAATAAAGCCCCATCTGCTCGTTCTCGAAGCAGACACATCCCATCTCCTTATGGAACCGGCGGACTTCCTCGTAATCGCCTTCTACACGCAGGCACAGATGGCTTTCGTTCTCGCCCAGTTCATAGGCTTCCGTGTGGTCGCGCAGCCAGGTCAGTTCCAGCAGGAACTTTCCGAAATCATCGGCCATATACACCAGAATAAACGAACCGTCGGCAGCCTGCTTACGCGAAGCCTCGTGCAGTCCCAAAGCGGTCTCATAGAACCGGATACTACGCTCCAGGTCCGTCACATTAATATTGAAATGGTCAAACCTTCCTTTTACTTTCATGACACTTGTTTTTTAGGGTTATTCAAAAAGATTCACTCGCTGCCCCCGATGTTCCAGCAACAGACTTTCCGCGCCACAGGCCTGAGCCGTAGGACGGAAAGCCGCCGCAGCCTGATAGGCCTCATCGAAATGCATCGGTACAAAGATAGTAGTTTTTATCTGTTCTACAAACTGCCGGGGGCCACGCATATACTCTTTCCCCAACCGGGGGTCGACCGGAAACATCGCGACATCCAGGCAGGGAACTTCTGCCGCCAGTATGGCCAGCTCGTGCTGGAAATGCCGTTCATACCCCTTCCATTCGGCTTCATCGCTTTCCTCCATCCAGTGCCAGTTGTTCAGATCGCCGGCATGGAAGATGCGGCGTCCTTCCACCTCTACCAGGAACGAGACACCGACATCCGTCGAACCGAAGGCCTTCACCCGCAGCAGCCGGTCCTGCCAGGTCTCTCCCTGAGCCAACCAATGAATTCCTTTCTCCTGCCGCATCTCTCCGACGCAGATATCCGTCGAAAAAAGATAAACGATATCGGGACGCTTCTCCCGCCACGCCAGAACCTGCCGGTTGAAATGGTCTGCATGGGCATGGCTGGCCAAAACATAAAAACATCCGGGACGCTCCAACAGCTCCCGGTGCAACACTCCTTCGTTCCCGGCAGCAGAATCCTCGTAATAATCGAAGATTACCGTCCATCCTTCGCCCAGCAGGGCGAAGCCGCTGTGATACAAATAAATCAATTCCATAAACGCTTATTTACCGATAGGCTGTACGTAGGCTCGTGTTACCTTATCAATTTCCAGAAACATGTAATTCACTTTTCCCGAATGAATCAGTGTTTCATTCTCCTGATAGATATGGGTAGCATACTCCTTCGATTTCTCGAACATGATTTCGGAAATCTTCTCCTGCGAGAGCCCCACAATGGTGGAGTCCAGCTTCTCTTCCGGGAAGAAATCGTCCAGGTTGATGTCACCGATGAGGGATGTCTCCAGGAAATGGATGTTGGAGTGAGAACGGTCCGTGTAATAACCCACAAACATGTGGCCCGGTACACGCACCAGGATAGGATTGATGTTGATGGCCTTCAGCAGCGAAGCGAACAGGGCACTGCCATCTACGCAATTGATCTGTGCCGACTCCAGAGCATCGTCGAAGGTACGTACCCGCTGCGTGAAGACCACGTTCGATGACAGGCTGCTGTTGGAAATCGAGCTGTAGCGGAAGCCGCGTTTCTGCAGCACATACCAAAGAGCATAGACCTGTCTGTCCACCAGCTTCGGGTCCTTGCTCTGATACCCCCAGAAGCGGTTGACAATCCGCGAATCGAGGGCCTCGCGCAGCACCTGACTGATTTTCGGATTATCCTCATTCACGTATGCGGCAAAGAACTTGCCGGTATCGTGGAACTTCATGCGGCTGTCTATGTAACCCAGCAGGCACTCGTTGATGCTCCGCATGGAAAAGGTATGTACACGGCTACCCAGCTCACGACCGTTCAGGGTAGCCTGGACAGACACTCCCACGGGCATGGCCTGCACATTATCGAGCAAGGCCTGGTAATTCCACACGATATCCGGGAACACCAGATACTCCTTCCCCGCTTCGGGAAGAATAAATTCCGATACGGAACGGGCGAAGAAAGGAGTTTCGGCCACCTCTATCCGGAGTTTGCTGTTCGTCCCCCGATTCTTCACCTTAATGGCAATGCAGGACTTGGGATTCCCCAGGTATGTAGTGTCGGCCGGAACAATGATATCGGCATCGGTGGTCGCCGTGGAAAGGATGGTCACCGGAAATATGTTCCCTCCCAACTCGTTGGTGATTTCAAACCGGGAACCGAACGGCTCATACCTATATATAAAGGTTCCCACACACAGGATGATGATGAGCGCCAGCACCGCCGACACCAGTTTCCACCGGCTGGCGGGTATCAGCGCAGTCAAGTTCAGTTTCATGACAAATGGATTAGATGATACATAAAAAGTTGAAAACAGGGAGTCTGTACCGCCGGGCAGCACCTTTTCCCTATTTCCAACTCTTACAAATGTCTGTTCTTACCCGACAGTTATCTGACGGCGATACTTTCAATTTCTACCAGTACACCCTTCGGCAAAGCCTTTACAGCCACAGCCGAACGAGCCGGGAAATCGCCTTCGAAATAATTGGCATATACAGCATTCATTTCTGCGAACAAAGACATATCTGCCAGGAAGACAGTCGTCTTCACGATATGAGCTGTAGTCAGACCGGCTTCAGCCAATACATTCTTGATATTTTCGAACACCTGAGTGGTCTGTTCCTTGACGCCTCCTTCTACCACTTCGCCAGTAGCCGGATTAACGGGAATCTGGCCGGAAAGGAACACCATTCCATTCGCTTCAACTGCCTGGCTGTAAGGTCCGATGGCAGCAGGAGCCTTTTCTGTAAAGATTACTTTTTTCATGTCTGTCATTTTAATTGATGGAATTCTTTTTGCACGGCTAAATTAACACTTTTCTTTCAAACAGAAACAGAATTATGAAAAAAAAGCGGAAGAATCTGTTTTAGTATTCCAAAAAACACTATATTTGTACGCACAAAGGTAAAGCGGAGACAGATACGCTCCCTTACCGCATTCCAAATAATTCAATTTAAAATACATCAAATTAAATATTGTAATTATTGACGGATAACCAGACATTGTCCCGGCACGTTCGTGTACATACCTTGTCTGTGCGCCAATCAATTACATAATCTTTTTACAACATTATTATTATACTTATGTATAACATCATTCAACTAAATGACAAGGATTTATCTGAATTGCAGCAGATAGCCAAAGAGTTGGGCCTGGAAAAAACAGATTCTCTGCGCAAGGAAGAACTGGTTTACCGCATCCTGGATGAACAAGCCATCGTAGAGGCAACCAAGAAAACAGTAGCAGCTAAATCCGACGACAACCGCAAAGAGCCCCGCAAACGCTCACGTATCAGTGTTAAGAAAGAAGGGGACAAAGTCTATACAGCTACTAAAGACAAGGCACAAAAATTAGAGGCAAACACACCGGCCTTGCCGGCACCAATCCCCGTATTCAAAGAGGAAATCAACCCGGCAGAAGCCCCACAACCTGAAAACATACCGGCCGAGGAACCTGCTGCAGCACCAGCCGAAGCTACCGAAGACAAGCCGAAAGCCAAACGCGGCCGCAAACCGGGTTCGAAAAACAAGACAACCTCGGAAAAAGCAGCGAACGAGGAACAGGAAAAACCGGAAAAACCGGTTCCGGTACCCATCGACGACGATATGGAACTCCCTCCTCTTGACCTGTCCAACAGCGGCGATTTCATCCCCATCGAAGACCTTCCTTCTGAAAAATTCGAGATACCTTCGGAACTGATCGGAAAATTCGAGGCTACCAAAAAGGAAAATCCGATACCGAACCCTATTTCCAAGGAGAACAAGAACAACAAATACCAGCAGCGCCAGCAACGCTCCGGAAACAACCGGAACAAACAGGGACAGAACAACCAGCCGTATACCGCTTCGAACAACCAGAGCCAGGCCTCTTACACACAGCCCCAGACCCCGGCAGAAACAGAACCGGCCAAACCGGCAGAAAAGCCTTACGAGTTTGACGACATCCTGAAAGGAACCGGCGTTCTGGAAATCATGCCCGACGGATACGGATTCCTCCGGTCTTCCGACTACAACTACCTGTCTTCGCCGGACGACATCTACGTATCGCAGTCGCAAATCAAACTATTCGGTCTCAAGACCGGCGATGTAGTGGAAGGAACCATCCGCCCGCCGAAAGAAGGCGAAAAATATTTCCCGCTCGTTAAAGTATTCAAGATAAACGGACTGGACCCGGCCGTGGTACGCGACCGTATTCCGTTCGACCACCTGACTCCGTTGTTCCCGGATGAGAAATTCCAGCTCTGCAAGGGATTCAACGACAACCTGTCGGCCCGTGTCGTAGACCTGTTCGCCCCCATCGGTAAAGGTCAGCGTGCCCTGATTGTAGCACAGCCGAAAACCGGTAAGACCATCCTGATGAAAGACATCGCCAATGCCATCGCAGCCAACCACCCGGAGGTGTACATGATTATGCTGCTGATTGACGAACGTCCGGAAGAAGTTACCGACATGGCACGTACCGTAAATGCAGAAGTTATCGCTTCCACTTTCGACGAACCTGCAGAACGTCACGTAAAAATAGCAGGCATCGTTTTGGAAAAAGCCAAAAGAATGGTAGAATGTGGACATGACGTTGTTATCTTCCTTGACTCCATTACACGTCTGGCACGAGCTTACAACACTGTTTCTCCCGCCTCCGGTAAAGTCCTCTCCGGTGGTGTAGACGCTAATGCGCTGCACAAACCGAAACGTTTCTTCGGTGCTGCCCGCAACATTGAAGGAGGAGGTTCGCTGACTATTCTTGCAACAGCGCTAATTGATACCGGTTCCAAAATGGATGAAGTCATCTTTGAAGAGTTCAAAGGTACGGGTAACATGGAATTACAACTCGACCGCAACCTGTCTAACAAGCGTATCTTCCCGGCTGTCAACATCGTTGCCTCCAGCACCCGCCGCGACGACCTGCTGCAAGACAAACAAACGCTGGATCGCATGTGGATTCTCCGTAAGTACCTTGCCGACATGAACCCGATAGAGGCAATGGACTTCGTAAAAGACCGCATGGAAAAGACCAAGGACAATGACGAGTTCTTGATGAGTATGAACAGTTAAACTCTCGCATGAGAAATAGTGATAAGAGATAAGAACAAGTATCTAAAAAAGAGCGGGATAAATTAGATTATTCTGCTCTTTTTTATTTAAATTTGCCACATGTTACTATTTTTCGTGCAATGTAAAGGATAAGAAAGTGAAAGCATACAAAACAAACCTAATCTTAATCTTCTTACTGCTTGGAATATCTCCTTGGGCTTTTTCAGCCTCCGCTGAAATGAGTAGCAAACATCTTCGTCTGGTAAAAGACTTAATGAACAATAATCTTGCCTACTCCCAAGACGCAACAACAACCAACATCATTGAATGGGAAGAGGAAATCGTAGACTCTCTCCGACAAAAGAAAGATTACAGAAATATGTTTCTTATGAAACAAATGGCTGTATATGCTTATTCCCTTCAGGCCAAAATATCAGAAGCATTAAAAAAAGCCGACGCCATGATGGACGAGGCACGGTTAATGAAATACAACATTGGTATTTCTCTCTCTTATCAAGCCTTAGGAGATATCTACCTCAATGCCGGAATGAGACCTGAAGCCGTAGAGGAGTATGAAAAGGCAATGAAAACTTTACAAGCAACTCCTCATGCAGAAAAAATACAAGAAAGAATATTCATCCAATTAGTTCCCACACTCATCAAGCTCAAACGGATGGACGAGGCAAAAGCATACTTAGAGCATATGAGCGAAATTTGCGAAAGCAAATGTCTCAGCCCTTTTCTTCTCTATGCCTACCATGCATACTATTACCTACGCAATAACGACTTGAGTAAAGCCCGGGAGTATATAGATGAAGCCATAAAGATCAACAGCAGAACTCCCTCCCATTTTTACGACAATATCTTGAAATATATGCAGGCCGAATATGCACTGGAAACAGAGGACTATGAAAAGGCGATTCTATTTTTCACAGAACTTGCCAGCAAGTCCAGCAGCATAGACACATATAACAATTACCTGAAAATCCGAAAAAAGATAGCCTATATCTATAAAGAGTTGGGACAATACAAAAAGGCCTGCGAAACATATCAGACCATTAAAACAACCCGCGACTCTATTAATGCCCATAATTACACTTCTCAAATAAATTTACTGCGCACCATATATCAGATAGACCGTCTTGAATTGGATAACCAGACACAAAAAAACCGGATGTTGTTTTACCTGATTATCGGCAGTAGCATCATCCTGACCATAATCATTATCTTTGCTTTCCACATCAAACAGGAGAACAAAAGTTTGGCAGCATCCAGAGAAAAGCTGAACAAGGCACAAAAAAGCGCAGAAAATTCCATTCGTGCCAAAAGCCTGCTCTTATCCAATATGAGTCATGAAATTCGTACTCCCCTGAACGCATTATCCGGTTTTTCCTCTATTCTGACCGACAACAACATAGACGCAGAGATGCGCAAACAATGTAACGACATTATCCAGCAAAATTCAGACCTTCTATTAAAATTAATAGATGATGTAGTGGATCTATCCAGTTTGGAAAGAGGAAAAATGCAATTCCGTTTTGAAATCCATGATGCCGTATCTCTTTGCCAAAATGTTACTGACACCGTAGATAAGATAAAGCAGACTTCCGCTTCCATTGTATTTCAAACTTCTTTAGGAAAGCTGGAATTATACACCGATGAAGCCCGTTTGCAACAACTGCTTATCAACCTGCTTATCAACGCAACCAAATTCACGACGGAAGGCCGCATAACCCTGACCTTGGAAAAGCAGGACGGCATGGCATTATTTGCTGTAACTGATACAGGATGCGGAATTGCTCCTGAAAAGCAAGGCAAGATATTCCATCGTTTTGAAAAACTGGACGAGAATGTGCAGGGAAGCGGATTAGGCTTGTCCATCTGCCAACTGATTGTCGAGCGTTTCGGCGGTGAAATTTGGATTGACACAGAATACAAAGACGGTTCCCGGTTTGTTTTCACCCATCCTATCCCCAACACCACCCCAAATAACAAGGAGGCAGAACTATGAAAAAGCAACTTATCACACTGTTTTTCATCTTACAAATGCTGCCCGGCTGGAGCAACAGCCATGCAACGTCCATAACCGACAGTTTACTGACCGTACTATCCGCACTACCTCACGACACTACCCGGCTGAAAACATTACACCAAATAATATTAACCTCACAAGACACTCCACTGGCACTCAAATATGCACAGCAGCTATACAAAGAGGCGAAATTGCAGAACAACAAGTTATACATCTGCGATGGCGCATACTTCCAGACCCTTTATTATTACAATAATGACGGCGAGCAAGACAGTATCAGCAAATGGGTCAACCTGTTAAAGCCCATAGCCCAAAGTATACAATATTGGAAAGTCTATTTCAACTCACAGAAATTACTCATCAACACCTACGTATACAATAACCAGTATGAATACGCTTTCAACGAAGCATCCAAAATGCTGGAAAAAGCCCAAAGTATAAAGAGTGTGACCGGAGAGGCCTCAGCCTATCAATGCCTGGCAAATATCTACCATGAAACCAACCGCCGGAAAGATGAGGAAAAAGTACTCAGGAAACTTTATGAGCTGTTTCCACAAATCACCCACCCCGGTACACAAATCAATATATTAAGCCAACTCATTACTTTCAGCAAACAAACAAAATGCTATACCGACCTTGAAACATTTTTGGATAAGAGTAAAGAAGTTTTGGATAAAATGGTACATAATAACCCTGCAATATTAAAAAGCATTTCCAATCAATATCTCTACGTAGAGATATATTATACCTATCTATATTTAGAAACCGGCAATCAAAAACTGGCAAAAGAACATTATAAAAAATGCTCCGCATACATCACCCCCAACAGTTTCCTCCCCTATCTGGTTCTTTACCGGAATATGGCAATGGAATATCATCTCACTCTTAAAGAATACGATACGGCGCTTGCTATCGCCGACAGTGCGATTCGCTTTGTGCAGGAAAATGATTTCGACATATCCGACTATGCTAAAGAAACTGGTTATAAAGCCGATATCCTAAAAGAGATGGAGAGATATACCGAAGCGTTGCCACTCTATGAAGAGATTATCCAAATAGAAGATTCGATAAGTGACGCCATTTCCAATCAGCAACTGGAAGAAATAAAAGAGTCATACCATTTAAGCCAACTGATACTGGAGCAAGGACAATTAAAAGGCTACATACAGATTATCATTTTAGTAGCAGTGGCTGTCATACTGATGTTATATATCATGTATACGATACGCATTAACCGGATACGGAAAGAGCTCAAATCCTCCGAGAGGCAGACCAAAGAAGCCACCCGAAAAACAGAGGAGGCCAACGAGCAGAAAAACCGCTTCCTTGCCAACATGAGCCATGCCATTCGCGTACCGCTTCATAGTGTGGTCGGGTTCTCACAACTCATAACCACCGATACTGACATTAACGAAAAAAGCCGTAAGGAATATTCTGAAATCATACAGCAGAATACGGAGAAACTCATGTCGCTGGTCAACAACGTCTTGGACTTATCCCGACTGGAAGCCGACATGATGAAATATCAACTGACGGACTACGATATTGTCCAACTCTGCAACGATGCCATCTGCTCCGCACAGATGCAAAGAAGCAACCTGCATATCCACTTTCAGAAATCAGTAAACGAATATATCATACACACGGACTGTAACCGGATGATGCAGATTATTACCAGCACACTTACAGGCTTTTCCACTGTTCAGGAAGAGCGTGAAGTCCATTTCAGTCTGGACAGAAATGGAGAAATCCTATGTTTCAAAATAACCAACTCTCCTTTGGCAGACAAGAAATACAACAATCAGGAAACCTCTATACACCATGAAATCAACCGCCTGTTGCTGAAACATTTCAATGGTACTTATCAGATTATTCCCGATGCACCGGCAGGCCCAACAATTCTTTTCACCTATCCTGCCACAAAACCATAATAATATTCTGCCTCTAAAAGAAGGCAGTTACAGGTATTTTTTGTACTTTTGCGCCTCAATAAGAGTAAATTGTAATTTAGTAATTGTAATTAGATAGTATGTTCGATAATTTAAGCGAGAGACTTGAGAGGTCGTTTAAAATTTTGAAGGGTGAAGGTAAAATCACCGAAATCAATGTGGCAGAGACGCTGAAAGACGTGCGTAAAGCACTTCTGGATGCCGACGTAAACTATAAAGTAGCTAAAAATTTCACCGATACCGTTAAAGAAAAGGCTTTGGGACAAAACGTGCTGACAGCGGTAAAGCCCAGCCAATTAATGGTAAAAATCGTACACGATGAGTTAACCCAGCTCATGGGGGGCGAAACTGCGGAAATCAACATTGACTCCAAACCGGCCGTTATTCTGATGTCCGGTCTGCAAGGTTCCGGTAAGACAACTTTCTCCGGAAAATTGGCACGAATGTTGAAAACCAAAAAGAACCGGAAGCCTTTGTTGGTAGCTTGTGACGTTTACCGTCCCGCTGCTATCGAGCAGTTACGCGTGCTGGCCGAACAGATTGAAGTACCTATGTACTCCGAACCGGACAGCAAGAATCCGGTAGCCATTGCCCAGAACGCCATACAGGAAGCTAAAGCCAAAGGATACGACCTCGTAATTGTCGATACAGCCGGTCGTCTGGCCGTAGACGAAGAAATGATGAACGAGATTGCTGCGATAAAAGCCGCTATCAATCCCAACGAAATCTTGTTTGTGGTAGACTCTATGACCGGACAAGATGCTGTAAATACCGCAAAAGAATTCAATGACCGCTTGGACTTCAACGGTGTAGTATTGACTAAGCTAGACGGTGATACCCGCGGTGGTGCCGCCCTTTCCATCCGTTCCGTAGTAAACAAGCCTATCAAATTTGTCGGTACCGGTGAAAAGTTGGATGCTATCGACCAATTCCACCCTGCCCGTATGGCCGACCGTATTCTCGGCATGGGTGATATCGTATCACTGGTAGAGCGTGCACAAGAACAATACGATGAAGAAGAAGCCAAACGTCTGCAAAAGAAAATTGCAAAGAACCAGTTCGACTTCAACGACTTCCTGAACCAAATTGCCCAAATCAAGAAAATGGGTAACCTGAAAGAACTCGCTTCCATGATACCGGGTGTTGGAAAAGCCATTAAAGATATTGACATTGACGACAATGCCTTCAAGAGCATCGAAGCGATTATCTACTCCATGACTCCGGAAGAACGCAGCAACCCGGCTATTCTGAACGGTTCTCGCCGCCAGCGTATTGCCAAAGGTAGCGGTACAAACATTCAAGAAGTGAACCGACTGCTGAAACAGTTCGATCAAACCCGTAAGATGATGAAAATGGTGACCGGCAGTAAAATGGGTAAAATGATGCCGAAACTGAAAAGATAAGAAGGTAAATACCCCGCTGCATATCAATCCCGCTAATTTCATATATTGAATGAAGTTAGCGGGATTTTTGCTTTATTCGGTTATTTACTCTACTTTTGCGGATAATGCTGTATAAATAATAACTAATACAATAATATTGAATATGACACTGATTGACGGAAAAGCAATTTCCGAACAAGTAAAGCAGGAAATTGCAGCGGAAGTAGCTGAAATAGTGGCGCGCGGCGGAAAGCGTCCGCATCTGGCAGCTATCCTTGTGGGGCATGATGGTGGCAGCGAAACCTATGTTGCAGCCAAAGTAAAAGCCTGCGAAGTATGCGGATTCAAATCCTCGCTTATTCGTTATGAAGCCGATGTAACGGAAGAAGAGCTGCTGGCGAAAGTGCGCGAATTAAATGAAGATGCAGACATAGACGGCTTTATCGTGCAATTACCCTTGCCGAAACATATCTCGGAACAAAAAGTGATTGAAACCATTGACTACCGTAAAGACGTGGACGGTTTCCACCCTATCAATGTAGGACGCATGTCCATAGGGCTGCCCTGTTATGTTTCCGCAACCCCTAACGGTATTCTCGAATTACTGAAAAGATATAAAATAGAAACTTCCGGAAAAAAATGTGTAGTATTAGGACGCAGTAACATCGTAGGTAAGCCCATGGCTGCTCTTATGATGCAAAAAGCCAATCCGGGCGATGCCACAGTAACCGTTTGCCACAGCCGCAGCAAGGATTTGGTAAAAGAGTGCCAAGAGGCGGACATTATCATCGCAGCTTTGGGACAGCCCAACTTTGTTAAAGCAGAAATGGTAAAAGAGGGTGCGGTTGTCATAGACGTAGGTACCACCCGCGTACCGGACGCAACCAAAAAATCCGGTTTCAAACTGACCGGTGACGTTAAGTTCGACGAGGTTGCTCCAAAGTGTTCATTCATCACTCCTGTGCCCGGTGGCGTGGGACCGATGACAATTGTTTCTTTAATGAAAAACACCCTGTTAGCCGGGAAAAAAGCTATTTACCAATAGACAAAGGTAATGAAAGCGTTCATTGCCTCTATCTTTCTACTGTATAGCGTAGTCCTTTCTGCACAAAAAAGGATTACGCTATTATTTGTAGGAGATTTGATGCAACACCAGGCACAAATAGACGCTGCCCGTACCCCCGACGGAAAATACGATTATTCTTCTTGCTTTGCTCTCGTAAAGGAACAAATCTCCCATGCCGATATTGCAATCGGCAACCTTGAGGTGACTCTCGGCGGAAAGCCCTATCGGGGTTACCCTACTTTCAGTGCACCCGACGAATATCTGCAAGCTATTAAGGATGCCGGATTTGATGTTCTGCTCACAGCGAACAATCATTGTCTGGATCGCGGCAAGAAAGGGCTGGAACGAACTATTGCTCAAATAGACTCCCTCGCCATTCCCTATGCAGGCACTTACCGGAATGTAGCCGAACGCACACAGCGCTATCCTCTTTTTATCCGGAAAAAAGGTTTCTGCATAGCCATACTCAACTACACCTACGGCACTAACGGAATAAAGGCCACTCCGCCCAATATAGTCAATTACATCAATAAAGAAACAATATTAAAGGATATCCACAGTGCCCAGGCCGTACGTCCGGATGCCATTATAGCCTGCATGCACTGGGGAGAAGAATACCAATCACTCCCCAACCGGGAGCAACGCGAACTTGCCGACTGGCTATTGGAACAGGGCGTAACCCATATCATCGGTTCACATCCGCACGTAATCCAACCTATGGAATTGCGCGAGGAAGGCAATCGGCAACACGCCGTCGTTTATTCCTTAGGAAACTTCATTTCCAATATGAGCGCGGCAAATACAGACGGCGGACTCATTTTCACCCTGCAACTGGAGAAATACCCTCTGCCCTCTCCTATTCATCCGCTACAAGGCAGATTAAGTTATTCACCCTTGCCCGACTCTTTCATCCCTTCTTTTCCATTCTCCCGAGTCACACAATGCGGATACACCTTAGTATGGACTGCCCGTCCCACTCTTACCGGAGGAAAAAATTACATTTTATATCCGTCCTACTCTCCCATTGACCAACTGCCACAAGCAGCCCGTAACCGCCTGAATATCTTTACAAAGAACTCCCGAAAGTTCCTGTTCAAGCACAATACAGGAGTTTGCGAGAATAGCAAATAGCTATTTTTTCTTGAAAATATTCACCGAAATATTTGCAATATCAAAGTTTATCCCTATCTTTGCACCGCATTTAAGAAATGTACCAACATGGTGACTGTAGTTCAGTTGGTTAGAGCGTCAGATTGTGGTTCTGAATGTCGAGGGTTCGAGTCCCTTCAGTCACCCAAAAGAAATCCTTAATAGTCAATAGATTATTAAGGATTTTTTTCTTTACAAAGACAAACTTGATCAGATATGAAAATCCTCTGGATAGACCTAAATAGTTCTTATGCCCATTCCTCACTGGCGCTCCCCGCACTACACGCGCAGATAGCAGACGACACTTCCATCGAGTGGGCCTCCGTATCCGCTACAATCAATGAAAACATAGGAACTATTGTAGAGGAAGCCTACCGGCATAAGCCCGACATTCTTGCCGCTACGGCCTGGCTCTTCAACCATGAACAATTACTGCATATCACATCAAGGCTAAAAGCCTTGCTCCCTGAAACCTGCCTCATATTGGGTGGTCCGGAATTTCTCGGAGACAATGAATTCTTTCTACGTAAAAATCCTTTTGTGAACTGCGTATTCAGAGGAGAAGGAGAAGAAGCCTTTCCCCGGTGGCTGTCATGCTGGAACCATCCGGAACAGTGGAATACAATCTCCGGGCTGTGCTTCCTGGATTCTGATGCGCAATACAGAGACAACGGAACAGCCCGGGTTTTAAATTTCTCCGGACTCATTCCACCCGAAAAAAGCCGTTTTTTCAATTGGAGCAAGCCGTTCGTACAACTTGAAACCACACGCGGATGCTTCAATACATGCGCTTTTTGTGTCAGCGGCGGTGAGAAACCCATACGTACCCTCTCCATCGACAGCATCCGCCGGCGACTTCAAATCATCCACGAACATGGCATCAAAAACGTACGCGTACTCGACCGTACATTCAATTATAATGCACGCCGGGCAAAAGAACTGCTCCAACTGTTTTTAGAATTTCCCGACATACGTTTTCACTTAGAGATACATCCGGCTCTTCTTTCCGAAGAATTAAAAGAAGAATTGAGGCGGTTACCTCAAGGGCTACTTCACCTTGAAGCAGGAATCCAGAGCTTGCGTGAGCCCGTTCTCAAACAAAGCCGCCGCATGGGTAAATTGTCCGATGCGTTGGCCGGATTGGAATTTCTCTGTTCACTCCCCAATATGGAGACTCATGCCGACCTCATTGCCGGACTTCCACTCTATCATCTCAATGAAATCTTTGAAGATGTATACACCCTTGCCGGATATAATGCGGGAGAAATACAGCTGGAATCGCTTAAGCTACTTCCCGGTACGGAAATGCGCCGACAGGCAGAAACACTTGGCATACATTACTCTCCTTTCCCGCCCTACGAAGTTTTAGAGACAAACGAAATCAGTGTTGGCGAGCTGCAAACAGCCCGCCAACTGTCCCGCCTTTTAGACGGCTTCTATAATACACCTGCCTGGCAAGCCCTAACCCGGGAACTAATATTGAACGACAAGACATTCTTGCATAAGTTCCTCGAATACCTGATACGGATAAATCTCATCGACCAGCCTATGAGCTTGGAAAAACGAGGACTTATACTTTACGAATACTGCAAACAAAACTGCCCAGAATATCAGACGCAAGCCAGCATTGCATGGATAGAAGCCGGCATGTCATTAAAAAAAGCCCCGGCAGAAAAAGCCAAAACCAAACATCAGATATCACCGGAAAAGTGGGAAGTCATATACGGGCACTACAAAGACAGCCTCAGACTTTGCTTTCTTCCGACCGACGATAGCAGCCAAAGCGGCTATTGGTTTGGATTTGAGTCTGAAATTCAAAGAACTACTCCTGTGTTCAAAGCGAAAACTATTTCACAGCAATCACATCAAGCCACGCACGAATAGCCTTCTCGTCCGTACGATTGAGCAAACGTCCCTCCTTCCAGTTCAAGTCGGGGTAGGTTTTCTTCAATACAGTTGCGCTATTGCCAATCGAACTGCCTCCCGAAGTGGCAAATGGGACTACCGTCTTGCCTTTCAGGCTATGACTTTCTATGAATGTGTTGATAATTCGCGGAGCAAGATCCCACCAGATAGGATAACCGATAAAAACCACATCATAAGTGCCGATATTTTCTTTTTTACTTTTGATTGCCGGACGCATCTTCGGATCGTTCATTTCAACCGAACTACGCGACCGCTTATTGTTCCAATCAAGATCTGCACTTGTATAAGGCTGTGCAGGAGCTATCGGATAGAGGTCTCCACCCACCGCTGCTCCCAACTTTTCTGCTGCGCGGGCTGTCGTACCGGTTGCCGAGAAATAGGCGACCAGTATTTTGCTGTTCGAATGTTTACTGTTCATCTTCTGTTTTTGTTGTGCGCACATTGCCGTAGTCATTCCGACTGTCATCAGCAGTGCAAATAGTAATTTATACATAGGAATTATTTTAGTTTATCATATTGTTCATCTGTTACCGGTTCCAGCCACTCATTGGAGGTGTTCTCACCGGAAACCTCGAATGCAAGATGTGCAAACCAGCTGTCGGATGCCGCACCATGCCAATGCTTCACACCTGCGGGAATATGGACAACCGTACCGGGAAGAATCTCCACCGCCGGTTTACCCTCTTCCTGATACCAGCCTCGTCCGGCTACACCGATAAGCATCTGGCCGCCGCCTTTTGTAGCTCTGTGTATGTGCCAGTTGTTGCGGCAACGCGGCTCGAATGTGACATTGGAAATGTTTACCTGCTCTCTCGAAACGGGTGCAAGATAACTGTTGCCAATGAAATACTGCGCGTATGCCGTATTCGGTTCACCTATCGGGAAAATCATCTCACGCTGGAATGCTGCCTTAGCATCCTCTCCGTTTGCATCTTCCGCCCACACATCCTTGGCAAGACGAAAAGCCGCCCATGCCTTTGGCCAACCTGCATAAAACCCGATATGCGTGATAATCTCCGCAATTTCCGTACGGGTGATACCGTTCTTTTTTGCCGACTGCAAATGAAATGTCAGCGAGCTGTCGGTAATGCCCTGACTGATGAGCGATGTAATTGTAACCAGACTGCGGTCGCGCAAGCCGAGCTTATCGGTACGACTCCACACCTCACCAAAAAGGACATCATCGTTGAGTTCCGCAAATTTTGGGGCGAACTCACCCAACTGGTCGCGCCCTGCGGTTTGTACAATCTTTTTCTGTGCCATGACATTGACTGTAAAAAAAGTGAATACTGAAATTAAAATGATTCGGTTCATAATTCTCTATTAATGCATAATTCATTGTTGCAATTCAGATCTCATCCTTTGTCTCATTTCAAGTGCTCCTTGAAAAAAAGCTCTATCTTATCGAAAGGAATAATGTCCATACGGTCATACAAATCCGTATGCACAGCACCGGGAATAATCATCAGCTCCTTGTTATCACCTTTCAATTTCTTGAAAGCATCTTCGCTGAAATACCGGGAATGAGCTTTCTCTCCATGGATAAGCAATACGGCGCTACGAATTTCATCACTATAAGCAAGGATTGGTGCATTGATGAAAGCAAGTGCCGAAGTCTGGTTCCACCCCAAACCGGAGTTAATGGAACGGGAATGATAGCCTCGTTTCGTTTTGTAATAATCGTAATAATCTTTCATGAACTGCGGTGCATCTTCGGCCGGTTCAGGATTCATTGTCGTGCAGGGGTAAGTACCCGTACGATAATCTTTTGTGCGTTGCGCATTGAGCTCCCGACGCATCCGGTAGCGTGCATCTGCATTGTCCGCTGCATCGAAATAACCGTTGGCATTGGCGCGGCTGATATCGTACATGGTAGAAGCCACCGTAGCCTTGATGCGCGTGTCATTGGCCGCTGCATTGATAGCAAAGCCTCCCCAACCGCAAATGCCGAGTATGCCGATACGCTCCGCATCCACATCGGGACGTGTGGCAAGGTAATCCACTGCTGCCGAAAAGTCCTCCGTATTGATATCGGGTGAAGCCACACTGCGAGGTTGTCCGCTACTCTCACCCGTAAACGACGGGTCGAAAGCAATGGTCAGGAAACCCCGTTCGGCAAGTGTCTGTGCATACAGTCCTGACGATTGTTCTTTCACCGCACCAAACGGGCCGCTGACTGCAATGGCCGGGAACTTATCGGCAACAGCGATTTTCGGTACATACAGGTCTGCAGCGAGCGTGATGCCGAAACGATTGACAAAGGTCACTTTACTATGGTCCACTTTGTCGCTCTTCGGAAATGTCTTATCCCATTCTTCCGTAAGTTTCAACTTTTCCATATTCCTGTTATTTTGCATGTTTTGTGCACGACTCTCCATCAGGCCTAAGAGAGAGAGGAAAGCTGCTGTAAAAAAGATTGTCCGTTTCATAACCGATTGATTCTTTTGATTACCAATGTTTTCTTTTCACATTGCAAAGTTACAGGAGATTATAGAAAGGATTGGTAGATGAATTACAGATGTTATAACCTCAATTACAGAAAATCTTGCGGAATAGTTACCGCTTATGCATCCGGGGTGTCTTAGCCAAGAAGAGTGCCCGGAAAACAGCAACTTTCTCATCAGTGTGCGGAAATCTTTCAGCACACTGATTCTCTCACCCTCGCCGACACCGGAATTGCCACTGATTTCTTTGGCAACTCTTCCGTCAGCATGGCTGCCTGTCCATACTTGTATGTGATGGTGAGAAAAACTTTCTTTGCAGAATTCTTGTCCGACAAGTCAGTGAGACGGTAATGTTTACGATACAAAATGTCATAATGTTCTTTTTATTAATGAATGCTTTGGTTTAATTATCTCTTTGTCAGCCGATTTAATAATATCGACTTGGGATGATTCATCAATGATCAGGTAGTCAAAAAGATATTCACCCAAAATACATGTTTTCAACGATAATGTAGAACTTAGTATTACAGGATAGCGTTTAAAAAGTGATTAAACTTATAACAATAATCTTTTATGTTCTAACGGGTTACGATTCGCCAACTTGCAGATTTCTTTAGATTGCTCTGATTTGCTTTTTCAAATAACGCTTTTTATCCGGTACAAAGATCACAATTATTTGAACCTATGTTATTTCGTCTTTATTTTTGTGGCCGTTTTTTAAACATGGGTGTTTAATGCCTAAATCACACCTGCCAGTATATGATAAAAGAATAGCAATAGTATTGCCCCCATTCGTAATTTATGTTATAATGAAAGAGACGTTTTCGACAAGATCATAATTATAGAAGACAAGGCCCCCTTATTTAAGTTTGCATTTAAAATGATTCCGACTTTTTTCCTATTCCAAGTTTTTTTGTACTTTTGCACCGGATTTCTCAATCAATAATGCCCGAAATTCTGTTCTCATTTTTTAATATTCCCTGATGAGGCAGTTTGTAGCGCATTGTGGCAGATGTTGTGCTGTCCGGACTCTTATGGTTCATTATTAGTATTTCCGAGGGAATGAACAGAGGTTAACAGCTTATAGTTAACGGTTAGAGGAAAAGAATAATGAACAACAATACATCTATTTTTATTTCATGAACAAACTTATGGTTTATTCTGCTCTGGCTGTCGCTCTGATGGCCGGAGAGGCTTGTCTTGTACCCATATATGCACAAGACAGGGCTGTGCAGGCGATGACACTCACGACACTTTACAATCTTGCTGACCAACAGAGCCAGAAAGTGAAGGTGAGTGAAGTGGCTTTGCGGGCAGCTAACGAAGGGTTGGCAGCGGCCAAATCGGCTTTGCTGCCGAGTGTGGATTTGAGCCTTCAAGGCAGTTATACGGGCAATGCCTTCATGTTGTCGCGAGGTTTTTCGGCTAATGGAACAACTGACTACATCGTACCGGGTGTGGGAGTTATTCCCGTTGCAAACGGCAAGCAAGACACACCTCATTGGGAAAACAGTTTTACGGCTCAGGTTGCACAAGTGGTCTATGCCGGTGGAGTTATCCGTTCGGGCATCCGTATGGCGGAATTGGGCAAGGAAATGGCAGAACTCGATGTGGAGAAGAACCGCCAGGAAGTGCGCTTCTTGTTGACGGGTTACTATCTTGACCTCTGTAAGTTAGGTAATCAGATGGAAGTGGTGCGCCAGAATATCGCACTTACGCAAAAGGAGATTGCCCAAATGAAAGCTCGCCGTGAGCAGGGTACTGTTTTGCAGAACGACATCACTCGCTATGAATTCCAGTTGCAGAGTCTTGAACTCACACTGACAAAGCTCACCGATGCTTCTACCATCATCAACCATCAACTGGTAACAACACTTCATTTACCGGAACAGACGGTTATAGTTCCTGATAAGAACGAGCTCAACACAGAAATAAATGCACTCTCGGCAATCACTGCTCAAGATACGTGGCAGCAGACGGCGACAAGCAACAACCTTGGCATCCGTCAGTCGGAAGTGGCCGCAAATCTTGCAGAACAGAAGGTGAAGCAGGCAAAGGCAGAATCATTGCCTTCGGTGGCTGTCGTGGCAGAAAATCATCTCTTTGGTCCTTATACACAAGACCTCATCCCGAAAGATTGCAATGTAAACGTGTGGTTTGTCGGGATAGGCGTAAAGTTCAGCCTTGGCAGTCTTTGGAAGAACAAACACCACATCCGCAAGGCACGTACTGAACATCGGCAGTCAAAGGAAGCGCTCGCCTTGGCTCGTGAGGGTGTGGAAAATGCTGTACAGGCAAATTACACCAATCTCCTTACCTCCTACACCGAGGTGAAGACACAGCAGAAGCAGGTGGAACTTGCCAATCAGAACTACTCCGTGGTGCAGAATCGTTATCAAAACGACCTTGCACTCCTTACCGACATGGTCGATGCCTCCAACATGAAACTCTCTGCCGAAATGGCGCTGGTTAATGCCCGCATCAGCATGCTTTATAATTTCTATACACTCAAATACGTAACAAACACTTTATAATAATGGAAAAGAACAAGATACACATCTATTTATATAATGTGCTCATCGTGCTTTGCCTCTTGGGTGGAGCCGTTTATGTGGTGAGCCAGTTTATGCACTTCGGCAGTGGAGAATTTACCGACAATGCCCGTGTACGCCAGAACGTCGTGCCTCAGAGCAGTCGTGTACAAGGCTTTATTCGCGAGGTACGTTTCGCGGATTTCCAGCAGGTAAAGAAGGGTGATACGCTCGCCATCATCGAGGATGCCGAATTTCGCTTGCGACTGGCCCAAGCCGAGACCGACCTTATCCGTGCCGAACATGGTTCGCAGGGAACGGCAAGCAGCATCGTTACCACCAAGACAAGCATGACCGTTACCGAAGCCGGCATCGAATCCGCACGTGTACAGATGGAGAATGCCATGCGTGAGGATACCCGTTTCAAGAAGCTCCTCAGTCAGGATGCTGTCACCCAACAACAGTATGATAAAGTACATACAGGCTATCTGAGTGCCAAGGCAACCTACGAGCAGGCAGTTCGTTCACGTCAAATGCAGTCGGCTGTTATGACCGAACAAGGGCATCACCTTTCCGTTTCGGAGCAGGGCATCGAACTGGCTCGTCGTGCCGTCGACCTCGCCCGTCTCAACCTCTCCTATTGCTACATCATTGCCACTTGTAACGGTACCATTGGCACGAAGGACATTCACGTAGGTCAGCTTGTCAATCCGGGCCAGACACTGGTAAGTATCGTTGACAATGGTGAACGTTGGGTTGAAGCGAACTATAAGGAAAGCCAGTTGCCTCACATCAAGGTGGGCAGTAAGGCTGAGATTACAGCCGATGCCGTTCCCGGTATACAATATACGGGTACGGTGGAACGCATCTCTGATGCTACCGGCAGTGCCTTCTCACTTATTCCCATAGACAATGCCACGGGCAATTTTGTAAAGGTCGAACAGCGCGTCACCGTACGCATCAAGCTCAATGAGAATGCTGATGTTGCCAGGCTTAAAAGCGGTTATAATGTGGAATGTATCATTGAGGAATAATGGGACAATTGACTGAATTCTTTATGAAGAGTGCCGGTGGCCCTCCACCCGGCATGGGCTTTTCCATGCCTATGATGAAGGGGTGGGTGCCTCGCCATGTACAGCCATGGCTGTACGTGCTGACCGCCCTTTGCTTCCAGTTCAGCGGTGGCATCTACCTCGGTGCACTGGATGGCATCCGTGGCACCACCAACTTTATGATCGAGGACATACTTTTCCTACTTTATGCCACCCTCGCGGGTATGGCTGTCTATTTTCCGATACTCTTCCGCATGAAGTTCCGCTTCACCAACAAACAGTTGCTCTGTGGTTCTGCCATCGTTCTTGCCATATGCAATGTGCTGACGATGCATTGCCAGTCGATGCATGTGCTCATGATAGTGTGCTTCATAGCCGGAATGGCTAAGATACAGGGTACGTTTGAATGCATGAGCAACATCCAGCTTTGGATTACTCCCCGACGTGATTTTGCCGTTTTCTTCCCTGTGCTCCACATCATCCTGCTCACCGCCATCGAGGGTAGCGGATGGCTTGCCGCCTGGTTCGGTCATCATTTCACATGGCAGATGATGCACGTCTTCACCATCGGCACTATGTCGTTTGTACTGCTCACGCAGGCCATCTTCTGTCGTCCGTTTTGTCCCATGCCTCAACGTCTGTCGCTCAAAGGTATCGACTTTCAGGGAGCATTGCTCATCTGCGGACTGATGCTCGTGATGTCGTACATTGTGGTGTACGGCGACTATTTCATGTGGTTCGATACCCTCCGCATACGCCTTCTGTTCGGTGCTGCCATTGTGCTTTTCGGCATTGTGCTCTACCGCCTGCGCTACTACCGTTATCCCTACATCGAGCTCAGTCTTTTTACACGTCGCAACGTTGTTCCCATTCTCATCGTCACCTTCTTTGCCGAACTCGCTTTCGGTGCTGAATACACGATGGAAGAGATACTTTACAGCGAAGTCATCCGGTTGGAGGAACTGACCAAAGAGTCGCAGTATATGTGGGCACTTCCCGGCATGTACCTCGGTATCCTACTCGATCTCTATTGGCTGAAAGTCAGGAAATGGAAAGTGTGGAAACTTTTCGGCATTGCCTTCATCGGCATCGCACTCTATGGTATGCTGATGTACTTCACGCTTGACATAAACGTCAATATCGAACAGTACCGCTTTGCTATCTTCTTGCGAGGATTTGCGTATGCCATCCTTGCCCCAACATTGATGTGGGCTTTAGACGAATCGGTCCCAAGTCTTGAACAGTTCTTCATGGGCTTGTTCGTATTCAACATCCTCCACATGTATCTGGCAGGAGCGGCAGGTTATGGCATTTATACCACTATCTTCTCGCACTTTATGAACGACAACATGACGAGCTACGGACAGCAACTCACTCTCACACACTTGGATATGGCGCACTTCAACCTCGGAGAATACGTTAGCCACGATTTCCTGCACTCCATAATGATGGTGGCAATGAAACAGGTCTATGGCTATGTTATCTGGTTCGCTTTAGCCCTTGCCACCCTCTTCCTGCTGTGCGACATTCCTGCTGTCCGCACAAATATCCGCAAAGTTCCCCGCTGGCCTGTTTATGCCATTGAGTATCTTGCGAGAAGGAAGTAAGAGGATGTTACACATCAAGGATGAGAGTGGTTCTTGTTTGGATTCACTCTCATCTTTGACATTCAGCCAGACAGAATTAATAAAAACGTTAAATATTTCACCCTTTAGAATTTGCCCTTTTAAGAATTACAAGCATATTTCCAGTTTATCACCTACAACTAAATGCCTGAAAACAAACCTGTGCAGAACGGTGCAATGCAGACTGTTCCATCCTTGTTTATTTGATTCTTTCTAACATAGAAAAGAATCTTAAATGTACTCTTGCCTATATACCTTGTTTTTTATGTCCGTAACAATGGGGTTACAACTTCCCACTGCAAAGGAACGATTAACAATTAGTTTATGAACGGACATCTAAGAGACAACAAGCGACAAATCAACAACTTAGAACCGAAATCGTTACTATTTTATTTCGTCTGATTTTCAGTAACGATTTAGTAACACTACTTTGTCCAAACGGGGCATTTTCTTGTCTTTTGCTTGTCTGCCGACAAAATAAAAAAAGTCCCGTAAAACCTTGATTTTACGGGACTTGTCTTAGTTTTTCCACCATTTGTCTTTAGTGTTTGGCGGAGAGACAGGGATTCGAACCCCGGGTGCCTCGCAGCACAACGGTTTTCAAGACCGCCGCAATCGACCACTCTGCCACCTCTCCAAAACTTCCTTTTCAAGAAGCGCTTCTCTCTTAAAGCGGTGCAAAGGTAACACATTTTTTTTAATCCACAAATAAATCCTGAACAAAATAATTCAGGCATCATCAAAAACAAAATCATATTATGAAAAAAACAAATCATGAAAAACACAAAAACCATAACATGAAAAAAGTGACAAACCGCTAACACCTTTTCATCCAATACCCATCGCTACCTAATAATAGTTATTTTATGTTCTTCAGCATAAAAACTGTTCATTTCATAGTGCAATTACGGAAATATTTCCGTAATTTTGCGCCCTCTAAAGGATAACATATCTAATCACTTTCAAAAAAAATATTATGGAATTAAACAAAACCTTTATTGATGGGCTTTGGAACAAAGAAATCAATGTCAGTGATTTCGTTAGTAAAAACATCACACCCTACACCGGAGACGCCTCTTTCTTGCAGGGACCTACGGAACGTACCAAACGTATTTGGGACCTCTGTCTGAAAGCATTGGAAGAAGAAAGAGCCAACAACGGCGTTCGTTCACTAGACCATAAAACAGTATCTACCATTACCTCCCACAAAGCAGGCTATATTGATAAGGAGAATGAACTTATCGTAGGTTTGCAGACGGACGAACTGCTGAGACGCGCCATCAAACCTTTCGGTGGCATTAATGTCGTAGCGAAAGCGTGCCGCGAGAATGGTGTGGAAGTAGACGACAAAGTAAAAGACATCTTTACGCATTACCGTAAGACACATAATGACGGTGTATTCGACGTATATACTGAAGAAATCCGTTCATTCCGTTCTTTAGGCTTCCTCACCGGACTTCCCGACAACTATGCACGCGGACGAATTATCGGTGACTACCGCCGTCTGGCATTGTATGGCATCGACCGCCTCATCGAAGCTAAGCAGGAAGATCTGCATAACCTCACCGGTCCGATGACCGAAGCACGCATCCGCCTGCGCGAAGAAGTAGCAGAACAAATCAAGGCTTTGAAAGACATCAAGACCATGGGTGAATACTATGGCCTCGACCTCAGCCGTCCGGCCACATCTGCTCAAGAAGCTGTTCAATGGGTATATATGGCATACCTTGCAGCCGTAAAAGAACAGGATGGTGCAGCCATGTCACTGGGTAATGTCTCCTCTTTCCTTGACATCTATATCGAATATGATTTGGCTCATGGCAAGATTGACGAAACCTTTGCACAAGAGCTGATTGACCAGTTCATCATCAAGCTGCGCATGGTACGCCACCTGCGTATGCAGTCCTACAACGACATCTTTGCCGGAGACCCGACTTGGGTAACCGAAGCTATCGGCGGACGCTTCAACGACGGCCGCACGAAGGTGACCAAGACCTCGTTCCGTTTCCTGCAGACGCTCTACAACCTC
>OHEP01000321.1_pt1 | contig 35910 bp, 30 predicted proteins | sample 1567271 | NCBI WGS metagenome assembly OHEP01 (sample SAMEA3879577, study PRJEB24766) | human gut metagenome | biome: human-associated habitat; feature: feces | place: USA | collected 1985/1987
TGGAGCCCTGGCGGCGAAGGCACGGGAACATGTGAGGCGTTACGCGGCTGAAACGGTGGCGGAGCAGTGGAACAGGCTGTATGGCCGGGTTATGGAGGAAGGAAAGGGGGGACGGCCATGATTTCCGTCATCGTTCCCGTGTACAATGCGGAAGCTTACGTGTCCCGCTGCCTGGAAAGCATCCTGAACCAGACGTACCGGGATATCCGGGTTGTCTGCGTGAATGACGGCTCCACGGACGGCACCGGGGCCATTCTGGAAGACTTCCGCCGCAGGGACAGCCGGGTGGAGGTTCTTGCCCGTGAAAATTCCGGACTTTCCGCCTCCCGCAATGCCGGGTTGGAACGGGCGGATGGGGAATACGTGATGTTTGCGGATGCGGATGACTGGCTGGACGAACATGCGTGTGCGGACGCGGTAAAAGCCATGCGGGGCCGGGATGCGGACATTGTTTTCTGGAGCTATGTGAAGGAATATGAATCGGTCTCGTCCCCGGTTTTGTTCTGGCCGGAGGAACGCGTCTTCGAGGGGGAAGCCATGGCGTGGCTGAGAACCCGCCTGCTGGGCCCCGGCGGCGCGGAACTGGCCCGGCCGGAAAGGATGGATTCCTACGGAACGGCCTGGGGCAAGCTTTACAGGCGTTCCCTGTTCCGGGATGCGGAGGCCGCGTTTGTGGATACCGCGCTCATCGGTTCCGCGGAGGATGTTCTCTGCAATCTTTCCCTGTTCGGAGCGGCCCGGAGGGCCGTCTATATTCCTTCCACGTTCTACCATTACCGGAAGACGGCTTCCGGGGCGCTGACCAGAAGGTACAAGCCGGACCTGGTGGCGCAGTGGGAGGAGCTCTTCAGGCGCATGGATGTACATGTGAGGAAACATGGCGCGTGTCCGGAGGCAGAGCGGGCCCTTCGGAACCGCATGGCCCTGTCCGTCATCTTTCTGGGGCTGAACATCTGCGATGCTCCTGGGTCTCCGGTGCGGCACGCCGCCATGCTCCGGAACCTGCTGGAACGGGACTGGTGCCGTGCGGCGGTCGGAACGCTTCCCCTGAAGCCGCTCCCGTTCCACTGGAAAACGTTCTTTCTGGCGGCGAAGTCGGGATTCGTTCCCGGCCTGTACCTGCTCCTGCGAATCATCAAGCGAATTCTGGCAACATGACCCCCCAACGAGTATTAATGGTATTCACCATCATGAACCGCGGAGGCGCGGAAACGATGGTCATGAATTATTACCGCCATATCGACCGCCGCAGGCTCCAGTTCGATTTCCTGGTTCACCGGGAGACCCCCGGCATTTATGAAGAGGAAATCCGGGAACTGGGCGGCCGGATTTACAGGCTGCCGCCCATCACCCTGTCCGGTCTGGCCGCGTACAGGAGGGAGGTGGCGCGCTTCTTTGACGAACACCCGGAATACAGGCTGGTTCACGGGCACTGCTCCGAGCTGGGCTACTGGGTGTACCGCGAAGCGGCCGCGCGGAACATCCCCTTCATTGCGGCGCATGCGCACAGTTCCCCGCTGGGAATGGATAAAAATTCCCTGTTCCGTTTTCTGCTCAAGCATCTGATGCGCCCGTACCTGACGCACCGTTTCACGTGCAATGAATTGTGCGGCCGCTGGCTCTTTGGCCGCAAGGGAATGAAGGATGCCGTGGTGGTCCGGAACGCCATTGATGCGGGAAAATTCAGTTATTCTCCGGAAACCCGTGAGCGGGTCAGGAGGGAAATGGGCTGGGAGGGAAAACTGGTGGCAGGCCACACGGGCAACTTTTCCTGGCCCAAGAACCATGAGTTCCTGCTGCGCGTTTTTCAGGCGTTCCTGGTCCTGCATCCGGATTCCCTTCTGGTGCTGGCGGGAAGCGGTGGGGAAAAGGAGGAACAGGTCAGACAGGAGGCGGAGCGTGCGGAATGGCGGGGACGCATCCGCCTGCTGGGCGGCAGGGACGACATTCCGGATTTACTGCAGGGAATGGACGTTTTCGTTTTCCCGTCGTGGTTTGAGGGGTTCGGCATCGCCATGCTGGAGGCCCAGGCGGCGGGGCTGCCCGTTTTGGCCTCCGACCGGGTTCCGGAAGATGCCGCGGTGGTGCCGGGCCACGTAAGCTTTCTGTCCCTCAGGGAATCCCCCGCGGTTTGGGCGCGGGAAATGGAGGAACTGGCCTGCGGATGGCGGCGGAACGATACGGCGGAGGCCATCCGGCAAGCCGGGCTGGACATTGCCGGCAATGCGCAGAAGCTTCAGGAATTCTATCTGGAACAGGGAGGTGAATCATGAAGACAATGAAGACGTTGACCGTGTTCACGCCGACTTTCAACAGGGCGGAATGCCTGCGCCGCTGTTATGAAAGCCTGCTGAGGCAGACCTGCCGCGACTTTGTCTGGCTGGTCGTCGATGACGGATCATCCGACGGAACCGCAGACCTGGTGCGGGAATGGCAACGGGCAGGGCATGTGGAAATACGCTACCACTATCAGGAAAACGGGGGCATGCACACGGCCCATAATGCCGCGTACAGGCTCATGGACACGGAACTCAACGTCTGCCTGGATTCCGACGACCTGATGACGGAAGACGCCGTGGCTGCCATTCTGGAACTCTGGAAGCGGCGCGGAAGCGAACGTCTGGCCGGAATTGCGGGGCTGGACGCCGACGTTCGTACCGGGGAACTCATCGGAACGGCCTTTGAAGAGGATGGCAGGGAGATGACGCTGACCGGATTCTATGCAGCGGGGGGCAGGGGAGATAAGAAGCTCGTGTACCGGACCGCGCTGATGAAGCGGCTGCCGCCTTATCCCGTGTTTCCCGGTGAAAAGTATGTGGGGCTGGGCTACAAATACATGCTGGCGGACGAAGCGGCGCCCCTGCTGGCTATGAACAGGGTGCTTTGCCTGGTGGAATACCGGGAGGACGGTTCCTCGAAAAACATGTTCAGGCAGTACGTCCGGAATCCCAGGGGATTTGCCTTTCTGCGGAAGGAGGGGATGAAGCGCCAGCCTTCCGGGCGCAGACGCTTCATGGAGGCGGTGCATTACGTGTCCGCCTCCCTGCTGGCGCGCCATGCCCGCTTTTTGCAGGAATCCCCGCGTCCGTTCCTGACGCTGGCGGCCGTGCCCTTCGGAATAGCGCTGATGTGCCTGATTATCGTGAAAACCAGAAACAACGGATGACCGGAATATGAAGATTGCGTACGTACTGGATGATCTGGACGCGGCGGGAGGAATTCAGGCCGTCACGCGTGCCAAGGCCGCCGCGCTGGCCGCCGTGCCGGGCAATGAAGTCGTTCTGGTTGCGGCCAACGACGCCCGCCGGACTGCGGCGGATTTGCCGCCGGGCGTCAGGGTGGTGACCCTGGGTGTGAATTATTATGAGGACGACTGGAAGGGATTCCTGTATGTGATGAAGGGCATCCTTGTCAGGCGCAGGCGCCATGCGGAGGCTCTCCGGAAAACCCTTGGGGAGCTGGAGCCGGACATCGTCATTTCCGTAGGGCAGTCGGAAAAGTTCATGATTTCCCGGATTTCCCGCGGCAGACCATGGAAAATCGTGCGCGAATACCACTACTCCGGCACCTACCGGAAAGATTACGCGAGGCTTCAGGGCGGGATGAGGGCGCGTGTCATGGCCGCCGTTTCCGATTTTTATGAATTCGCGCTCCGCCAGGGCGGCTATGACGCCACCGTGGTGCTTACCCGGCAGGATATGGAGACGAACTGGAAGGGAAGGAAGGGCGTGCACGTGATTCCGAACCCGTGCATCCGCCGGACGGAACGGACTGCCTCCTTGGACCGTCCCCGCGCGGTTGCCGTGGGGCGTCTTGTTCCGGTCAAGGGATTTGACCTTTTGATCCGTGCGTGGGAAAAAGTGGCTGCCGTCCATCCCGGATGGGAGCTGGAGATATGGGGGGACGGTCCGGAAAAGGAATCCCTTGAAAACCTGGTCCGGGAAAAGGGGCTGGAAAGGCAGGTATTTCTGCGCGGAGCCACCTCTGAGGTGCAGGAAAAACTGCTGCAGTCCTCCATGCTGGTGTTTTCCTCCCTTTTTGAGGGATTCGGCATGGTGCTGGTGGAGGCGATGGCGTGCGGCGTGCCCTGCGTGGCGTTTGAATGCCCGTGCGGACCGCGGGATCTGATTGATCCGGAAAAAGACGGCCTGCTGGTTCCACCAGGAGATACGGGCCGTCTGGCGGAGGCCGTCATCCGGATGATTGAACATCCCGAATTGAGGCGCGCCATGGGAGCCGCCGCCCGGAAGAAGGCCGGACGTTATGGGCTGGACGCCATTGCCCGTTCCTGGATGGACCTGTTCCATGCATTGAAAAATTCTGAAAACACGAACCTTGCCTGATGACCATGCCACTCGTTTCCATTATCATTCCGTGCTACAATGTAGCCGCATTCATGAAAAAATGCCTGGATACCGTCTGCGCCCAGACGCTTCGGGACATAGAAATCATCTGCATCAATGACGGTTCCACGGACGGAACGCCGGACATCCTGCGGGAATATGAAGCCGCGGACGAAAGAATCCGCATCATCGACCAGCCCAATGCGGGCGTGGCGGCGGCCCGGAATGCCGGGCTGGATGCCGCGTGCGGAAAGTACATCGGGTTTGCCGACCCGGACGACTATGTCTCCCCCGTCATGTTCCAGCGCCTGTATCTGGCGGCGGAACAGTATGGAGCGGAGCTGGTTTGCATGGGGGCCACGATTGCCGGGGACATGCCGCTCTCCGTCCGGTGGAGCATGCTCAACGGCCTGCAATGCCCGGAATGGCACTGCAGCCATTACGACTTTGCGTCCATGGGAACGTTCAGCGAGCTGTGCTGGGACAAGCTTTACCGGGCGGATTTCCTGAAAAAGACGGGCCTCCGCTTCCGGGAGGGAATGAGGCAGGGGAGCGATGCCCTGTTCAACAACCTGCTTCACCCCTATGTGCGGAATATTGTCAAAATACCGGATTGCCTGTACATTTACCGTCCTACTCGTCCGGATTCCCTGGTTAACGTTTACAAGGCCCCGGACAAAAAGGGTTCCGGGTTTTATCCGGCTCTGGAGCGCGTGGACCTGATCGCCGCTGCCTACCGGGAATTGGGCTGTCTGGAAAAAGCCAGGATAACGGTCCTGAACTGGCTGAACGGCAGTATCCAGCTTTTCTCGTCCAACCTGCTCCACCAGACGGCGGGAGAGAAAAAGGAAGCCCTGGATGCGGTCCGCGCCCTGTTGGACAAATACGGGTGGCGAGAATTTGCCCAGTCCCCGGAATCCCCTTTCCGTCTCCTGAAATACATTGCCTGCGGGCACGACTTCCGCGTGAGGTGTGCCCTGTTCGGCCTTTACCGGTTCCTGCATTCCCGCGCCGGAAACAAGCTGGTGGAGCTATGCACCCGGATTATCAACCTGCGCGGAAGCTCCCGGTAGGCGGGCATTCCGGTTCATCTTCCTGCCGTGCAGGCAGGCGCCTGGGGCACTGTCTTCCGGGGCTGGAGGAGGCAGTCGTAAAAAGGCGTGTAAAGCAGGTTGTTGGGAATCAGGTAAAGGTAGCCGTTTTGGGAATCGTAAACGAGGTTGAAGCGTTTCAGAAGGTTGTTGCCCATGACTCCGTCCATCTCCGGCATGCTCTGGATGCCGCTGGTGACGGTGGAAAACGCTCCGGGAATGCGCGGCAATTTGCAGGCGCCGAGCTGGATGCTGTCGAAAATGACGTTCTCCAGCCTGCCCGTATTGGCATCGGAACTGGAAATGCTGGAGACGGAGAACGGAACCTGGCTGCCCAGGAGGCGGTGCTTGTTGACAAAGGGGGTATTGAGGTCCAGAACGCGGTCGGAACCCGTATCTACCGACAGGCGGAGCTGGTAAACCTTCCCGTTGACCGTTGCTTGGGCGGGAACTACCGGGATTCCCATCACGTATTCCATCTTCAGGCGGATGGCGTTTGGCGGCGGCGTGTAGGAACCGTGCGGATACAGGTAAATTTTCCGGTCCGTGTAATTGACTTCCGTGACCTGCCGCTGGATGAACCAGAGGCCGAGAACGCCGTCCCACTGGTCACGGGCATAGGGAATGGCGATGAAAGGGACGCTGGACAGGGACTGCTTTCCGACGGAAAATTTGTTTTCCGCGCTTTTGCGGACCTCATTGGAACCCGTGGCACCGTAATTCACAATAGTTTCATTGAACTCCATCGGAATGCCTTCCAGGGAATTGCTGTTGATGACCATGGAAGTGGCCCCGGTATCAAAAAGAAAAAGCAGGGGACGGCTGCCGTTGACGCGGCATTGCACGTAAATGCGGCTGGCGGTTCCGAGCTCGAACGGAATGCTGTCACTGGGAATGTTGGCGCTCCAGGCGCAGGGAAGGAGCCCCAGCAGAGCGGCAAAAAACGGCAGCAATCTTTTCATGCGTATCATCCCTGTATGTTTGGTTGACAAATAGTGCGTATTTTCCAGAGATGCCCGTTGAGAGAATCTCTTGGGACGGTTGCTCGTTGGCGTGCATCCTTATAACCGACCAAGGCCGGCCCAACAATGCAAAAAGGGAACTTCAAAGATTCCAGATGATTTGAAGGTTGCAGCAAATTATCTTTTTGGAAGAGAGGAGAAAACAGGATGCAAGTAGGAAATAGGAAATTTATTATACCGCAGAGAAAAAAGATATTTTCTGAATTTCTCTCCCAGGAGATGACTCGGAAAACCAACCTCGCGATCATATGGATGCTTATGACGGAAATGAATTGGTTACATAAATATTATGATAGACATTATTATTTCCTAACATAAATACGGAAAATCCGTGTGAATTGCGTTGACATCGGATACGGACATATGGTACGAGAAGGATGATTCTCAGGAACTACCCTCGTTTTTTTGTTAATCATTAACCCCAAACCTTGTGTATCCTATGAACACTCCGAATTTTTGGGCGGTTATTTCCGATACTGTTGACATGCACCTTTTTTTACAAATCCATGAACCGAAAATTAAAAAATTCTATATTATTTTATTGATTTCTGAAGGAGTATTTTTAGCTTGATACGATGTAAGGGAGAGTAATTCCCACAGGAAGAAATATTGAGTGACAACGGTTTTTAGAAACGATTATTCATGACAAAGTAATTCATCTGCGTCTTTTCCAATTGAAGTTTAGGGTAATTCACATTAGCGAACAGGAAACTATTATTAACTCTATGAATATTTGCATGAATATTTTATGTAATAGAATTTATATAATTCTGTTAATGATTATTCTCAGTGGGTGCGATAAATCTCCCCCTCAACCCGATACATGGGAAAAAATGATGGCGAATACTATGGGTGTTCCTCAAAATTCGTGGAGGCTGCATACTTCAATGCGGGGGAGAATAAGAATAATTTATATTTTCCAAACTGATCAGCAATGGACGGATTGCATTCACCTGCAGGCCTTGAAATTACAAGACGGACTGGACGCAAAAGTTTCTTATTCAGGCATAAGCACAGATAATATTCTGGATATTTCAGGAGTAAAAAATTCTTTTAATGAAGAAATAATAAAAAATCCTGAAATCTATTCATTGATAAATGAGGATTTCTTAAAAGGGGATCTTACTCCGTATAGTATGTTACACATTCGGGAAAAATTCCTGGACCAGGAAAATGGAAGGGATAAATATAAATTTATGGAATTTCCGTTTGGAGAAATTTTCATATTATATAAAAAAATACTTCAGGGAGATAAATATTTAGCAATAGTAGCCATTTCTCCTCATGACAGATGGTAGGAAATGCATTTCATTAGTTTACAGTTAATAAAGTCTGTTTTTCCATCAGGTATCTCTATGGTGATTAATAGAAAGGTTATCCCGCTGATCCTTATTCGGGGATGGCCAGTTCCATTGGCCGTGGAATGAAGGATACTGACTCTGAATGGGGATTATGGAAATAGACAAAAGTATAAAACGCCAAACAGGCGCAGGGGAAATTTTAATGAAGGAGAGAATAGAATGAAGTATTCACTCATAATCATTTTTTTAATAATCCTGCAATCATGTTGCTCTTTAAATGTTAAAGAAGTTTCTCATTCTCAGCTGGTATATCCTTTAGTCACGCAGACAGCTCCTCCTTCTCTATATTACTATGGAACGCATGAAGGCTATGATTATTTTTCTATTTTGTTTACGAAGTACAAAGTTCTTGGAAGCAATATGAACGATCAATTCAGATTTGATTTCACATCCTGGAATAAAACCCACAGAATGGAAATGCATGTGCACATGCTGGAGTTAATTCCCCAGACAATTTACGAATCAGAAGTGTATCATAAAAACAGTCGACCCGTTCTTGAAGAGAAATCAAAAAATGTAATTATTATTAAAAGGACCTATATGTAGGCTTGGCGTGCGCATAGGCAAGCGTGTTTAATGGCGGGCAAGGATTCCCTTGCTTTGGACAACGCCCTTTATCATGTGATTGTCTGCAAGGAAAAGTAGAATGAGGTCCGTTCCTCTGTCGGAGAAACGTTCCTGAAATCTGCCTTTCACAAAGATAAAAAAGCCAGGGGCGTAATGGTGAAAAGGCCATGGAGAGCATTGTTGTATCAGTCAGATTGCCGGGAAAAGTCCATGTCATGGTAAAAGAATATTTGCCGCCTCAGTAGTTTTTTAGGTTTATTGAAGTTATTAAAATTATGTGACTTATGAAATAGTTTTAATTTTTATGGCTTCCAGTCAATTGTCATCTGCAACTCCGACAACTTATTTCGATGAATCGCGAGCATAAAAAATTTCGCCATTACCGGGTGTTTTATACAATTCACACACCCTCTGCATAGATGTTATTGTCGACTTAGTGGCCCACAAAGTCTGCAATAGTGATGAGAAGCTTTCCTGCTTTCCAGTTCTTCTGCCAGCTACTCGTAATTCTGGGAATGACTTCTCTCCTCATGCGTTTTCCGCCACTGCGGCAAACATGGTAGTGCTAAAGTGAGCCATTTTCCTCACGTTTTGGTGCGTTTTTACACGTTTTTAACGATTTTTGAGGGAAGTGGGAAGGGAAAGAAAAAGCCTCACAAGTAGCTAACTTGTAAGGCTTTATTTTGGTAGGCCCGGTAGGGTTCGAACCTACGACCAAGGGATTATGAGTCCCCTGCTCTAACCGCTGAGCTACGAGCCCGTTGAAGAACAACGTGCAAAAACATTAGCAGAATCCGGCGGGAAAGGCAAAGTTTTTATCCTGCTATGAACGTTTTGGATTTGCAGAAGATATGCCCTTAAAAATCAGGTACGGAGGATATGCACCCATCAGAGTACCTATTTTCAGAGGAGATTGCTGCCATAAGAAAGGCTGGTGAAATCCATTGTAGATGGATGAAATCCGCAGATGATTTTCTTTTGGAAATCAAAACAGGGAATCTTTCCATGGAACTGGACAATTGTTTTATGTATTCCTGATTTGCCTTTTAATAGCCCGCAGGACAGGAAGTCATGTTCCTTTCTTCCGTACAAATTGACTGTTTGTGGGGAATTTGTATAATAATTTCATCGATTTTGAACAATATGAGGATAAAGGTAAAAGTTGGGTTCATAGAGGGCGCCGAGGAATGGCAAATTAATTTTTTTCTACGGCGTTTCCAGAAGATTGATGGATCTGTTCTTGAGTTTGAAATTGATAAGGAAAGGGCTGATTTTCTTATTGCCTTCCCTTGGTTATATACGTCTTCCAGAGAGAATTATCTTCAGTTTCTGGAGGAATCCCGCGGAAAGATTGTTATCATGGATGTACTGGGAGAGGCTCTGGCTCCCAATTTGAATTTGTTTGATTACCATATCGGTTTTGACGCGCCTGATGACGATGGGCGGCTGCTTTGTATGTCCTATCTTTTTGATTTGAGGATGAAATTAAAAGATCTTCACACAATGAATCCGGACGATGCATTATGCGGGAAAGACGGCTTTTGCAATTATATTTATTCCCACGGCCTGGGGCATCCGTACCGCATCCAGTTGTTTTCCGAGCTTTCCGCCTACAAGAAGGTGGATGCAATAGGAAAGCATTTAAATAATACGCCATGCCTTATTCCAAGAGAGGCGGAGGACTGGCTGGCAGGAAGCGTTTTATTGAAAAAACCCTATAAGTTTTCCATAGCGTGTGAAAATAGCTGGTACCGGAGATATACGACGGAGAAGATAATAACGAGTTTTCTGGCCTGTACCGTTCCCGTTTACTGGGGTAATCCTCTGGTTGAGGAAGAATATAATCCGAAGGCTTTCATTAATTGTCATCGTTATTCATCCTTGAAGGAAGTTGTGGCGGAGATCAAAAGGATTGATGAAGATGAAGAATTATGGAAAGCCATGATGGCTGAACCCAGGCGGCTGCCGTGGCAGATTGAGCGGGAGCAGGAGAAGAAGGATAAATTTAACGCAGAGTTGATGAAAATTTTTACTTCTCCCGTTGAACATGTGAGAAAAAGGGGTGACGGCTTTTGGATGAACAATTACAGAAATTTTTTCACCGATAAGATGACTGTGAAGAAGGAAGATGACCGGAAGAAATTGAAGTCTGCTCTGAAGGAGTGGAATAAAAGGCTGTTTCCCAGGTTTTAAGGAGTATGGTGATTATAGCCTGCTATTTGTTTCCTGCCTGTTGTTATGCGGCGGGAAACCGGGCAGTCATTTTGATGGGCGGGGGAAGAAAGAAGCTGGTAGTTCTTCCTGGCAGGGCTGGAGGAACAGGCTGCTTGAAGAGGTCATTCCGATAAGATGCTGCTCCGCTTGTTGAACCGGATGGCCGTAGCAAATCAGGCCGGGGAAGAAATTGACGGGATTTGAATGGGAAGATGGTGTTTTCCCTTCAGGCCCGTTTTCCTGTCGCAAGGACGGACGCAGAAAGGGGCACAGGAGGTTACACTTGCAGTTTCGTCCAGCTCCGTCCTTTGACAATTTTATAGAGAATTACGGATTGCACGGCCATTTCAAAGGCGAAGAGCATCCAGATGCCCCACAGGGTCATGGTTTCCGGCGCCAGCTTGAACCAGGCCCAGGTGCAGCCCACCCGGAAGAAGCCCATGATGCCGTAGGAGATGAACATGACTCTCCGCGTGTCTCCAGCGCCGCGCAGGGACATTTTCATCACGATGCAGGCAGCGAAGAAGGGCTCCACCAGCAGCATGGTGCGCAGCACGGGAATTCCGGTATCAATGAGGGTCATGTTTCCATTGGAGAATATCTGCATGAAGAGGGAGGGGAAGATGCAGAAGAGCACTCCCAGGCCCGTCATGAAGATGATGGCGTACCGCATGCATTTCCAGATGGTGATGCGGGCCATCAGCGCATTCCTGGCGCCCAGGTATTGCCCCACAAGCGTGGAGGCCGCCATGCCGATGGCGAAGCCGGGCAGGAAGCTGAGGGATTCAATGCGCACGGCGATGTTGTGGACGCCGAGCACGCCCGTGATGGGAAGCTCGCTGATGATGGAGAGGCAGAACATCTGGATTCCCCACATGCCGAAGACTTCCACCGCTTGCGGGAGACCGATTTTCAGGATGCGCTTCTGCATGCCCATGTCCGGCCGGAGATGGGAGAAGGAGAGGTACAGAGGCGGCGCATAGTGTTCCCCCTTTTCCCTGACCAGTTCTTCCAGGGACAGGCCGGGATGTTCCGCGAAGATTTTTTTCCTGCGCCGCATCATGATGAAGAGAAGCAGGCACATGCTGATACCGTAGCCGCAGACCGTTCCCGCCGCGATGCCGCCGATGCGCCAGCCGCCCAGCGGGGCGTCCGCAAAGACGAAGAGGACGCTGAAGATAACATTGAGGACGCCCACGTTCATCATGATCCAGAAGGGCAGCCGGGTATCCCCGGAACCGCGAAGCGCCGCGTTGACGGCAAAGACCACGCCGCTGAAGGGGGCCGCGAATGCGGCTACGTACACGTATTGCAGGGCGTATTCCCGCGCGGCTTCATTCATGGTCAGCACGTGGGTGACCAGGAATCCGCTGCATGCAAAGAGCAGCCCGCAGGAGATGATCCCGGCGAGCAGGCCGAGCATGGCGGCCTGGTGCAGCCCGTGCTGGGCCTGGGAGTAGTCCCTGGCCCCCGTCATGCGGGAGACGATGGCTGTGGCTCCCATCATGATGGAACCCTGGATCACAAAGCCGAACCACATCAGGAAGACGACGGCTCCCATGCCGTCGGAGATGTTGATGGTGTCCTGGGCGTCTACCCCTATCTTGGTGGCGATGAAAAGGTCCGACGAGGTGACGAAGAAGCTGAGGAGCTGTTCCAGAAAAGGCCAGAAGGCAATGACGGCTATCTGCCGGGGCAGTGAAAGCCCGGCCAGTTTGCCGCCCAGCCGCGCACGGGAAGCCCGGCCGCGGATGATGCCTTCTCTTGCGTCTCCCGCACTCATTTCTGGGCCGTGTAAATGCTGGCGATGCCTCCGTTGAGGGGTTCCGCCGTGATATTGGTGTACCCGCAGTTCCGGAGCAGGTTTTTCATATCTTCTCCGCTGGGGAACGCTTCAATGCTGTCGGCCAGGTAGTCGTAGGCCTCCCGGTGGCCGGTCATCCATCCGGCGATGAGCGGAAGGATGCGGTGCAGGTAAAAACGGTAAGGACGCTTCAGCAGGTTTTCAGGCAGGGAAAAGTCCAGGATGAGCAGGTGCCCTCCGGGGCGCAGCATGCGTCCCATTTCTTTCAGGGCGTCCGGATAGCTGGCCATGTTGCGCAGCCCGAAGGCTACGGTGACGGCGTCGTAGGAAGCGGAGGGGAAGGGAAGGTTCATGGCATCCGCACAAACCAGATTCGTCAGTCCCCGTTCAGCGGCTACATCCAGCATGGGCTGGCAGAAGTCGGACCCCGTCAGGCGTATTTCCGGCATGGCGCGCAGGATGGCCAGGGCCAGGTCGCCCGTGCCGGTGGCCAGATCCAGCAGGCGTTCCGGCTTCCATTCCGAGACCAGCTGAACGACACGCTGCCGCCACAGCAGGTCCACCCCCATGCTCAAGACATGGTTGGTGGCTACATAACGCGTTGCAATGGCGGAGAAGGCAGCTTTGACGAATTCGGGGTTGCGCATGCGAACGGAGAGGGGATGAAGTAAAAAAGAGCACCGGAAGTGCTCTTTTTTAGGAAAGGGATGGGGTGTCGGACGGGGCTCGAACCCGCAACTACCAGAATCACAATCTGGGGCTCTACCATTGAACTACCGACACCATGTAGTGCTGTGGTGCGGCAAACATTACCCGCGCATATTCATTTTGGCAAGAAGAAAATAAGTTTGACGAGGGTTTTTAGAGAAAAATCTTCCAAAGATGAAAATTGCTGTTTCATTGGGATAAATATTTGTTTCCCGTTTGGAAAACCATGACAGTGGGGAATGATGTTTTATTGTGTTGGCGGGGTTTTTAGGTAAACTTTTTCATTATGCTCGTTGACATGGTAAATTCCTCCTCTGGGGCCGACCCGGTACACTTTTGTGTTCCGGGCGGAGAGGAGAGATTGTGCCCGGCGCGTTCCGGGTGTCGTGTGAGCGCAGAGAGGCTCGTAATCCGGCAGGAGCGGCTTGTGGGTGCATTGGGAAAGGAGAGGAAAGACTGTCATGGCAGAGGCTGTGAACAGAAGCGGTGGTTTCATCATGCCATGAATTTCTATGTCGGGAGATTGCTTTGTCAAGCTCCTGAATGGAGTTGAATGCTTTTGGAAAAATGAGAAGGGATTTTTATCTATTTTTTGAAAACGTTTGTTTGAATTTATTTTGTTTCCAATTATTATTACTGTCGTTGCGTGGCTCTCACATATTGCAACTAACTAATTTCAAATAATTATTGCCTATGAATTTTCTTCCTCATATTCCTTTGCTGCCTACAGTTTTTGTAGGGATGGGCTATTATTTGCTCCCGTTCAGCATTGTTTTATTATGGTTTTTAAACGATTCCAGAAAAACAAAGTATTTACTTCTTGGCGCATTGGTTCTTCTGAGCATGATCTGCACGTTTTTTGAAGAGGCATGCTGCCCAAGCAGGGAATATCCGTGGGACTGCATGGTAGAGTGCATGTTCAAGGGAATGCTGGTGCCTTTGCTTTGCCTGTTGGGTTATACCGTGTATGTGTTTTTGTGTACCTGTCTTCCTTCCGGGAAAAGTAAATGGAAAGGCGTGGGATTTATCGCCCTGGGTGTCATGAGTCTGGCGTTCGAGTATGTGAATGCCAGTTTTTCCATCATGCTGCTCACGGGATATTTCATCCTATTCATCATAAGAAGGAAGTTTCAATCCCACGTGCCTTTTTTGAGGAAGTGCAATGCCGTACTGGCTCTGGGCGTGATTCCGGGCATTTGCATGATTGGCGTCGTGTGCGCCCTTTTGTTCCCGCCGCCTCAGGATTACCTCTGTGAAAGAATCAAAGAGGAAATGAATCGGGATATGGCCATGTGGAACTACCGGAACAACTTGCTGCTACTGTCCTCCCGTTTTCTGGGCATGGAGCAGGGAAGCGACGGCATTACTGTGAAGTATTATTGTGAAACGAACATGGGTCCTGCCGTGTACAAGGCATTCTGCAATGGCTATGGAGGCTACAAGAGGGCTGAATGCGTTTTGCTGAAGAAATAGGCGGTACGTTTGCTTCTGTCTCTGCCCGTTTTTCTGAATGCAGGTGGTTCAGATTTCAATGTCCCCTTCAAAGACAAGGTCTGCCGGCCCGGTAAGGGTGACGTTGGTGAAGTGGTCTCCCGTGCGTGTGAAGCCGACTTCCAGCGTATCTCCCCCGGCTACGTCCACTTTGATGGGGGAAGGTGCGTCCGTCAGTACGGCGTGAACCAGAGCGCTCGCAGTCATTCCGGTGCCGCAGGCAAGTGTTTCGTCCTCCACTCCCCGTTCATAGGTACGTATGGCGATGTGGCGGGAAGACAGCACTTCTGCGAAGTTGGCGTTGGTGCCCTTGGGGGAGAAAGAGTCATGGTAGCGCAGGTAGGCTCCCATGTTGACGATGTCTGCGTCTTCCAGACTGTCCAGGAAAGCCACGGCATGGGGGACGCCGGTGTTCAGGAAATGGACGTCCGTTCCGACGACGTGGTCTGCATTCAGCACAAAAAGCTGGAGGGAATGCGGTTCCGTCAGGTTGACGGTGACATTGCCGTCCTCCCTGAAGGAGGCGGTGACGATGCCCGCCATGGTTTCGAAGGGAAGGGGCTTGGTCCGGTCATGGCGGAGCAGGGCTGCGGCAAAATTGCCGAAACAGCGCGCTCCGTTGCCGCACATTTCTGCTTCTCCGCCGTCGGAATTGTAATAGCGCATGCGCACCGCACCGCCTTTTCCCTGGGAGGACTCCACGGCAATCAGGCCGTCCGCGCCGATGCCGAAGCGGCGGTCACACAGGGCTTCTATGGTTTCCTTGTCCAGCACGGAAGAGAGGCTTTCGTCGCGGTTGTCCACCATGACAAAGTCATTGCCGGCGCCCGTCATTTTATAGAAATGAAGTAGCATAATAGTAAGTTGCGTTGTGCGGAAATCCTAGTCCCACCCCCCTGTTTTGGCAAGACAGCTTACATGAATGACATGGCGTCCACGTCAATGACGGCCGTCAGATCGTCTCCTAGCCCGGCTTCCTGCACCAGCTTTCTGAGTGTGCGCGAGATAGCGCGCGCGGAAGGACCCTTGACCGTGATCTGGTACCTGAACTGGCCGTGGGCACGGGGAATGGGAGCGGGCATGGGATCCGTCATCGTCGTGTCTGGCGGCAGCATTCCGCGGAGCCTGGCTCCCAGGGTCCGGGTGGCGAATTCCGCCATGTTTTCATGCTGGGAGCGGATCGTCAGCACGGCGATGTGGGTGAAGGGCGGAAGATCGAAGGCTCGGCGCATTTCCAGTTCCTGAGCCGCGTAGCCGTCCGTATCATGATGCCGTGCATATTGCAGGGAGGGGGATTGCGGGGTGAACGTCTGGATAATGACTTCCCCGGACAGGTCTCCGCGGCCTGCGCGGCCCGCCACCTGCGTCAGGAGCTGGAAGGTGCGTTCGCCTGCCCGCGGGTCGGGAATGTAAAGGCCCAAGTCCGCATTGAGCACACCCACCAGTGTGACGCCCGGAAAATCCAGGCCTTTGGCGATCATCTGGGTTCCCAGCAGAATGTCTATTTTACGGGCCCGGAACTGGTTCAGGATGTCCCTGACGGCGTTTTTCCTCCGCGCCACGTCTGCGTCCACGCGCGTGATGCGTGCCGCGGGAAAGGCGCGGCGCAGGATTTCCTCCACTTTCTGGGTACCGTAGCCCTGGAGAAGAATGTTGGCGGATTTGCATTCCGGACAGGCTCTGGGCACCAGGGACTTGAAGCCGCACAAATGACACATCAGGCGGTCTTCCGTGCGGTGGTAGGTGAGGGGAAGGGAACAGTGCATGCACGTGATGACGTGCCCGCAGTCCGGACACTGGATGGAACGAGCGAATCCGCGGCGGTTGAGCAGCAGGATTACTTGTTCGCCTCTGTCCAGCCGACGGTCGATGGACATTCTGAGGCGTTCCGAAAGCACATTGGGGCCGGCTTTATTTTTACCCTCCGTTTTCATGTCCAGAATGCGGATCAGCGGGAGCTGCTGGCCGTCCGCACGTTCCGTCAGCCTGGCCAGGGCATATTTCCCGGTCTGGGCATTGTGGATGCTTTCCAGGGACGGTGTGGCGGAACCCAGAACGACGGCGCAGCCTTCCAGATGGGCGCGCAGGACCGCCAGGTCCCGGCCGTGGTAGCGGGGCGAGCTTTCCTGTTTGTAGGAGGCATCATGCTCTTCATCCACAATAATCAAGCCCAGGTTCTGGAGAGGTGCGAAGACGGCGGAGCGCGGACCGACGACGATGCGCGCCTTTCCGGACCGGATGGCGTGCCATTCATCAAAGCGCTCTCCGTCGGAGAGCAGGCTGTGCAGTACGGCCACGGAGGAAGGCATGTCAGCAAAGCGGGACTTGAAACGCTGGACGGTTTGGGGCGTCAGAGAGATTTCCGGAACCATGATCAGGGCGGATTTTCCCTCCTTCACGATTTGGGAGACCGCCTGGAGATAAACTTCCGTCTTGCCTGAGCCGGTAACGCCCTGAAGAAGCACCGGTTTTTTGGTTTCCTCCCGGCACATGGCCGTGACGGCTTCCAGAGCTTTTTCCTGCTGGGGGTTCAGCTTCATGGACTGGCTGGGGGCGAATTGCTCTCCGGTCGTAGGGTCCCGGTGGACAGGTTCTTCCCGCAGGGTAATGAAACCTTTGCCTGCCAGGCCGCGGGCGACATTCAGGGCGCCGGGTCCGAATTCCGACAGAGGCGCCGCCTTATGTTCTACCGTCGAAAAATAATCCAGCATTTGAGCCTGGCGGGGAGCCTTGCGGTACAGTGTGTCCAGTTCTTCCCGGGTGGCCTGTTTTTCCAGATGAACCATTTTCCGGATTTTCTCCGCCGTGTTTTCCTGCCGGACCGTTTCCGGCAACAGGCAGCGGATCATCTGGTCCAGGGCTACGGAATAATAGTCGGCCGCCCATGCGGCCAGATCCATCATCACCGGAGAAACCAGCGGTTCCGGGTCGATCAGCTTGAGAATCGGCTTGAGCTTGTCCCGCCACGCCGGATCCGGTTCGGAAAGGGTGAGAACGGTCCCCGTAGCCATTCTGTTGCGCAGGGGGATCTGCACGCGGCATCCGGGCCGGACGTTTCCGGCTTCCGGAGGAATGCCGTAGTCCAGCACCAGATCGCTTTGACCGTCAACCAGGATGCGTGCCGCCAGCATGGGATGAAAAAGGGCAGGGATTAATGATAGGCGAAGGGAAAACGGGAAATGCCGCTCATATCCTTCAGCACTTCCACGTGATTGTAGCCGTAGCCGTCCATGATCCGGATAACGGCAGCAGCCTGGTCATGGCCTATCTCCAGGGCCACGAATCCGTTTTCCGTCAGGTGCTCGCGGGCCTGGGAAAGAAAGCGTTCAATAATTTCCCACCCCTGGGGGCCGCCGAACAGGGCTGTATGCGGGTCTCTCATCACTTCCGGGGCAAGTTGTTCCCCGTCCGCGATATAGGGCAGGTTGGCAACAATGACATCAAAGCGGGCTTCCTGCATGGTCCGGAGCTGTTCCACGGTTTCTTCCATATTCTGCTCCGGTTTTTCCGCAGGCTGCCATTCTTCGTCGGCCGGAGTGGCAGGCAGGTTTTCAAACAGGTCCGTCTGAATGGTGGAAACCCTGGCTCCCAGCCTCATGGCGTTTTCCAGGGCCAGATCCAGCGCCTTGGGGGAAATGTCCGCCAGAACGACTTCCCGTGCGCGGTCCTTCAATTCCAGGGCCAGCGTGATGCCGATGATTCCGGACCCGGTACCCATGTCCAGGATACGGACGGGATGGGCAGGTATCCTGTTCAGGACCATTTCCACCAGTTCTTCCGTTTCCGGCCGGGGGATCAGGGCACGAGCATCCGTCAGGAACTCCCGGCGGAAAAATTCCGTGGTTCCCAGCAGATGCTGTAGCGGTTCTCCTGCGGCCTTGCGCTTCAAAAGCTGGCGGAGGGGCACCAGTTCCTCTTCCTCAACCGGTCTGTCAAACTGGGAATAGAGGGTCGTGCGGTTGCAGTGCAGAACGTGGGCCATCAGGTGCTGCATGGTGGCGCGTGCCTCGTCACAGCCCTGGCGTGCCAGGTATTCCGTGCCGGACTGCAAAACTTCCAGTAAGGTTTTCATGAAAAGGTGAGAAGGAGGGTTAGGACATGCCGGCTTCCGCCAGGCGTTCTTGCATTTCTTCATGCTGTAGGGCCATGATCAGGTCCTCCATCTGGCCCATCAGGATACCGTCCAGATTGTGGGAGGTGTAGCCGATGCGGTGGTCCGTCAGGCGGTTCTGCGGGAAATTGTATGTTCTGATTTTTTCTTCACGTCCTCCGGAACCGATCAGGCTTCGACGCGCGGCAGAGTACTTTTCCGCCTCCTCTCGCTTTTTGGCTTCAAATAGCTTGGCACGCAGGATTTTCATGCCCTTTTCGCGGTTCTTCATCTGGCTGCGTTCTTCCTCGCACCGGACGTAAACGCCCGTGGGAATGTGCCAGATCTGCACGGCAGATTCCGTCTTGTTCACGTGCTGGCCGCCTGCGCCTCCGGAACGGCACACTTCAATGCGGAGGTCCTCCGGGCGGATTTCAATGTCCACTTCCTCCGCTTCCGGCATCACGGCCACGGTAGCGGTGGAGGTGTGAATGCGCCCCTGCGTTTCTGTAGCGGGGACGCGCTGCACACGGTGCACGCCCCCTTCATACTTCAGGAAGCGGAAGACTTCATCCCCGGCAATGCGGCAGACGACTTCCTTGAAGCCGCCTACGTCGGAAGGGCTGCTTTCCAGATGTTCAAAACGCCAGCCGCGTTCTTCCGCAAAGCGCTGGTACATCCGGAGCAGGTCCCCGGCGAACAGGGAGGCTTCATCCCCGCCCGTACCGGCGCGTATTTCAATAATGGCGTCCCGGTCCTCCGTCGTGTCACGGGGGAGAAGGCTGTACTGGACGTCACTGCGCAATTTTTCCAGCGCTGCTTCCAGTTCCGGAATCTCCAGGGAGGCCAGCTCCGCCAGTTCCGGATCATCCGTCTTGGCCAGCTGCTGGTTGTCAGCCAGCTGCTGTTCCGTGGCGTTCAGGGCATCCCACGTGTCCATCAGTTCCTTCAGGCGGCGATGCTCCCTCATGGTTTCAGAGGCTCTCTTCTGGTCATTGAAAAAATCCGGTTCTGCAATGACTGTTTCCAATTCTTCCAGGCGCTGGCGGCGTTTTTCAATGAGAGGCGTGTAATCCATGGCGTTTTCGTGTACGGAATACTAAAAGATAACGTGACTTTCTGAAAGTCAAATCAGGGAAGATGTAAGACATGACCTCCCGCCGTATGTCAGGACAGGCTCCTGACACGGAACATTACCGGTTCCGGAAAAATCGGGACAATGAAAAAACCGCATCTTTCAAATGATGCGGTTTTTTTCCGGAAACCGGAAGGTATCAGAGAATATATGAAATCCGCTCCGCGCAAGTGCAGAAATATACACAGGAAAATTACTTTTAACGGTCTGTATTCCAAGATACTATTCAAGGAGTGAAAGTCCCATATTGATTTTTCCGTGAGGGCTTTCGTCTGCGCATCCATGCAGGAACGCCTATCGTGGCACAGAAACCCACAGACGATAAAGCCCGCGAACATGACCAATTGAGGATTATATTTCCTTAAAAGATTCAGATATCCTCTTTGGGTATTGACTGTTTCTATGGCAACGGTTTATGCTTGTTGGATTTTATAAATGTTCTCTTTTTTCTTATAGGGAATCTGTCAATGATTCGAATCAGGAATTCTGTAATTTTTAACTATTTGTACTAGTTAAATATGATGAAAGTAGTAAATAAAATCTAAAACTTTTATAACTGCTGAAGATCAGTTATCACCATATGTAAAACGTCGGTATTGAATCATTCCATCCTCATTTGGGTGTTTGATTGCTCCAGGAATTGCAATGTACAAAACTGCCGGGGATATATCCCGGCAGTTTGGCTAATAGTGTTTTAATCGTCCCATGGGGTGTTTCAGAATGAATCAATTATATAATATGTGTATTTTAAATCGGCAATCTCATTAGAAGATAACCAGAAAGCTTGTTAGTGTCTATTGTTTCAGTGTAATGATATTGACCGATATTATTCATTAAAAATATCTACCCGGCAGCATACTATACCGTCAATGCCATAGGCCGAGATGAGACATTGTTTTTTATTGGGCAGGATGTGTCCCAATGGTACCAAAGCAATGCTGCCGCTGTTAATTGCTAGATCTTCTCCCGTAGTATTGTAGACAAGAGCATGGGCCTTACAACCATCGGCAAGCATCCCAAACCACGGATAAACATTACATTCCCCTCTCCAATTGCCTTCACTAAGCCGAACCCTGAAATGCATGGAGGACGCGCCTTCATTACCTTCTACTATCCGATCCTGGGATGTCTCCAACACGCGGAATGTCACTGGCGGAATAATACTTGCGTCCCACCGACGCCTGTCATTGGCTGTCACATGAACCATGTCGTCAGCCATATGAGTATTGAGGGTGAGGGTATCCGCCTTAGAATCAAGAGCGGAAGAATTTACTTTACTATTCCAGGTCGCACGTTCAGCAGTGGTTATGTGAATATTTGCATTTGCTGGATGATCGACAATGGATTCCAGGTTGTAATCCTTGTCTCTGAGTCTAATATAGTAGTTGACTCCTGTAGAAATGGTTCCGTCCATGCCGAGGCCTAGAACAGTTCCCTGGTGTTGCAGTTCCAAAAAGCGGGTGGAATAGGAGGCATTCCCGTTGAGAGGGGAACCTACCATGATAGTCGAATGTACCATGCCGTCGGATGCATTTTCTCTGCCGAAGGATAACGTTTGAGTGTAATAGCCACCTTCTTCATCGATGCGTTTGTACATGGTTATACCTTTCTCCGTTAATCGCTCCAGCGGTAGAGATTCTGTAATGGAGGAATCAGTTTTGCCGTTCCACAAAGCACGTTCTTCTTCTGTAATATGAACTATTGTATTTTTCGTATGTTCCTTTAAATCATTTTGTGATGCCACAAAAATTCCGTTTAATGTAGTTATTTTATTCATGATTATTTTTTTAATTATTGTAAATTAATTGAAACATATATTTTTCGTATATGTTGAATAATTTATGAAAAGCCGAATATGATTTGCCTCAATATTCAAGATAACTTTTATGCAGTTTGGAGAGAGCTTCCTTGCATGAGGAAAATTTTGCCATGACTTGGGCCAGTTGTGTATAGATGTGAAGTGCTTTCCATTTCTCGAAAAGTTTTTACCTGTTAGACAAAAATATCATCCTGTATAAAACGTTTAGACGGTATAAATATTATTTTAGTCTCGAATAATCTATTCAGAAATCTGTATTTTCAAAAGGATGAGAATCAAATGCTACGGACAGCTTGGAGCGTAGGTGAAGACGATTAACCGTTGATTTTCCGATATCAAGGCCTTGGAAAAAACATCGGTACCGGTGAGGTTTTACAGAGTTCCTTATCCCCCCTCAAGGATGGAGGAGTCTTCTTTTATTCTTATGTTGATAATGCTTGGCATGGTTACTGTACATTATTTGGACAGTGTACCGTAATATGTCCAGTGAGCTTTCCATAAACCAGCATAAACGTGCATTTCAAGAAATAAGAAAAGCCTGATAAAATCAGGCTTTTTTCTTTCCGCTTCTTGTGAGAAGTGGCATCGCGTACGGGACTCGAACCCGTGTTGCCCGCGTGAAAGGCGGGAGTCCTAGACCGCTAGACGAACGCGACTTTTAGGTTTGCAGGGACTGCGCGGCGAAGTAAACACCATCACTGTTCCAAAGGCAAGGATTATTTGATCATGAAGTAAAAAATTATGCTATTTGCCTTCCGGAACGTGGGATTCGTCATATTCATCCAGCCTGTGTTGCCAGAGGTAGTACTGCGTTTGCTGAACAAGCACTCCGGAAAGGGTCAGCAGTGAAATTAGGTTGGGCAGGGCCATCAGGCCGTTGGCACAGTCTGCAAAGACCCAGACCAGGTCTATTTTTGAGATGCAGCCCGTAAAGACGGCAACCACCCAGATGAAGCGGTAGGGCTTGACCAGTTTCAGGCCGCCCAGATATTCCAGGGCTTTTTCTCCAAAGTAGGACCACCCGAGAATGGTGGATACAACGAAGGTGACCAGGCTGAGCGTCAGCAGGGGAGAGCCCATGTAGGGGATTTTGCTGAATGCCAGGGTGGTAAGGCGGGAGCCGTCGCTGCATGAAATGTCCGGATGGGCAATGATGCTGGTGGTGAGCACGATGCCCGTCAGGGCGCAAATGACCACCGTATCCCAGAATGGGCCGCTGGAGGAAATGAGCGCTTGCCGGACGGGGTTGCGGTTCTGGGCCGCAGCGGAGGCTATGGCGGCGGAACCCAGTCCAGCTTCATTGGAAAACAGTCCCCGGGCCACGCCGGTTCTCATGGCGGTCATGACGGCGGCACCCACGACGCCGCCCGCAGCGGCTTCTCCCGTAAAAGCGCAGTCCAGAATGCACTGAATGGCGGGAAGGATATGGTCCGCCTGGACGATCAGAATATACACGCAGCCAAAAATGTACAAGACGGCCATGAACGGAACGAAAAAGGCGCACACGCGGGCTATTCCCTGAATGCCGCCCAGCATGACCAGCGCGGTCAGCGCCGTCAGGACAGTGGCCGTGCCCCATGCAGGAATGGAGAAGGCATGATAGAGCTGTTCCGCGGCGGCATTTCCCTGAGTCAGGTTGCCGATGCCAAAGGCGGCAATGGCCGTGAAGACGGCGAAGAGCACGCCCAGCCATTTGCATTTCATGCCGCGTTCCAGTACGAACATCGGGCCGCCGCTCATGTTGCCGTCCTTGTTTTCCACACGGTACTTGATGGCGAGCAGCCCTTCCGAGTAGCGCGTGGCCATGCCAAGCACCCCCGTCAGCCAGCACCAGAAGATGGAGCCGGGTCCCCCTGCGGCAATAGCCACTCCCACACCGATGATGTTGCCCGCTCCGATGTTGGCCGCCAGGGCCACCATCAGAGAACTGAATGGGGAGATATCCCCCTTGTCCGTGTGGTCTTTCACAAAGTACAGTTTCAGGGCCTTGAGCAGATAGCGTTGCGGAAAACGCAGAATGACGGTCAGGTACAGATGCGTGCCCAGCAGCAGAATGAGCAGAGGCCAGCCCCACAGAAAGGAACTGAAGGCGGACAGCCAGGAGGTGAGCATATCTCCGATTTGGAAGAAAGCATTTTGCAGAGCGTCAAACATACCGCAGGAACTCTAAGGGAAAACTGCCTAGTGGCAAGTTCTTTGATGGTTTGACGGGCGGATGGAAGAAAAAGGCGGCCCTGGAAAATGAAAAAACCGCAGAAGAACGTTTTCTGCGGTTTTGGAAGCCGGAAGGTTTTCCTGGCGGGGGTAATCCGGCTTTTCCCTGTTCCCTGTTCAGGTGAATTATTGAATTTCCCCTGTTCAGTAATATAGATACAAGCTTTTTATTTTGAAAGAATTTTGAACCTCGTAAAATCTCGAACAATACAAATACTGAGAAGATTATCCTTAATTTTCTTATTATATTGTTAATAAAGGAAGTAGGAATAATTTCTTTTCCGTAAGCAGCGAGTATGGGATGAGAGACGTTGCCGTTGTGCTACCCCGCTCTTTTTTAATTGAAGGTTGATTCCGGATCCAAATCGGACCTTTGGTTAAAAGCCGTAAAAAAGGAATAAGCCCCCGGAAAAGGACTAGATGCCGGGATACAGTAAACCCGCGGGAATCCTTTCGGATCTTGGCTCCGCGGGTTTACCTTCTCATCCCGGAATCAACTCCGGAAAAGGTTCAAATTCAATTCCTTGATGATGGATTGAAGTGCCGCCTGCCCCCTGACAGTGTTTCCTGCCGGGTCCAAGGGGGGAGAGAAGGCTGCCAGCGCCATCTTGCCGGGGGATACGGCCACCAGGCCGCCTCCCACGCCGGATTTGGCGGGCAGCCCTGCCTTGTACATCCAGTCTCCGGTGGAGTCATAGAGACCGGACATGCACATTTCCGCCAAAATGGGCGGAACGTTTTCTTCTTTCACCACCCGTTTCTTGCTGACCGGGTTGATGCCTCCGTTGGCGTAGCAGGAGCCCATCAAGGCAAGCTGGGCTGTGGTGATGTTGAGGGAGCACATGCGGGTGTACAGGTCCACGATCATCGGCGGCGTGTTGTAGAAGTAGCCGTAGCTGTCCAGCAGCCACGCGATGCCGCGGTTGTGCTGGTTGGTGGCGCTTTCCGATTTGTATATTTCCTGGTTGACCGTCAGGGCCGTGTTGGCGAAACTGTTGAAATTATTCATCATGTTTGCCCAGATTTCATCCGCGTCCGCGCCGTTGACCAGGCTGACGGTAGCCATGGCTCCGGCATTGACCAGCGGATTGAGCGGTTTGCCACCGTGCAGTTCAATGGCCATGACGGAGTTGAACGGTTCCCCGGTAGGATCCGCCCCGATTTTTGTCCTCAGCTGTTTCATGCCGACCAGGTCCATCACATAAGCCAGGTTGAAGGCTTTGGAGATGGATTCAATGGCGAAGGGCGTGTCCGCGGACCCTGCCGTCAGTACGTCTCCGTTGACGGTGACGGCGGCGATGGCCAGCAGATCGGATGGGACCTGTGCCAGGGCAGGGATATACGAAGCGTTTTTGCCGCCCTGGACGGTTTTTGCAAAGGCGTAGGCATTGTCCAGCGCCGTTTGTATTTGTTCTTTGGAAGGAATGTTGTCCATGAGAGTATCTCGGATTGGTTGTGATGCCTAGCGGTTTGGATTCGTTTTTTCCCAGCCGAAGGGTTCAAAGGCGTCTTCCGGGTCCACGGGGCGTTTCCAAGAGGGCTTGGCCATGGCATGGATCACGAATGGTATGCCTGCGAAGATGAATGCGCCCACAACCAGCAGAATGATGTACATGGCGTTGCTGCCCACCGTGATCTGGTTCGGCGGGATGAAACTGACCAGGAAGGCCGCCAGGCTGGCCAGGAAGCCGAGGCCGCCCACCACCCACATGCCGAAGGTTTTACCGCCGGGAATGCGGAAGGTGCGGGGAGTGTTGGGTTCCCTGTAGCGGAGATAAATGCCGGAGGCGAACATCAGCATGTACATGATGAGGTACAGGATGATGGTGAGCTGGGAGATGATCTGGTAGGCGGACTGAACGGAGGGCATGATCACGAACATGATGGAAAGCAGCGTGACGATGCAGCCCTGAATGATCAGAATACCTTCCTGCACATTATTCTTGTTCCGCTTCTGCATGACGGGCGGCAGGTTGCCGGCCAGGCCCACCTGGTAAAGACCCTTGGAAGGACCTCCTACCCACGCGGTCACCTGGGCCAGAACGCCCACAGCCAGCGCCAGCGCCATAATCCAGTTCATCCAGCCCAGGCCAAAGAAGCTGAAGTAGTTGTCATAGGAGATCAGCAGGCTTTGCACCAGGTTGATCTGGGAATTGGGAATGATGAAGCCGATGGCCAGCGTGCCCAGAACGAAGATGACCACCGTGATGATGGCGGAAATCAGAATGGCCAGCGGATAGTTGCGGCCGGGATCGTTTACGTCCTTGACGTGTACGGCAGACATTTCCATCCCTGCGTAGAACAGGAAGATGCTGGCTGCCAGAACCAGGTTGTTGAAGTTGGTCATGTCCGGCACCAGTTTGTCCCAGCTCATGTCCAGCAGGATGGGGTTGCCTCCGGCCCAGTAGCTGAGGCCCAGCAGAATCAGAATGGCGCCAGGAATGATGGTGCCGATCATGGTTCCCCATTTGGTGACCCCGGCGGAAGTCCTCATGCCGCGCAGGTTGAGCAGCGTAGCGGCCCAGTACACACACAGCACGATGATCAGTATGTACCATTTATTGGCGGCCAGGGCTTCGTCCCAGCGCTGGTTGGGTCCCATGAATGCCAGGGATACGGCCGCGAAAGTAAGCACAGTCGGGAACCAGATGGTACTTTCAATCCATTGAAGCCAGATGGCCAGGAAGCCCCATTTCTTGCCGAAGGCTTCACCCACCCACCGGTAAACGCCGCCTTTCTGGGGCCAGCCGGTGGTGAGTTCCGCAGCTACCAGGGAGACGGGAACCAAAAAGAAGACCGCAGCAAAAATGTAATAAAACACGGAACTGAGTCCGTACGTACTTTCCGCCGGCATGCCTCGGAGGCTGACAATAGCGGAAACGTTAATCATGGCGAGGGTGAATACCCCCATCCGGATGGCGGATTTTACCGCCGGGGCATTGTTCGGAGCAGCGGGACTGGTTGTGGCAGTCCCTGGTTGAGTCGTATTATTCATTGGTTTATTCCGGGTTGAGAATCGGGAGGCGTCGGGCTGTTGCCAGGCACCGGTCCTTATGGGAACGACTAGCCGGCACGGGTTTTCGTTGAAGATATGGAGCAGATTGCGTTATTGAGTTTGTCTTAACAGACCTTGGCGGAACGGGGAAGAATCCGGAAAACAGGTTCATATCCCGGGCAGTTCCGTCATGTGTTTGAAGAGAGACTGGATGAGGGAAGGAACGAGTGCCGACTAATGCGGCAGAGTTCCGGTTTTCCCATTCCTGCGTTGAGTGATCTGGATGAGGAAAGGCTTTTTAGTGGAGGGTGCCGGATGGAGACGGAAAACCGGGTGAGTACGCTACAAGGGGAATTGTCCATGAAAGTTTCTGCAAACGGCAAGAATTCCAACGGAAGATATGGAAGACTTTTGAAGAGTTGCGGACAGAAGGCGGATATGTTTTGAAGCGGCCATGAAAAAGATTCCGGACGCGGTTTAAAAGCTTCTCAAGGTGTCCGACCACGCAGTTTCGGAATGAATTACTGCGTTCTTGGGGAAGCAGTTGCCGCCGTATGCGGAGAGAATCAGATCTGATTTTTTCAGGATTTTTGCATTGTTGGCAGGGCAGGGGCTGGTTGTGGTGGAGATTGAGATACCTTGCGGTCCGGAATGATTCATGAGGGTAGTCAGTCCATTACGGCTGTTGCGTTTCCGTGGCGCGGAGTCCTGTTCCCGGGAATAAGAAAGCGCCGGGCGGACCCGGCGCTTTCCAGTGTGTTTTGCTATAGCGGAAAGTATAATGTTTCCGGATCAGACCACTCCCTGGTCGATCATGGAGTCAGCCACCTTGACAAAGCCGGCAATGTTGGCGCCGGTGACGTAGTTGGTGAAGGATTTGTCAGAGGAGTATTCCCTGGCGTGGGCCAGAGCGTTGGCGTGAATGTTGGCCATGATGCTCTTGAGCTTGTGGTCCACTTCTTCGCGCGTCCAGGAAAGGCGTTGGCTGTTCTGGGACATTTCCAGGCCGGAGGTGGCTACGCCGCCGGCGTTCGCCGCCTTGGCTGGACCATACAGGATCTTGGCGGCCAGGTAGGTTTCAATGCCTTCCAAGTCCGTAGGCATGTTGGCTCCTTCGGCAACCAGGGTGCAGCCGTTCTTGATCAGGGTGCGGGCGTCTTCTCCGTTGATTTCATTTTGCGTGGCGGAGGGGAAGGCGCAGTCGCACGGAACGCTCCAGGGACGCTGTCCTTCAAAGTACTGTGCCTTGGGGAACTGTTTCACGTATTCTGAGATGCGGCCGCGGCGTGCGTTCTTGAGATCCATGACCCAGGCCAGCTTTTCCGGAGAGATGCCGTCGGGATCGTAGATGTACCCGTTGGAGTCGGACATGGTGACGGGCTTGGCTCCCAGTTCATTGAGCTTTTCAACGGTGTATTGCGCCACGTTGCCGGAGCCGGACACCAGGCACACCTTGCCCTGCAGGTCCTCGTTGCGGGTGGCAAGCATGTTCTGGGCGAAGTAGACGCAGCCGTAGCCGGTCGCTTCCGGACGGATCAGGGAACCACCCCAGTTCAGGCTCTTGCCAGTGAGCACGCCGGTGAATTCATTGCGGATTCTCTTGTACTGTCCGAAAAGGTAGCCGATTTCGCGGCCGCCTACGCCGATGTCCCCGGCGGGAACGTCCGTATCCGCACCGATATGGCGCTGAAGCTCCGTCATGAAGCTCTGGCAGAAGCGCATCACTTCATTATCGCTCTTGCCTTTGGGGTCGAAGTCAGAGCCGCCCTTGCCGCCGCCCATGGGCAGAGTGGTGAGGGAGTTTTTGAAAACCTGTTCAAAGCCCAGGAATTTGAGGATGCCCAGATTCACGCTGGGATGGAAGCGGAGGCCGCCCTTGTACGGTCCGATGGCGCTGTTGAATTCCACGCGGTATCCGCGATTTACCTGAACCTTGCCCTGGTCGTCGATCCACGGCACGCGGAACAGGATGGTTCTTTCCGGTTCAACGATCCGTTCCAGAATCGCGTGATCTTCGTACTTGGAATTCGCGGCCAGGACCGGTTCGATCGTGCTGAGCACTTCCTGAACAGCCTGGATGAATTCTTTTTCGTGACTGTTCTTGGATCTGACCAAGTCGAGTACGCGCTGGGAATATGTCTGTGCCATCTCTCTGTATTGTATTTGGGTTAACGCTGCGTGCGCGGCTGGTTCCGCGTGTGCGCCTTCCGTTTATCATTCCGCAACACTGGCTAGCAATCATTTTTTTCTTTGATGAATAGAAGGGGTCAGCAGGAAAATGGAAAATATCTTTCCATGTTGTGATTTTTAATCTGACCCCTTGATGGAAGGTTTCATGCCACTTGGTTGTCATGGGAAGCGGAAGACTTTGCCGGGATTTCTTCCGGACCGGACGAGAATCGGTCAGCCGCGTGTTCTTCCCGTCTGAATTTTTCAATCCGCCATGAAAGAACCGGGTGGAGGAGGCGGTTTTATAGCCTTAACAGGATGTAGCGATCGCTTGTTTCAAAACCAAGTTTTTATATAATGAATATTCATCTTCCATGTGATTGAGATGAATTTCCGGACATCTTGCCTTCTGAGGCCCGCCAAAGTTAGCTACCGTAATTTTGCGGCATTCCCTTTCCTGCGATTGGCCTTTAGAGTAGAGACATTAAGCAGCCCTGCATTTTTTTCCGGAGGGGCGGGCGGGAAGAGGTGCCGTTATGAAAATGCAAGCCATGCAGGTGGCGATGATCCGTCCCGTGCCTGCAGCAATAAAGATCGATAAATCATTTTTCCCTGGATGCTCCCTTAGGTAGGTTTCCGTTTATTCCCGGAAGCGATTCATGTTGGAAATTTTCCCATGGACGAGGCAGATTCCATGCGGATATCTATGAAATTTTTCAGATCATCCTTGTTTGCCTGCCGGTATTCCATCTCTCTTTTTCCATTAAAATACAGTTCATTATTGATCTTGGTCCGACATTTTCATCTGAAAAAGACTGCGGTTGTTCGTTTCTGCTGTTTCCTGCCGCATGAGCGGTTTCCTGATCAGGTCGTCAGCCGTTCGATCCAGGCTCTGGTTTTCAGGTCCGTTTCCGCCATTTTCCTGGCCCGGTGAAGCAGGGTTCCCATGGATTTTGGGATGCCCATGTGCAGGCGGTTGCTGATCCATGCGTAGGGAACCATGGTGCTTTGCCGCACGGCCAGCGCAATGACGAGTTTGGAAGGGTGGCTGTAGGGTGTAGTGAGCAGTTCTTCTTCTGACAGACCGAAAGCCTTCAACCCGTTTTTGACAATGATTTCCGCCTGATATTCCCCTATTTCTGAGGCCCGGACACCTGTCGTAACGGGTTTTCTGCGCGCCAGCCTGGGAAGTTCGCTCACCAGTTTGGCACGGAAGGAGCTGGACCCGTAGCACCAGCCGCGCTGGACGGTTCCCGGACCCACGTGCCCTACCGGAATCAGGGAGCGTTCGTCCATGCGTTCCGCTTCAAAACGGCCCATCAGGTGGTTAAGATATTTCTGGCGGCCTTCTTCCGTGTCCGTGCAGCCGAAGCATACGAGACCGCGCTCCGGATGAATCCATTTGGGGCGTTTGGCAGGGGCATCCAGCCACGCCGGAAGGCTGGTCCACTTGCAGCCGGACAGAAAGGTATGGCGGCGCGCCAGCCCGGAACGCGCGGGGTTCAGGTGGATGTAGTCGATGATGGTGGAAAAGTAGTGGGCATTGTCCGCCTCCACCACCATCGCGTGGTAGCGGCCCGCAAAGAGGTGGCCGCGCATGCGGTGGCGCGCATTGAAACGCTGGGTATAGGCGGTTTGCAACCATTTCATGCCGTCCACTAGATTGGCCCTGGAAGTCTGGAAGAGAAGATGGTAATGGTTAGCCATCAGCGCGTATGCATAGACGGTCCAGCCGCATCTTCTGGCGGCCTCCTGGAATGTCCGCAGAAACGTCTTCCTGTCTTCATCATCCAGATAGATGGCGTCTCCGCGGTTGCCTTCACTCTGTACGTGGTAAACCGCTCCGGGGTACTCTATTCTCAGCGTACGGCTCATAATTCCGGAAGCGTACCGGATGGAGGTAAAAATTCAAGTTTGTTGTTATTTTTAACCTGACCCCGGTTGCGAGGCAAGAGGATGTAAAATTGCATTTTAAACGAAGGCATTTTTCTGAGAAGAGAGGTTTCCCCTCGCTGTATTTCCTGCCGGAATCATGACGGTCCTACGATTGGAAGTTCTTCAAGACCTTTCCCATATCAACCCAATTGAAACCTCCGGGAAACTGGAACGTCCACATTGCTCCCCTCGCTGGGTCGGAAAAGACCATGGACAGAATTCCCTTTTCCGGTTTTCCCGTCCACGAAGCGGTCACAGGCGTGCCTCTCTCTACATGGACCGTCCTGTTGCCGATCCCTTTTTCAGGCGCTCTCAAGAGCTTGACGAGTTTCTTCCCCTCTTCAATGGCTTGGTAATAATGTCCGTAGGCTTTTCCGGCGGAATTACCGATATTCACCAATGCACTCGTCCATCTGCCGTTTCCCGGTTTTCCCCTTTCCATTACCGGAGATACGGTTACGCTAAGTTCAAAGTTTTCATGTTTCGGAAAAATACGAACGTCATTAATCTCGTACATAGATGACGTCGTGATGCTTTTACCGGATTTCAAGACGCGGGCGGCATCGGTTCCATGAATATAGCGGTCCAGCACCATCAACTGCTCCGTTTTTTCTGTTCCATCCTCCTCTTTCCAAACGAAGCGGAAAAGAGCGTTTTTGCCCCATTCCCTGGGCAGGGTAATTTCTTTGCTGCTTCTGTTTGTCAATGTCAGGCGCAGGCCGAATGAGAAACTGAAAGGGCCCCCTCCTTCATAAGATTCCAAGGAAACCTTCAGGGGAGATTCGGGATCCTCCAGCGGTGCCGGATACACTCTCGCGGAAACATGCTCTCCCTCCGTCATCCAGATTTCATTGCCAACAATGAGTTTGTCACCACGCGTTTCTTCCAGTCCCACTCTGGTTTCATATTCCGTTTTGCCCATCCTAGTATTTAGGACGGAAAGGCGGCCACTCCATCGGCTCCACCCGATATTGACAATCCTATCGCAGTCCAACCATTCCGCACTTGATAAATCATCAGAAGATATAGACCAGTCCAATGAATTGATCCGTTTGCATTCTCCTATGGCGGGACAAATCCACCACGCTCCGACTTCCGCACTGTCGGAAGCGTTTGCACGGGGGATGCCTCCTATGGCGACAATCCAGCCTTCCGGATTTTCCGTGGCAGTCACCAGGCAGAAACGGACCCCTTTTGGGCCGTTCCATTGAACAATTTTTCTGTCTTTTTTTGATCAAGAAAAGAATATGGATGCCCGAACCGGTTCGCCATAGCCATGTTCATGGCTATCTGATAGCACGGACTGTCGGAATCCATGACGACGTAACGCCCCGTTTTGGCATATGGTGTCCGGTCGTGATTGGAAAACGTTTTCATTTCCCTCACAATGCGTTCGGGAGGACGGTAGGCGTAGAAACCTTGCGCAAACTCCTTTTTGTTGGATTCGCCTCCGGAATCATATTTGGGGTAAACGGAATAACTTATATAGAAAGAAGATTCTGGAGTCAGGCAACGGGTGGAAAACAATTGTCCCTCCTTGGCCGTATGCGCCTTTTTTTCAACCCACGGAACGGGGTTTTCTGTAGGCGAAGCTTCGCAGATGGAAACGCTCAATGCTAAAATCAATGGAACGACGGATTTCATGGATGGGAAAGGGTGGTTAGTTAAAGTCTTTCCCGTCTTCTTGGCGTTAACGAGAAATGGATGGAACAAACGAACATCCATACCGCTTAATGAATTATTCTTCCCTCTACATTTTCCTCTTCCGGAATGCAAATTTAAACGGAAACAAGGAAAATGATTTTCCTTGTTTCACCCTGTTGTCGTCAAGGGCAGGTTGAACGTGCTGGCCATTGGTGACTGCGGCATCTATCCAGAAAAACGGAGCCTTATTGCAGTTTCTCTCTCCGCATGATCTCGGAGAGCACCAGGTAAAGGTCCGTCTTGTTGACGACGCCCAGAAGATGGTCGTTGTCCGGATTCACCAGGGCCAGGGATTCTCCGCAATGGGGGCGGGAGAAAATGCCCAGGGCTTCCGGCAGGTGCATGTCCGCGGGGAGGGTGGGCATGTCGTTGCGCAGCACGTCCATCGCAAGAACGGCCTGGGCCAGCTCCTTGTTGCGGGCGAAGGCCGCCACGTCTTCCGCTTCCACGCTGCCCAGGTATTTTCCGGCGGGGGAGGTGACGAAGATGGGATGCGCGGGATTCTTGATGAGCATGGCGGCGATAGTTCCGAATTTGTCCAGCGGATGCACCACGGGCGGATCTTTGCGCGCCACGTCCTGAAGCTGTACTTGGGCGAGCGGCTTGTCAAAGGTGCTCCTGGGGCCGAAGGCCAGGGAGTCATGGTACATGGACTGGGCCTTGGTCAGCCGCGCCGTACCGTAGGAAACCAGAACGCCGATGATGAGGGGGAACATCATCTGGCCGGCCATCGTGAATTCCACCACCAGCACCAGGGACGTGATAGGGGCGTTGGCCGCCGTGGTGAAGAAGGCGGCCATGCCCACCAGGGAATAGGCAATGGCGTGTTCCCCCGGCACGCCCATTTGCGTGAGCGCCGCGCTGAACAGGAAGCCGAAGACGCTGCCGATGGTCAGGCTGGGCGTCAGGGCCCCCCCCACGGTACCGACGCCGAAGACGATGGCAACGGTGCAGATTTTCAGGGCCAGCAGGATGGACGCCTTTGTCGTGTCGAACTCGTAGTGGATCAGAGCCGTGATGATGTTCTTCCCGTTGCCTACGATTTCCGGGTAGAAGATGGCGATGACGCCTACCAGCATGCCGGCGGCCATCAGGCGCACGGGCAGCCAGTGCCTTTTGCCGTTCAGGTATTGGCGGGATTTCTTCAGGACCAGCAGGGAGGCCAGGCACCCCAGCAGGACGCACCAGAGCACGTGCTGGTTGCCTGTCAGGGAGACTTCCTGCTGGAGCTGGTAGATGGGGGCCGGTTCATGGAAAAGCCCCATCGTGAAGTAACCCGCACAACTGGCGACCAGGAGGGGGGCCAGGAAGTCAATGGTCAGCGCTCCCAGAACAATCTCGCTGACGAACAGGCCGCCGGCCAGCGGCGTGTGGAAGGCGGCGGACATCCCGGAGGCGGCGGCGCAGGCCACCACCAGCCTCAGGCCCGGTGCGGAAAGGTGAAAGAAGCGGCCCAGGGCGGATCCCACCACGGCGGCGGACTGCACCAGCGGGCCTTCACGGCCTATGGAGGCCCCGGAACCGATGGAAAAGACGGCGGAAAGAGAGCGCAGAAGGCTGGGTTTGGGCGGCACGTAGCCATTGCCCAGGGCCACGGCTTCCATGTATTCCGTGGCTTTGGCCGGTACAAAGCGCTGCGTGAACAGGAGGGTCAGGCCGGCCAGCAGGCCACCCGCCGCAGGAACGAAAATACACCAGGCCCAATCCTGGGAAGCCATTTCCTGGAAAGCCTGTATTTGCCTGTAACCGTGGCGGCCCGTCAGCAGGTCCTGCACCAGTTCCACACCCATTTCGAAAAGAAGGGCGGTCAGGGCGCCCAGGGCGCCGACAAGGGCCGCCCAGATGAAGATGATCTGCTTGTCTCCCAGCTTGATCTTCTCCCGCAGGTTCAGCGCCATGCGGAGCCAGGACCAGGACATATGCGTCTTGCCTGCGGTCTGGTCTTCCTCGTTCGTCATTGCAGGGCTTGTTGAAGGGATGACAGCAGGGTGGCTTCATCTCCCGTCCATTCCCCCCTGGGGCCCAGCGGGGCGTTTTTATGCCAGCGCAGCAGCTTCTGCATGGTGGTCAGGTAACCGGTGACCATGACAGTAGGGACGCCCAGCATGACAATCAGGTGGGCCGTCTGGGCGCCGTCCGGCCAGCGGATGCCTTCCGGGCTGATACCTACGGAGACATACATGGAATCCAGAGCCGTAGTGCGGCCGTGCGGCACCGCCAGCCCGTGGTCCAGATAGGTGGTTTGCGTTTCTTCACGCAGGAGCACGGCATTCTTGATATGCCTGGACTGTCTTTCATCAAGGACTTCCGCCATGGAATCCACCAGGGTTTCCAGAGCCTGTTCCTGTGTCGTGTCGGGCTGGAGTGTGCGTACGTGAATTTGAAGATTGTTTGCCACCGGGTCTGCTAAAGGCTTTTGGCTTTTCATTCTAGGAGGGGAACCATGATTATCAAGGAAATTCTGGCCTGCGGACGGGGAAGGAAGGCGTCTGGTGTCCTGGCACGGGAAAAACGCGCCGCGCCCGGCGGGTTCCGGGAGGCTTTTGGGGCGGTTTCGTCATGAAACGGCGTGTTTTGGGCTTTCTCTTCTCCGGAAATGAAGCTACCCTGCCGCCGTATGCAGGATTCGGAGGTAATCAAACTCGTCAAGCCCGTGCCGTCCGACAAACTGGCCATCCAGGTGCTGGTGATGTGGTATAATGCGGTGCGCCCCAAATGGAAAAAGCCGCTGGATCTAACGATTACCGGCTTTTTTGTGCTGATGACCCTGTATTCCTTTTCCCTGCGTCCGCTGCCTCCGTTCGCGTGGTTTTCCCTGGCCGGGGCCCTGGCGGCGATCATTCTGTCCTGGTTTTACGTCCCCTTTCTGGCGAAGGCCGCACTGACCGCCAACAAGAAGGTGCCGCTGTATTATCAGGAAAAAGACTACGTTTTCCATGAAGACTACCTGACTTTTTCCAGTGAAGGCGTGGACCCCCTGAACATTCCCTATGACCGCTTTACGACGCTTTGCAGGACGCGCCAGGCTCTTCTCTTCCTGTTCGGCAAAAAACTGGTGCTGTGGCTCCCTCTGCACATCATGAGCGCGGAGGAAATGGAAAGCATCATGAACCGGTTCCACAATCACGGGGTGGAGGTGAAGGAACTTTACTGATGAGGAGGCGCTGGCCGGATGCCGGAGTTGCGGAAAAGGGTAAAGTGCAGCATCTGAAAAATCGCATTTTCCGGGCTTTTTGATTGAGCGGAGG
>OHEP01000325.1_pt1 | contig 35719 bp, 30 predicted proteins | sample 1567271 | NCBI WGS metagenome assembly OHEP01 (sample SAMEA3879577, study PRJEB24766) | human gut metagenome | biome: human-associated habitat; feature: feces | place: USA | collected 1985/1987
GAGTCCCGCAGGGACATCCGGTGATCGTAGATTATTTCTATCATGAGGAAATCCGATGGACAGAGAATACCGGAAAAAGAAATCGTTAAACAGAAATTTGACCGAGCTCTTTGAACGAGGGAGACTCCTCGTCCGAAGAGCAAGAAGGTGCAGCCGAGAAAACTTGGAGCAATTCCGGTTTGTCGAACAACAAACGAATCACTTTTATCACACCACCAGGGAGAAATCCCCGGTGGTATTTTTATGCCCGGAAGGAGGTGGTTTTCATGATCCCGGTGCTTTATTTGCCCAACGCTGCGGACTTTTCGACATTCGGCCTTGGTGTGATGACGGATACCATTTCCTGCGAAGTGACCGAAGAGCGAAACGGTGTGTTCGAGTGCTTACTCAAATATCCGGTCAGCGGTCAGCACTACGGGCTTATCACCAAGGAGTGCATCATCAAGGCAAAACCCAATGACACCGCCGCCGACCAGGCATTCCGCATTTACCGTATCACGAAGCCGCTCAACGGTATCGTCACCATCTACGGTCAGCACATCTCGTATGACCTCGCCAATGTTCCGGTGATGCCGTTTTCGACGGAGAGCCGTTCTCCGCAGCTCATTCTCTCGCAGCTTCTTGCAGGAGATACACGCTTCACGGGCTGGACGGACTATTCGGACGCAAAGTCATTCTCGGTCACGCAGCCGAAAAGTGTCCGAGCCTGCCTTGGCGGTACGGAAGGCTCCATGCTCTCCAAATGGTACGGTGAATTTGAATGGGACAACTTCACAGTGAAATTTCATTCCCACCGTGGGCAGAAGACCGGAGTGGTCATTGAATACGGCAAGAACCTTACTGCTTTGGAACAGGACGAGGACAACAGCGGTGTGTATACCGCACTGCTCCCATATGCCGTGTACACACCGGAAGGCACGGACACCGAAACGGTGGTCACGCTGCCGGAGGTCACGCTCCCCATTGTGACCTCGGAGATCGTCCGGGCAAAAACGCTCATCATGGATTTCTCCGACCAGTTTGACGGAGTTGTGACCGAAGAAGCCCTCAGAGCCAAAGCCAACAGCTACATCAAGGCAAACCCGCTGGGAGCGACCATTCCCGCAGTGAAGGTGTCCTTTGAGCCGCTCTGGAAACAGCCGGAGTATTCGGCACTCCTGGAGCGGGTCAATCTCTGCGATACCGTCACCATTCGGCATTCACTGCTTGGTGTGAGCGTGTCGGCTATGGTCATTGAAACCGTGTACGACACTCTTGCCGAACGGTATGTGAGCATTTCCCTCGGTCAGAGCAAGTCCAGTATGATCACCACCATTTCCGAGGTGCAATCAACGGTTGATAAGGTGGAGTCCACGGTGGGACGCTTTCCGAAGCTGCTCCAAACCGCCATCGGTAAGGCCACCGGGCTTATCACCGGCCAGAGCGGCGGCTATGTGGTCATCCACACCAGCGAGGAAAACGGACAGCCCTATGAGCTACTCATTCTGGACGCTCCCTCTATTGACGATGCCGTGAATGTCTGGCGGTGGAATGTGGGCGGTCTGGGCTTTTCCCATAATGGCTACAACGGTCCCTATGAAACCGCAATTACGGCAGACGGACAGATCGTCGCAGACTTCATCACCTCCGGCTCTTTGGTGGCGAACATCATCAAGGCTGGTGTCATTCAGTCACAGGATGGCTCGTCCTGGTGGGACTTGGAGAGCGGCGAGGTTGTGCTTCGAGCCTACGCCACCAGCAAGGAGGTCACCGAGGTCAGCGACCGCATCACCACCATCGAGGAACAAAAAATGCTCCGGCTGGTCATCATCTCGTCCAACGGGAACATCTTCAAAAACGGCAATGTGAAAACGCTGCTTTCCGCCAAGGTGTACTCCTGGGACGAGGACATCACCGACACGCTGGATGCCAACCAGTTTGTCTGGACAAGGGTGTCGGAGGACACAGAAGCGGACAAAGTCTGGAATGAACAGCATTTCGGCGGTGCAAAGTCCGTGGCCATTACCGGTGCGGATGTCAAAGTCCGCGCCACTTTTTATTGTGACCTCATTGACACCACGACCAGGCAGAGCCTGTTATAACGGAGGAATTCATTATGGCAACCGCAGAACCCACAACAGAAACCGGCACAGTGTCCGGTTCAGATACAACAACTTTAAAGGAGGCTTCTCACATGAGCAAAGCACAAGGTCAGTTTACCATCATCGACTACAATGACGCACTGACGCTGACGGGGTACATCGGCTCGAACCTCGCCAAGACTCAGATGTATAACCCCGACAACGGCAGTTACACCCCCGACTGGAAAACGAAGAACCTCGTTCTGACACCCAGTCTGTATGTCATCGGCACCACTGCCGACCAGATCGCCACCGCCAATGTCACCTCGGTCAAGTGGTATGTGGGCGACAGCAACACCGCCATCACCGCAGGCACGAACTACGCCCTCAGTGGTGCCAAGAGCCACATTCTCACGGTCAAGGCCAATGTCATGGCGGAACTGCCCGGCATCGACTATCGCTGTGTCATCACTTACAAGGACGAAAGCACCGGTCTGTCGCTGACCCATCCGCTGACCATTTCCTTCTCCCGTGTGGTCAACGGTTCCGGCATCGTCGACCTGCTGGTCACCACACCCAACGGAAATGTGTTCAAGAATGAGGAGGTCGCCAGTCTGACCGCCAAGGCCGAGCTGTGGCGCGGCTCTACGGTGGACACCACCAAGGTCAGCTACAAGTGGGCGGTCATGGACGCTTCCGTCACCGCTACTTCTTCCACCGGCTATGATGCAGACTTCGGCATCGGCTGGCGCAAGCTCTCGGATACCGCCGACAAATACACCGGCACGGCCACCAATACGCTCACGGTCTACGCCGCAGCGGTGGACAGCTACGCTGTGTTCAAGTGCTGTGCCCAGGACACGGATTCCGCATCCGCTTCTTATAACACGAAGTTTTTCGATGTGGCGACCTTCATCGACAACTCCGACCCGCTGCAGATCATCGTCACCTCCACGGGCGGCGATGTATTCAAGAACGGCCAGGGCACGACCGTGCTGACCGCCGTCTGCTATCAGGCAGGCTCCGAGGTTGACGCAGCCGGGAACGGCAGTTACACCTGGACGAAGTACAACAAGGACGGTGTCGTCGACACCTCTTGGGGAACCAACGGCAGCAAGACCGGCAAGACCCTGTCGGTGTCCAGCGCCGATGTGGATACCAAGGCAACCTTTATGGTCGTTGTGGCGCTTTAAGGAGGTGGTGAGATGATCGCATCGGCACAGTTCACGATTATCAGTCTCTGCGATGTGGTCACCTCGGACACGCCGCCGGAGAACCCCTATGAGGGGCAGCTCTGGGTGGATACTTCCGTGACCCCGCCGGAAACGAAGATATGGGACGGAAATGAATGGGTGGTGCAGAACGACATTGAAACGATCCGCACCACCATTTCCATTCTGACCGAGAAGGACGCACAGGTCCAGCAGACCATCGACGGGCTGAACAGCTATGTGGCGACCCTCACCGAAACCGTGGAAACGGTGTCCAACGACCAGGGCGTCCTGGAGGAACGGGTGCTGAACTCCGAAAGCCGTGTTTCGGAATTGGAACACACGGTGGATGGACTGTCCGTCACCATGCAGGAGCAGTACATCGGCGGCATCAACTATGTGCAGAACTCTTCCGGGCTGAACGGCATCACGGACGATTGGAGCTGCTCCGGCACGGTGAAAACGGACACTTCCACCGATACGCAGAACAACACTATTTCCGACTCCTGCTTTGTGCTGGGGGCCTACTCCTCGTTGTCGCAGTACATCCGAGGGGTAGTCCCCGGCACTTATACGATCTCGGTCCGGGCAAAGAAAACCTCGACCATGTCCGGGTATTTCTATGTGACCTACAACGGAAACAAAACCAAGTACCTGTTCAATAAGTCCACGGCGTTTGACTGGACGGATTACTCCGTAACGCTCACGGATGTGACCGACCCCACGTTGCGTATTTACTGCTACTGTCGGGATGCGTCCATTTATCTCGCCGACATCATGATTTCCGAAGGAGCGATTCCCCGAAAGTGGACGCCTGCTCCCAACGAGATCTACACTCAGGAGGTCAAGATCGACAAGCGGGGCATCGAGGTATCCAACAGCGCATCGTCCCAGCGGACGGTCATCACAAACACGGAGTTCGCCGGTTACTACAACGACGAGGTGATTTTCACCCTGAACAAGGACGAAACGCAAACCAAGAAAACCACGGTGGACGGCGAGCTGACCGTGGGCAAAACGAAGTTTGTCCCGATGCCGACGGCGTCCGAGGGGCTGAACATCGTCATTCTGGATTAAAAGGAGGGAAAGATATGGCAACTTGGAAAAGCGCGGCATACGATGGGCGCTATCTTCAACTGGACATTTCAGAAAGCGTGAATGTGGTCGGTAACAGCTCGACACTTTCCTGGACGCTGACCTCTACCGGTGGCGCATCCACTTACTACACCATTGACACGACCACTGTAACGATCAATGGTACGACCGTATACTCAAAGGGCCGTACCTATTGGGATGACCGTGTTTTCCCGGCAAAGAAAGGTTCTGTCAGTGGCACGATTACTGTAGCTCACAACAGCAACGGTAGCAAAACGATTGCGGTCGGATTCTCGACCCGTGTTTATATCTACGGTTCACAGGAATACGGCGGCAGCATGACGCTGACTACCATTGACCGCTCTGCTCCCACAGTTACATTCAGCACATCGAATGTCACGGCAAACGGGTTCAAAATCTCCGCTACATCCTCGGCCACGGCGGACGTCTGGCAGTACAGCACAAACGGCGGTTCGAGCTGGACGCAGTTCTCAACGACGGCATCCACCAGTGCCAGTGTGACGATCACCTCGCTCTCACCGAATACAAGCTACACGGTGAGGGTCAGAGCAAGGCGGCAGTACAACCATGTCTACGGCACTTCCGGCAGTTCCACGGTCAAGACACTTGGCGGTGCTGTGGTGAATGGTGTCAACACGGTGACGGCGGACAATGCCACGGTTTCCATTACCATCAATGTGACCGTGTACGAAGCCTCCTACACCAATACGCTGGTGCTCAAAAACGGCAGCACGACCATCCTGACTATTTCCGGGCTTTCCTGGTCGAAGGGCACGGCGAACCGCACGGTCACGCTGACATCGGCGCAGAGAACGACACTGGTGAATGCAATGGCATCCATCAAGTCGTTCATAGGTACCTTTGCGGTTTCGTCTTACAGCGGGTCTACGCAGATTGGCAGCACCTCAAGCAAGACTGCCACGGTACTGACCACGGCGACCAATTCTGCTCCGACCATAAGCGGATTCACTTATGCCGACAGCTACACGACCACAAAAAACCTCACAGGCAACGACCAGCTATTCGTTCAGAACTACTCGACCCTCAAGGTCACGCCCGGAACGGCAACTGCAAAAAACGGTGCCAGTATTTCCAACTACACAGCTTCCTGCAACGGGCTGTCATCCTCTAACACTACCGGCTCTGCCTTATCTGTTGGAAAGATCGCCAAGTCCGGCAGCGTAACGGTCACGCTCACGGTCACGGACTCCCGCGGTTATACCGCCAGCGTTTCCCAAACTATTACGGTCATCCCATACGCAAAGCCGAAGGTGTCCTCGGTGACGCTCCGACGAACCAACGACATTGAAGCGGAAATGCAACTCAAATTCAGTGGCTCCATTTCTGCTGTGACCGTAGACGGGACGCAGAAAAACAGCGTGGTTTATGTGCGGTATCGGTACAAGAAAACCAGTGAGAGCAGCTACGGCAGCTACACCAGCATCTATTCCGGCACGACAAAAAGCGGAACCTCTTTCAGCTACTCCAATTTGGAACTGTGCAATCTGGATGCCAACAGTTCCTACGACCTTCATCTACAGATCCAAGACAAGCTCTATTCTTTGAGCAGTCTGGATCTCTATTTTACTGTTCCGCAGGGTACGCCCCTCATTGCACTGCGGAAAAAGAAGGTCGGCATCAACACGCCGGAGCCACAAGCCATGCTGGATGTTGCCGGGGATATGCGGGTGGATGGCTCACCCCTTGCGGATTTTGTCATTCAGCAAGGGACAAGCGGTGTGTGGACTTTCCGCAAATGGAAAAGCGGTATAGCCGAGTGCTGGTGCAGAAGGACAGTGTCCGCAGCACTCAACAATGCGTGGGGATCTCTATATACTTCCGGTTCGTTGACTGCACTGAACATTTCTTTCCCATTTACTTTTGCGGAAGTTCCGACAGTTACGGCATCTCTGTCCTGCACTGGAGTCGGAGCATTTCTGATGGTGCCGGGCAGTTCCCCTGGGGCATCTACCGGATCAACCGGTGTATATGAAATTGCAAGAGCGAATGCTCTATCAGGCAGCTACAGTTTTGTAGTTAACTTCTATGCTATAGGAAAAGTGTGATGCTTCGGCGTCACTTTTTTCATACTCATTTTCAAATTCAAAGGAGGACAAACAACATGAAAGAATTCTGGACGACCATTCGGGTGGTGTTCGCCGGTATCGGCGGCTGGCTGGGATGGTTCTTGGGAGGATGTGACGGCTTGCTTTATGCGCTTCTGGCTTTCGTAGTCATCGACTATGTGACCGGCATCATGTGCGCTGTGGTGGACAAGAAGCTGTCCAGTGAAGTAGGATTCAAGGGCATTTTCAAAAAGGTGCTCATCTTCGCTCTGGTTGGCATCGGGCATATTCTTGACACCCGCGTCATCGGCAGCGGCTCGGTGATGCGTACTGCCGTCATTTTCTTCTACCTGTCGAATGAGGGCGTGTCCCTGTTGGAAAACGCCGCATACCTGGGACTGCCCATTCCGCAGAAGCTGAAATCCGTTCTGGAGCAGCTTCATGACCGCAGTGAAAAGGAGGATGAATAATATGGCTTACACAAACAGTTTCCTGGTGTCCTACACCAAACTCAGCCCGAACCACTCCGGGCAGCGTACCCACAGCATTGACCGCATCACGCCGCACTGCGTGGTGGGTCAGTGCAGTGTGGAAACGCTGGGCAATATCTTTCTGCCAACTTCCAAGCAGGCCAGCTGCAACTACGGCATCGGCGCAGACGGGCGGGTCGGTATGTATGTGGAGGAGAAAAATCGTTCTTGGTGTTCTTCCTCCAACGCAAACGACCAGAGAGCCGTCACCATTGAGTGCGCTTCCGATACCACCGAACCATATGCATTCAAGGACACCGTTTACCAGACGCTCATCAAGCTCTGCGTGGATATCTGTAAGCGCAACGGCAAAACCAAGCTGCTCTGGTTGGGAGATAAGAACAAGACGCTTAATTACAGTCCGAAGAGCAATGAGATAGTGTTGACCGTCCATCGGTGGTTTGCCAACAAGAACTGTCCCGGCAACTGGATGTATGCTCGTATGGGTGACCTCGCCGAGAAAGTCACGGCGCAGCTGGGCGGCGAGGTAAAACCCGCACAGCCCACGCAGCCGACCACCGGTACGGTGAAAATGGGTGACCTTGTGACCATCACCGGCAGTACCTACTACAGCGGCAAAGCCATCCCGTCCTGGGTGCGCAAACTGCGCTGGTATGTCTATGAGATCAGCGGTGACCGTGCGGTCATCAACCGTGACGAGAGCGGCAGATACGCCATCATGTCTCCCGTCAAGGTCTCCGCACTCTCCGTAGTCGGCGCAAAGCCTGCGGAAAATTACCGCATCCATACCGTGGCGCATGGGGATACCCTCTGGGCAATCTCTAAGAAGTACCTCGGCAGCGGCAACCGCTACAAGGAGATCGTCAGCCTGAATGGACTGAAGAGCAATGTCATTTACAGCGGCATGAAGCTGAAGATTCCGAATAAGTAATCCACTAAGCCCATCGAGGAGATTTTTCTCTTCGGTGGGCTTATTTTTTATGCCCAGTTTTCGTCAAAACGCATATGTGCTGACCAAGTGCCAACTGAGGAGAGTTCTCCTCGGATTGGAGGATATCCGTTATGACGGATTTGCAGAAAAAGCAGATTGTAGCCATGAGAAATGAAAAGGCTACTTATGCGGCCATATCAAAAACCCTCGGCATCCCAGTCAGCACCATCAAAACATTCTGCCGTAGAAACGGCATGGTCACAGAGACTTCCACAGGAAAACTGTGCTGCAAGAATTGTGGTACGGAACTTATACGCACTCCAAATGCGAAACCTCGGCTGTTCTGCTCCGACCGGTGCAAGCAGGTCTGGTGGAACAGGCATCGTTATGAGCGTTCCAGCGCAAAAATTGTACCGCATACCTGCCCTATCTGCGGAAAGATGTTTGTTGACTACAGCGGAGCCAACCGAAAATACTGCTCTCAGGAGTGTTATCGTGAAAGGGGTGCGCATGATGGACAGTAAGGCTTTCCAGGCTCTACTTGGATACAAATCTGCCATGGCACAGGCACGGATCATGCTCTCCCAAGGGCTGATTACAGCCGAGAAACTCGGCATAATAGAAACAAAAATGTGCGAGATATTTGGTATCAATTTTGACAGTCTATACCGCGAGAATGACTGGATAATAAGTGGTTTCAGAGGTAATATGTCACCTGTGAAGGAGGTGGTATAATGCCTAAAAAAGTTGCGAAAGTCGCTCAAATCCCAAAGCTACAGCGAAAAAAGCAGGTCGCAGCATACGCCCGTGTTTCATCCGGCAAGGATGCCATGCTCCATTCTCTGTCTGCCCAGGTCAGCTACTACAATGACCTTATTCAAAAAGAGGACGGCTGGGAATTTGTCGGTGTATATGCTGATGAAGCCATCACCGGCACAAAGGAAGGTCGTACAGACTTCCAGCGTATGCTTACTGACTGCCGTAACGGAAAAATTGATATGATAATCACAAAATCCATCTCCCGCTTTGCGCGTAATACTGTGACGCTCCTTGAGACCGTCCGTATGCTAAAAGCGTTGGAGGTGGATGTCTTTTTTGAGGAACAGAACATCCACACGATGAGCGCCGATGGAGAATTGATGCTGACTATTCTGGCATCCTATGCCCAGGAAGAAAGCCGCTCTGCCAGCGAAAACCAAAAGTGGCGCATCAAAAAGAACTTTGAGGAAGGAATGCCTTGGTGCGGCAGGATGCTCGGATACCGTATCCGAGCTGGACAGTATTACATCATCCCAGATGAGGCAGAAATTGTACGGCGCATTTACAGAGAGTATCTGGACGGTGCCGGTCCCAACGGTATTGCAAACAGGCTGACCGAGGACGGTGTCCCCACACGGAACGGTGGTATTTGGCAGCCGCAGACTATCGCTAAAATTCTGCGGAACTACACCTATACGGGAAACCTGCTTCTTCAGAAGACCTTCCGCGAAAACCACATCACCAAGAAAACCATTCGGAATACTGGGCAAAAAACGCAGTATCTGTTGGAGAATGCCCATGAAGCCATCATTCCATTAAAAACCTTCAATGCCGTGCAGACTGAAATCGAGCGCAGAAGTGAAAGCCGAAAAAGCAGTCCACCCGCCAAGCCAAATTTCACTTACACAGGTCTTATTCAATGCGCTAAGTGCGGTAAGAATTATCGCAGAAAAACAACGGCGACACGCATTGTTTGGATATGCGCCACATTCAATACCAGGGGCAAAAAATACTGCGCATCGAAGCAGATACCGGAAGAACTCCTGGATGCCTTGGTTGCTGAGGTGTTCGATACACCCGCAAACATTCAGAAAATTATAGCCGATGATGGAAACACGCTACACTTCCACCTTGTGGATGGTAGCGTTGTTACCCGCATTTGGTCAGACCGCTCCAGGGCAGAATCCTGGACACCTGAAAAGCGTGAGTCGGCAAGAAAAAGAGCCAAAGAAAGGAGTCAAACTCAATGCCAAAAGCAATAAAGGTCATTCCTGCCACAAAGGATAGATTTACTGCGCTGCCGACTGTTTCCATTGCCAAGCGGAGAGTCGCAGCCTATGCCCGTGTATCAACGGACAGCGATGAGCAGTTCACCAGCTACGAAGCCCAAATCGACTACTACACGCAGTACATTAAAAAGCGAGAAGATTGGGAGTTCGTAAAGGTTTATACCGATGAGGGAATTTCGGGTACGAACACGAAACGCCGTGAGGGTTTCAATGATATGGTGGCAGATGCCCTGGCGGGTAAAATTGACCTCATCGTTACCAAGTCGGTCAGCCGATTTGCGAGAAACACGGTAGATAGCTTAGTCACCGTCCGCAAACTGAAGGAGCACCATGTGGAGGTGTTTTTTGAAAAAGAGAACATCTACACCTTTGACAGTAAGGGCGAACTGCTGATTACCATCATGTCGAGCCTTGCCCAGGAAGAGAGCCGCTCCATTTCAGAGAATGTCACATGGGGTCAGAGAAAGCGTTTTGCGGACGGTAAAGTCAGTATGCCTTATAAACAGTTCTTGGGCTACGACCGTGGTGAAGGCGGTGTCCCCGTCATCAACGAAAAGGAAGCCGAAATCGTGCGGATGATTTACCGGCTGTTCCTTGAGGGCAAAACAGCGTCTGGAATCTGCAAGCACCTAATGAGCCTTGGCATTCCGACTCCTGGCGGTAAAACAAAATGGGGTCAAGGAACGGTAATGAGTATCCTGCAGAATGAAAAGTACAAGGGTGATGCCTTGCTACAGAAGAAATTTACGGTGGATTTTCTTACAAAAAAACAGAAAGTCAACGAGGGTGAAGTCCCGCAGTACTATGTTGAGGGCAGCCATCCGGCAATCATATCTGCATTGGACTTTGACAGAGTACAAGCCGAAATTGCTCGCCGCCAGAGTTTAGGGCGTTCCTACAGCGGTTCCAGTCTTTTTGCCAGCAAACTGATTTGCGGAGACTGCGGTGGTTTTTACGGCAAAAAGGTGTGGCACTCCACGGATGCATATCGCAGAGAGGTATGGCGCTGTAACAGCAAGTTCAATGGTAAAGCCAAGTGCGGAACGCCAACTCTCAGTACCGAGAGCATACAGCAGATGTTTCTCCAAGCGTATAATCAATTGATGGGCAACCGTGAGCAGGTCATCCAGGCCTGCGAGGTCATGCGTGAGGTTGTTGCGGACTGCTCCAAACTGGATTCGGAAATAGCCACCATGAACGAGGAAATCCAAGTTATTGCCGGGCTGGTCAGCCAGTGCATCAAGGAGAACACCACCACGCAGCAGCCCCAGGAGGAATATACCGAAAAATACAACCGTCTGGTCAAGACGTATGAGAAAGCGGTAAGTCAGCTGAATAAGGCAACTGCCGATCGTGAAAGCCGAATGCAGCGTGACCGAGAACTGAGGATTTTCATTGGCTCGATAAAAGAAAAGCCCCTCGTCCTTGAGATCTGGGACGAAGGACTATGGATTACACTTTTAGAAACGGCAACGGTACACGCTGACAACAGAATCACATTCCGCTTTAAGGACGGAACGGACATTGAGGTTGGGGCTGAATAAGCCCCGCCTTTTTTGTTATTCGGATGGTTTCACTTTCACCGCTATGGTTTCATTTTCGGGTGAAACCAAATGAAACCATTTGAAACCGTATCAATATTATCAACTGTTGCCATAAAAACAGATTAGCTTTTTGTTAATCTGTTTTTTTGTTTTACAAGTAAATTAATAACGGGACTTGAAGGCGACCGTTAAGAAAACAGTCTGGTGGACTGTTTTTAGGGAGAGCGCTGATGAAATTTATAAATTTAACAAGCCGTATCAAACGAGGCAGAAAGTGTACTTATTTTTTTCACTCCGTCACTCGCACCATAAAAACAGATTAGCTTTTTGTTAATCTGTTTTTTGTTTTACAAGTAAATTAATAACGGGACTTGAAGGCAACCGTTAAGAAAAGGAGCTGTAAAAAAAACAGCCCAAATAAAAAACGACTGCATTCTGACCGAAAGGTAGGAATGCAGTCGTTTTTGTGATATAATTTACTATCAATGAAAAACCACATCAACAAGGTGCATTATACACCGTATCAATTAAAATTATAACCGGAAATTGAAAAAATAATAGAAATTTCTGATCCGGTATATACATTTAACAAGGTTTTTCATCATATTGCTCTAAATAAACACCTTGCTGTTAAGGAAAGCAGGATATGTCGCATATCTACATAGACGGAACAAAGATAACTGCCAATGCAAATAAGGGTAACGACCGATTATTGCCCGGATACAATATTCAGCAATGCAAGCAAAAAAAAACCGAGACTCACTTTTTCGTGAATCTCGGCTTTTTAATATGCTGTTTCTTTACAGCACCTTTTATGGAGCGGATGATGGGAATCGAACCCACACGATCAGCTTGGAAGGCTGAAGTTCTACCACTAAACTACATCCGCTTATCTCTACAACAAATAGTATTATATCATTAAAGATAATATTTGTCAAGCGTTAATTTCAGATTATAAAAATTTTAAGAAAATTTTAACTGTTTTATATTAAACTCTAAGTTTAACGATGATTATAATTTTAACATACATCAAGATATATAATATCATTTATATAAATTACTTACTTATAATTTTTACCGAAGGATAACTTATTATATCTTTGATAATCAATCATAAAATGTTGGTAACTCAGAAAAATAGCAGAAAATGCCAAATATTGAAGTTAGTGAATATTAACTTTGATTTAAAACCACATTTATAAAAAATTATAATATAATATCTTAAATAGTATTATATATACAAGCGGCTAATTTTTAATTGTAATAATATACTAAAAATACATCTGTATATTTAAATAAATGCATTTATTATGTTAGAATATACAAAGAAATATATCTCAAATTGTGCAAGTGTACAGATGTAAACTTTTCACTCGGTGTAAGTATGATTTCAATGTGGATATTCAGAATAGTTTGCAGTTATATACTTGTTATGGTTCTTGATATGGGCGTTTTAGGTGTATGGATCGGTATGTTTGTTGATTGGTATGCTCGTGCTGCAGCATATCTTGCAAGGTATTTGTCAGGCAGATGGAAAAGGCATAGAATGATTTAAATATTTAAAAATGGAGATAAATTTTGTTTACCCTACCGTCACAATTATAAAAGTTTGGTTAAACTTTTATAATTGCCGTGCAAAATATTCCGGTGAATCATAATTTATAAACATTACTCCAACATATATAACGAAATATGATTTTAAAGATAAAAGGCCCTCGAATTTTTATCGAGAGCCTTTTATCTTTTATCTTTTTTATAAATCAAATTCAAAGTACTGATTATGGTACAGTGAAAATGTTATAATATGGTAAAGACAAACCTAAATTGCCAAAGTGAAGTTCGGATTTTTGAGGAAAAAACGAGAAATACCACGGGTTCACCTTGACAAAAGAGTATGGTAAAGACAAAATCCAATTTGGATAGATTAAACTAAAAGTTTTAAACGAATATTGTTTAAAATCCATTTTGGTTAGATTTAGATAATTATAACATAATTGATTAAAAATATCAAATGTGCTAAATTGATTAAATTTAATATCATTTTGATATAATTTATTAAAAATGTTTAATAAAACGAATATTAGGTATTGACAAACAAAATTGTGAACGCTATACTGTAATTAGAGTTGTGAAATATCATAACTCTAATAACGAAATCTAATACTATTAAAATAATAAATGGAGGTAAATATGAAAATCTTATTGCGATTTTATTTGCAAAACAATAAGCTGCCGATTGATTATCGACGAGTTATGCTTTCGTTTTTTAAACGGTCACTGTCAGATATTGCCGAGGGAAAATATTATGAAAAATATTATTTTACACCGGAACGCAGAAATTTTACTTTTGCGGTGAATCTGCCTATGCCGAAGTTTTCTAAAACGGAAATTCATCTCGGGAAAAATCAACTAAACATTACTTTTTCAACGGCTGACTATAATACGGGATGTATTTTTATGTCTGCTTTTATAAAGCAAAAGGACAAGCCGATTCCCGCTCCGCTCGGCAACGAAATGAAACTTGTCAGTGTTAATCTTATGCCGGAAAAAAATGTTACTTCATCATCCGCTGTTGTGAAAATGCTTAGCCCTTTGTGTATCAGATTACATAAAGCCGAGAACAATTCGGATAGGTATATTTCGGTTGCTAATCCGAATTTTACGGAGATTGCAAAACAGGTAATTAAAGAGCAGCTTGTTGAAAGCGGTTTTGACGAGAAGTTAATTTCAAACTTTGAAATTAAACCGTTAAACGCAAAAAAAACAGTGGTTTATCACTACAAAAACTACATTGAATGCAGTTTAGGCAGTTTTAGTATTAATGCCGATAAATCGGTTATTAATTATCTGCTGAAAAGCGGTATAGGTTCACGAAAATCCGCAGGATTTGGCTTTGCCGAGCTTTTATCGGAGGGAGGTGAACCGAATTAATGAAAACAAAGATTGATTACTTTGATTATGACACTTTGCTGCAGCCTACCGATTGGAGGTTTGCAGCAGCCGTTGTCGGTTTATGTAAATATTTTGATTACTTTGGAATTGATTACAAAGTGCTCTGTGATGTTGAAGAAAAGCCCGATAATTATATCCACGGCTTTGACGGTATTATTTACAAAAGTGAAGATATAACAGAAGAAAAATATCTTGAGTTTGCAGAGAACTATTTTGAAAAATATATGACTCACAAAAATATTTTAAACATTCTCGAAAGTCAAGAATTCAGTGAAGAACAAATTAAATTGGTAAACGACCTTGTTAAGAGCAAAACAGTTCTTAAAGGGCTATTTGACAAAATAAAATTTGATGGAACAAATAAAGATATTTTTATTTCAACCATTGAAGAAAACAGGGCGGAAATTATAAAGAATATCTTTAAAAACGGCAATAACCTTTATAAGAATTACTGCAATGAACGACTTATTTTTACCGAAGATAACAGCACTTGCAGACTTAGAGGCTACAATGTTGACAAAGACAGAAAAACAAGTAATCTCGGCTTTTGTTTTTCAAAGGAAAGTTTTGAGAGCAATGATATTTTAGAATTTGATTTTATACCGTTTGCTTTTTCAAATTCTGATATGAGAGAAACTTATTTTGTGAATAACAATTTTTCTGTTAAGTCTTTAACTCAAACAAACTATGCTTTTTCAAATCAACTTAGCAGTACAGAAAATAAAGACGACAAACACAAACTAATGCTTGTTTTGCAAAACTCAAAGGATTATATAAGCTATGATGTTGAAATTATATCAAAATCACAGGATAAGGCTTATTACGAAACATTCTTTGTACGACTTGAAAGATTAAAAAAGTTAAGAGAATTATCGGGGAAATCATTAAACTTTGTCAAAAAAATCAATGATGATTATTGGTTTAATCTTGAGAAAGAAGTTTATATGCGTTGCCTTAACAATGTGTTGCTTGACGATGTAATTTTAATGATGCTTAAGTTTTATTTTGATGATAATGCCGGTAAAGGCTATATAAAAAGCAGAACTGATATGCTAATAGACATAAATGTATCTTGGAAAGGAAATGATATTATGGATGAAATTAAGTCAGCAAAAAGTTGTGGATTTTTAACTTCCAAAAAACTAATTGAAATGAAAAGCAGTAATAAAATTAATTCATATAAGCAAAAAATAATCAGTGCTCTTTGCGCACATGATTACGACAGAGCAAAAGAGATTATACTTAGTTTGTCTGCTTATGTCGGAATGGAATTTTCATTTTTCTATACATTTCTTGAAAATGCGGAAGAAAATAAAGATCTTGCATTTGCTTTTGCAAGCGCATTAATTGAAGTAAGCTCAAAAAATAACTAATATAAAGGAGATTTTATTATGAAAAATAAAGCATTAACATTAACTGTAATCGCAAATATGACAAGCAACTACGGCGAAAGCCTCGGTAATATTTCAAGTGTACAAAAGGTATTCAGAGGCGGAAAAGAGTACGCTACAAGAAGTCGTGAGAGCCTTAAAAACGCTATCTGTGTTCAGTCGGGTTTTTATGATGATTTACAGACATCAATCGACGGAGCAATGCAGAAACTTGTTAATGAAGATGTAAATGCCGCAACATGCCGTGCACTTGAGGGTGGATATATGTCAACAAAAGATGTTACATACATCCGTAACAGTTCTTTCTATCTTACAGACGCTGTTGCTACAGAGCCGTTTATTAATGATGCCCGTTTTCACAATAACCTTTACCTTGCAACCAATTATGCTATGGCACACGGTTTAAATGTTCAAAACAATGCAAAGGATTGCGGTCTTATGCCTTATCAGTATGAATATGACAAATCATCTAAAATTTACAGTCTTACAATTGACCTCGAAAAAATCGGTAAGGACGAAAACTTTGGTGCAGAGGCAGATAACACAGAAAAGTGTGAAAGAGTAATTGCTCTTATTGACGCAGTAGAAAATCTTTCACTTGTCGTTAAGGGAAATCTTGATAACGCAGAGCCGATTTTTGTGGTAGGCGGTCTTTCACCGAGAAAAACACATATTTTTGAAAATGCTGTTTCTGTTTCAGGCAAAAGACTTATTATAGAGCCGATTAAGGAAAAACTTGCTCAAGGTTACAGTTGTGCACTTATGCGTAACGGCGAGCTTTCAAACGAGGACGAAATTGTAAGAGAACTTAATCCTGTAAGTATGACAGAATTTTTTGAAAATCTCAGAGGTCAGGTTAAAGAGTATTTTTCGGAGTAAGGCGGAATTAATATGAAAGCAATTAGACTTCATATAAAACAAAACAGTGCAAATTACAAAAAAGAAGAAACTGTACAAAACCGTATGACATTTCCTTTACCGCCGTATTCAACTGTTATCGGAGCACTTCACAAGGCTTGCGGTTATACATCTTATCATCCTATGCAAGTAAGCGTACAGGGAAAGTACGGTTCTCTAAAAACAAAAATGTATAAGGACGATTGTTTTCTTAACAGTCTTAATGATGACAGAAATTTGCTTGTAAAAATGAAAAATCCCGATATGCTTTCAAGTGCATATCAGGTTGTGGCTACTGCTCAAAAGGCTCAAGGAAACAGCTTTGAAAAAGGCATTACAATTAATGTAATTAATGAAAAATTGCTTGAAGAATACCGCTTTTTAAAGCGTACAAAACGCAGAATCGACAAGCATAAAAAAATCATTAATAAAATGAAAACTCGGCTCAAAGAAATGAAAGCCGATGAAAATATTTCTGTCGAAGAAGTAAAAGAATTTGATAAGCGTATTAAGCATATAAAGGCTGTGTATGATGAGTACGAAAAGGTAAAGTATACTATTCCGTATTCCCATTTCAGAACGCTTGCAAAAGGCCCAAAGTATTATGAACTTCTCTGCGATATTGAACTTATCATTCATATAGTTGCAGATGAAAATACTATGAATGATATTATGGATAATATCGGAAATCTTACTGCAATCGGCAGAGGAGAGGATTTTGTAGAAGTTCTTGAGTGTGCGGAAACAGAGCTTTTTGATGTTGAAAATATTGAAACTATAAAATATGATTTTTATAATGCATATATTCCTATTAAATATTTGGAACGTGATTCAAGAAATTTAAAAATATTTACAAATAAAGCTGGTGGATATGTTGGTGGCACAAAATATTTACTGCCTAAAAATTATACAATCGAAAATCTTAACAAAGGATTAAGAAAACGTAATTTTAATAAAATACCTACTATATATGGTAGTGTAAAATTTTTACGCAGAGGTTGTAAAGGTGTTTTGATTGATAAAACAGATAATGAAACATATCCGGTGTTTTTGGCTTGAGGTATTTATATGATTATAGAGAATAAACTTGCAAAACCTGACAAAACAATCGGGCAACATTCAAATGAGCTTATAGAGCAGGCAAAACTGCTCTATAAGCTCGGTTATATAAAATCTGACAAATTATTTTCAGATTTACTTGTTGCTTGCAAAAAACACGATTATGGTAAAGCTAATTCTGAATTTCAAAAGCGTGTGATAAAAGGCGGAAAATTTAATGAAGAAAAAGAAATTCCACATAGTATTCTTTCTGTCTTTTATGTTAATGAATCAGAATGCAATGAACCTATAAGTGTATATTTAGCGATTTTTTTCCATCATTTTAACAATTCAAAAGAACCACTGATTAATATATATCAACAAAATGAAAAATTAGTAAAGAAATTTTTGTATGAACTTGGATTTAATGATGATGATTATAATGACATAAACATTATAATAGAAGACATATTTGATTTATTAAATTTACCTCTTTACACTCAAGAAAAACAATACGCTGTTTTATTAAAAGGTCTTTTACATAAATGTGATTACAGTGCAAGTGCAGGTCTTGACTGCGAAAAGGTCAACGATTTTTTGACTGATTCTTTAAACAATTGGAAAAATACCCGAAATATACATTACAATGAATTGCAAGAATTTTGCATTAAAAATACCGACAGCAATTTAATTGTAACCGCACCTACAGGTATGGGCAAAACCGAGGCGGGATTGCTTTGGTGCGGGGACAATAAATGCTTTTTCGTTTTGCCGTTAAAAACAGCTATCAATGCGATGTACGAAAGAATTAAAAAGCTTTGCGGAGATAATTCTCAAGAAGATTACAAGGAAAGAGTGGCACTTGTTCACTCCGATATGAAATCCTATTATTTGGAAGATTCAATAATTAGCGGAAAAAATTATGATTTTGCATATGCACAATGCAGTAAACAGCTTGCACTTCCGATTACAATTTGTACGCCTGATCAGATATTTGACTTTGCATTGAAATATGCAGGTTATGAATACAAACTTGCGGTAGCGTCATATTCAAAGTTTATTATTGATGAGATACAGATGTATTCACCTGATGTTTTGGCTGCAATTATTTATGCAATTGAGATGATTCATACTTTGGGTGGTAAGGTGGCTGTAATTACCGCAACTTTGCCTCCGTTTGTAAGAAACGAGATTGAAAAAATACTCGGAACAGATGTAAAAACATCCGATTTTTCTGATAAAGGAAAGCTAAGGCATAATGTAAAAGTATATGAAAAAAACTTGCAGTCTGACGATATTATAAAAATATTTGATGATACAATATGCGATAAAGTAAAAAAATATCTTGTCGTTTGCAATTCGATTGATATTGCAAATAAGATGTACACCGAAATAAAAAATTCGGATATTAACGCAAGTGTAAATCTGTTTCATTCCAATTTTACAAAAAATGACAGAAAAACTAAAGAAAATGCGATTTTGTCAGCCTCTGAAAAAACTAACGAAAGTATGAATATACCTGAAATATGGATTTCAACATCCGTAGTCGAAGCAAGTCTTGACATTGATTTTGATATTCTTATTACCGAGTTATCGGATTTATTTTCCCTGTTCCAACGCTTTGGCAGAGTAAACAGAAAGGGTAATAAAGACTTTTCATCTTACAATTGTTTTGTATTTACTGAAATTCAAGGTAATGCACATCGTTTTGTTGACGATGATATTCATTCGTTGTCAAAACAGGCGATTTTAAGCGTTGACGGAATTATCTCTGAAGTTCTTAAAAAAGAACTTATAGATGAGTACCTTTCGGTTGAAAAAATCGAAAAATCAAAATATTATCAAGAATATCGTAAAATTTATAAATATTATAAAGAAAATGTCGATTATCTCTCTCTTAAAAAAGATGGAATAAGAAGTATTGACAGAAGCGACGCTGTGCCGATTGATGTTTATAATCAAAATGAAAGTACCATAGAAAAAGCTTTGGAAGTTTTAAAATCAGACACTTATTCAAGAGATGATAAACTTAAGGCAAACGAAGAAATACTTGGCTTCACGGTTTCCGTACCTAAATTCAGAATTGACGATTACGAAATAAAAAAATTAAAAATGCCATATACTGAATTACCTGTTATTAACAGCAGTTATGATTCCGAATGCGGCATCAGATTTGATAAGGAAAAGAAAACCAAAAAGCAAGATAAATCTGATGATAACGGAGAACCTGATAATTTTATATGAGGTATGATTATGGACGAAAATAATATTTCGGGTATGCATATTTATTATTACTATGTTTGTAAAAGAAAGCTGTGGTATTTTTCAAACGGTTTGGCAATGGAAAGTGAAAACGAAAATGTCAAAATCGGAAAACTTATAGATGAAACCACTTATAAGCAAAAGAAAAAACATATTATGATCGACAACACAATCAATATTGATTTTATTACCGAGCATAAACTTTTACATGAGGTAAAGAAAAGCAGAAAGATAGAGGAAGCGGGTATTGCTCAACTTAAATACTATCTTTATTATCTGAAAAAGCGTGGGGTAGAGGGAATAAAAGGCAGAATTGATTATCCTTTGCTAAAGCAAAGTCTTAATGTTGAACTTAGCGAAGAAGATGAAAGAGAGCTTGAAAGTGCGGCAGCTGATATAGTAAAAATTATATCGGCTGCTTTGCCGCCAAAATTTAAAAGTAAAAGAATTTGCAAATCATGTGCTTACTATGATTTGTGCTGTATTTGAGGTGATAAAATGCAGGAAAGTTATTACATATATTCGTCAGGCAATTTAACTCAAAAAGACAACACATTAAGATTTACTGCAATTGACGGAAATGTAAAAGATCTTCCGATAGAAAATATTAAAGAAATTTATATTATGAATGAAATAACGGTCACATCTAAATTGCTGAACTTATTTTCAAAATACGGAATACTTGTACATTTCTTCAATTACTATCAATTTTACATAGGAAGTTTTTGCCCAAAGGAAACAAAACTTGCAGGTCAGCTTTTGGTTAAGCAAGTGCTTGCTTACGGCGACTATTCAAACAGATTATCAATAGCAAGAGAATTTATAGTTGCTGCGTCTTATAATATTTACAGAAACTTAAGATACTACAACGGCAGAGGCAAGGATGTGTCAGAGCAAATGGCTGCTATTGAAAATTTGAGGAGGAAACTTGCAGATGTAGAAACCATAGAAGAGTTGATGGGAATTGAAGGTAATATTCGTCAGGAATATTACAAAGCGTGGAATATTATTATTGATCAGAATATTGAATTTGATAAAAGAGTTTATCATCCTGCCGACAATATGATTAACAGCCTTATTTCATATGTCAATTCTCTTGTATATACAAAAACTCTGGCGGAAATTTATAAAACCCAACTTAATCCTACAATAAGCTATCTTCATCAGCCGGGTACAAGGCGATATTCTCTTGCACTTGATGTTTCGGAAATTTTCAAACCGCTGATTGCGGATCGTCTGATCTTTTCTTTGCTTAATCGAAGACAAATAACAGAAAGCAGTTTTGTAGAAGGACTTAACGGTTTGCAACTTACCGAAAGAGCGTCACGAATAATTACATCTGAATTTGACGAAAAATTAAAGACAACTATTTTTCACAAAGAACTTAATAAAAATGTTTCTTATCAATTCTTAATCAGACTTGAACTTTATAAACTGATAAAGCACATTATAGGAGAAAAAGAATATAAAGGCTTTGAAATGTGGTGGTAAATATTGTATGTAATTCTTGTATATGATATAATATGTGATGAAAAAGGCAGAAAAATACTTCCAAAGGTATTTAAGATTTGCAAAAAATATCTTGTACATATTCAAAACTCTGTTTTTGAAGGAAACTTAAGTAAAGCAAACTCACTTGCTTTGCAAAAAGAACTTGATGTTTATATCAGAAAAGACAAGGATTCGGTAATAATGTTTCATACCCGTGAAGAACGGTGGATGAATAAAGATTTTCTTGGAAAAACGGATGATAAAACATCAAATTTTTTGTAACGCTTTTATTGTCGACCTGACATAGCACAAAACCCCCGGCAGGTTGACAGAACCTAAAAATCAAGTAATCATCGGTATAGTTGCTTTTGATATATTGAAATGACAGTAGTATTTGATAAATATTTGGTATATCGACAAAACAGCACAGAAAAATGCCGATGATTACTTATCATTTTATCCCACGGATATAAATCTATCCATATTGGATTTTAAATACACATCAGATATGCTCATATCAATAGGAAAGTCTCCATATAAATCTATCCATATTGGATTTTAAATTTGCAGTTGTTTTTGTTTTCTCCATTTTTATTTACTATATAAATCTATCCATATTGGATTTTAAATGAGCAAGAGCAAGAACAAGAACAACAGAGTATAAAAAATATAAATCTATCCATATTGGATTTTAAATAATCTTTTCATCTGTTTGATAAGCCTCAACAATTACCTATAAATCTATCCATATTGGATTTTAAATTTTATTTTTGGGGGTACACTTTGTTAAAGTCAAAATTCTATAAATCTATCCATATTGGATTTTAAATAAGAATTATATACCTTATATACCTAAATATACGGCGCTATAAATCTATCCATATTGGATTTTAAATCAAGACTATTATCGCAAAATATGAAGAAAACCGCCTATAAATCTATCCATATTGGATTTTAAATATAAAAATTCGATTTTGTCAACAAAATAGTAAATAGCTATAAATCTATCCATATTGGATTTTAAAGCGTAAAGATTACGGCAAGGATTGTGGCGAAGCAACCCTATAAATCTATCCATATTGGATTTTAAACCAATGTATCAAATATATATCCGTATCTACAGCAATTAAACCCGATTATTTTATATTCTATTGTAAAATATATTTTCTTATTGGAATAATAGAGGGGGAAAGTTTTGTTATAATTAAAGAAATATATTTGAACGGAGGTATTTTCAATATGTTAAGTGATATTGAAATCGCTCAGGCTGCGACCTTACTCCCGATTAAAGAGGTTGCCGCACAGATCGGAATTAAAGAGGATGAGCTGGAGTTTTACGGCAAGTATAAGGCTAAACTTTCAGACGAACTTGCCAATCGTTTGGAAAATGAGCCGGACGGAAAACTTATTCTTGTTACAGCTATCAATCCAACCCCCGCAGGTGAGGGTAAAACAACTACTTCTGCAGGTCTTGGTCAGGCTATGGCTAAGATTGGTAAAAAGGCTGTAATCGCTCTAAGAGAGCCTTCACTTGGTCCTGTATTTGGTATTAAGGGCGGCGCTGCAGGCGGCGGTTATTCTCAGGTACTTCCTATGGAAGATATTAATCTTCACTTTACAGGCGATATGCACGCTATTACTTCTGCAAACAATCTTTGCTGTGCAATGCTTGACAATCATATTCAGCAGGGTAATGTTCTCGGGATTGATCCTCGCCAGATTCTTATTAAGAGATGTCTTGATATGAACGACAGAGCTTTGAGAAATATTGTTGTCGGTCTTGGCGGCAGAGTGAACGGTATTCCTCGTGAGGACCACTTTATAATTACTGTTGCATCTGAAGTTATGGCTATCCTTTGCCTTGCTGACGATATTTCTGATTTAAAGAAAAGACTTGGTGATATTCTTATTGCTTATACATATGCAGGCGAGCCTGTTTTTGCAAAGGACATCAAGGCTGACGGTGCTATGACAGCTCTTCTTAAAGACGCTATCAAACCTAACCTTGTTCAGACACTTGAGGGTACCCCTGCTATTATGCACGGCGGTCCTTTTGCCAATATTGCTCACGGCTGTAACAGCATTCGTGCTACAAAGCTTGCGTTAAAACTTGCCGATTACTGTATTACAGAGGCAGGCTTCGGTTCAGATCTCGGTGCAGAGAAATTCTTTGACATCAAGTGCAGATATGCAGGCTTTAAGCCGTCTGCCGTAGTTATTGTTGCTACTTGCCGTGCGTTAAAGTACAACGGCGGTGTGCCTAAGGCAGATGTTTCTGCAGAGAATCTTGAGGCTCTTAAAAATGGTATTGAAAACCTTGGCGTTCACATTGATAACATGAGAAAGTACAATGTTCCCGTTGTAGTTGCTATCAACCAGTTCGGTACAGATACAGCAGAGGAACTTGAGTTTATAGAGAGTTACTGTAAATCTAAAGGCGCAGACTTTGCTCTCTCAAATGTATTCTCAAAGGGCGGAGAAGGCGGTACAGAACTTGCCAAAAAGGTAGTAGAGGCTTGCGAAAAGCCGTCTGATTTTGCTCCTATTTATTCAGATGACCTTACAATCAAAGAAAAGGTTGACAAAATTGCAAAAACAATTTACGGCGCTTCAAGAGTAAACTATACAAAGACTGCCGAAAAGGCATTGAAGCAGATTCAGGCTCTCGGCGGTGAAAAACTTCCTGTTTGTATTGCAAAAACACAATATTCGCTTTCTGATGACCCAACACTTCTCGGTGCTCCAAAGGATTTTGAAATCACAGTAAAGAATCTTACACTTTCAAACGGTGCAGGATTTGTAGTTGTATATACAGGTGATATTATGACAATGCCGGGTCTTCCGAAAGTTCCGTCGGCAGAGAAAATTGATGTTACCGAGGAAGGAAAAATTAACGGTTTATTCTGATGATTACTGTAAATACTCATAATGCCCGTGAAACAGAGGCACTCGGCGCAAAAATTGCCGAAAAGTTGTGCGGCACGGAAGTAATCGCTCTTTTTGGCGGTCTTGGTATGGGCAAGACTGCCTTTACAAGAGGACTTGCCGGTGCGCTCGGTGCAGGAGAAAATGTTTCAAGCCCTACATTCGCTCTTGTCAATGAATATTCGGGTAAGTATAATATTTTTCATTTTGATATGTACCGTGTAAATACATGGGATGATTTGTATTCCACAGGATTTTTTGATTATATTGATAACGGTATAATCATTATTGAGTGGAGTGAGAATATTGAAGAGGCTTTGCCTGCTGATTGTATTAAAATCAGAATCAGTAAGGGCGAAAATGATGATGACAGAATTTTTGAAATTGAAGGTGTTGATCTGCAATGAAAATTCTTGCGATAGATACAAGCGCCACAGCTGCGTCAACCGCAATTTGTGACGAAAACAAAATAATAGGTGAGTTCTTTATAAATACAAAACTTACTCACAGCAGAACACTTATGCCTATGGTTGAAAGTCTGCTTGCAAACACAAACCTAACGACAACAGATATTACCGCCGTTGCGGTAAACTGCGGCCCGGGTTCGTTTACGGGTGTAAGAATCGGTGTTGCAGCGGCAAAAGGACTTGCTTTTGCCGACGATTTGCCTTGCATAGAGGTATCGACGCTTGAAAGCCTTGCGTATAATTTGCAATCTGCAAATGGGATAATCTGTTCTGTTATGGACGCTCGCTGTTCGCAGGTTTATAATGCGCTTTTTAAATGTGACGGCGTAAAGCCCGAAAGACTTTGCAAAGACAGAGCTTTGTCTGTTGCCGAGCTTTCAGAAGAACTTAAGAGTTATGACGAAAGAATTATACTTGTGGGTGACGGTGCGGAGCTTTGCTATAATGCTATGAAAGAATTATTACCAAATGTTGAACTCGCACCAATCAGTATAAGATTTCAAAGAGCGTCATCAACAGCAGAAATTGCTGTACAAAAATTTAATGACGGAGAAGTGCTTTCGGCTGCGGAACTTATGCCGATGTATTTAAGACTGCCGCAGGCTGAAAGAGAACTTAAAAAGAAAATGGAGGAAAAGAAATGTTAGCACTTGGATGTGACCACGGCGGATATAACCTTATCTGCGCAATTAAAAAATATCTTGACGAAAAGGGTATTGAATATAAAGATTTTGGTACTTACAGCACAGACAGCGTTGATTATCCTGTTTACGGCTATAAAGTTGCAAAAGCAGTAGCAAGCGGCGAATGTGAGCTTGGTATTCTTTGTTGCGGTACAGGTATCGGTATTTCAATGGCAGCAAACAAAGTTAAGGGTATTCGTGCGGCAGTTGTAAGCAATGAGTTTTGCGCTGAAATGACACGCAGACACAACCACGCAAATATTCTTTGTATGGGCGGCAGAGTTACAAGCGAAGAAGATGCTGTTAAGTTTACAGAAATTTTCCTCAATACTCCCGAAGAGGGCGACAGACACTTAAAGCGTCTTGCTATGATTGATGAGATTGAGGCAGGTACTTTCAAGGTTGACTGATTTCGGGAGATTTTTATGTCCGACGAAGAATTAGAGGTGTTGAACGACATCAAAGATATTCTTTATGTCTGTTATGCTTGAAAATAAACTTGATGATGTGAACGCAAAAATTGATGAAACCAATATGCTGTAAAACAAACTAAAGGGTTATGGTTTTGAAAACTCTTTTGTTTAAGTTACCAAACAGCAGGCTGTTTGGATATCGTCAGATTACATAAACGAAAAGTATTTGTGGGCTTTGCCCACACCCACAACCTTTGAAAAGGTTGACCAAACTTTTATAATTTTTGTGATACACCGGAATTACTTGACAAAACACTGCATTAAACCGTCTAAATCTTAAAACCAAAACAAAGAGCTCTCTTTACGCAAATAAAGAGAGCTTTAATGTTATGATAAATATAAAGTTTTAGCCGCAGAGCTTATTCAAGTTCAAGAGCCTCTTCGATAGCGTAAGAAAGCTGATCGGGGCAAGATGTACCTCTGCCACGGCAGTCAATGCCTTTTAATCTCTTTACAGCCTCTTCTGCGTCCATACCTTTTACAAGAGCGCAAATGCCTTGAGTGTTGCCTGCGCAACCGCCGATAAATTCGCAGGATTCTATAATTCCGTCATTTATCTCAAGGTTAATCTGTCTTGAACAAACACCTCTTGGAATGTATGTATATTTCATAATATTACCTCCTTAAAACATTTCAACTGTATTTTAACATATTTCTTTAAAAAAATCTATAAAATTTAAAAATATGTGTCGATTTTTAAATTTAGTGTGATATAATAATGTGTACGATAAAGTTTGATTATAATATTTATTTTGGGTCAGAGGTATATGAAATGTCTATGAAAATTAATCTTGGTGCTTGGAATTCAATATTTGCTGTGCCTTCGTCGGTTGTAGACGAGGGACTTAAGTTTTCGGACGGCGTTAAACTTAAGGTATTGTTATATCTTTTGCGACACAGTGGGGAAGATGTGAACGAAAGCGACATAAGTAAGGCGACAGGCGTAAATGAAACCGATATTCCGGAGGCAGTTGAATACTGGGTTATGAAAGGTATCTTTTGCCTAAATAACGGTACTTTTGAGCCTGCACAGGCAGAACAGCAAACAACTGAACAGCCTGCGGTAAAACAAGTCGAAAGCAATAATACTGCCGCTCCGTTTGAAAAGGAAGAGCCTACAGTTCCGCATATGGTTGTAAGACCGCAGCGCCCCGATTATGTTTATGTGGCACAACAGCTTGCGGTTGACGAAGATTTTAAAATGCTTGTAAACGAGGCACAGACAGCCCTCGGCAAGCCTTTATCAAACTCCGATGCATCGTCGTTACTGTTACTTAAAAATACCTGCGGTTTGCCTGTAGAGGTAATTATAATGCTTATTCAGTATTGTATAAGCATCGGAAAATCTAACATAAGAGCCATAGAAACAATAGGTTTGAGATGGTCGGATGCGGGAGTTTTCTCAATTGAGGAAGCCGAAAATAAAATAAAACAAGCACATCGTGCAAGCCAAAGTTTTACGGTTGTAGCATCTGCGTTCGGTTTAAAAAATACGGGTTCTCCTACTAAAAAGCAGCTTGAATACGCCGATTTGTGGGTAAACGAGTGGAAATTTTCTCCCGAAATGCTAAGAGAGGCTTACGAAAGATGTGTTGACAGTAAGGGCAGCTGCGATTTCAGATACATAAACGGAATTTTAAAACGCTGGAATTCAAGCGGAATTTACAATGTTGACGATTTAAACAAATTTGACAGCAGACCCGATAAGTATAAGCATAAAGGCGGAAACAGGAATGACGCCAACACATCATATAATATAAATGATTTGCAGAGATTAGATACAATCGACAGTATTTAGTGTGGTGATATAAATGGGATACAGTAAAGAAATTTACAGAGCGACAAAAGCAAAAATGGAAGAAAGGCGCACCAAAGCCGAGAGAAGAGCGGAGCAGGTTCGTGAAGAGGTTTACAGAAGAGTTCCGAGAATAGAGGAGCTTGAAAAAGAAATATCTTCATGCGGAATACTTGCGGTTCGTGCGGTTTTAAACGGCGGAGATGTAAAGTCTGCCACGCAGGATTTGCGTGCCAAAAGTCTTTCTATGCAAAATGAAGTCAAAAAGCTGCTTAAAGAAAACGGCTATGAAGAAAATTGCTTTGAACCGCATTACAACTGTAAATACTGCAAAGATACGGGATATATAGAAAAAGACGGAAGAACAGTGTATTGCCCTTGCTTTAAAAGACTGCTTGTAGCAACTGCGTGCGAGGAGCTTAACCGTACTGCGCCTTTAAGACTTTCCACTTTTGAGAGTTTTGACCTTAATATGTACAGTCATGAGGTTGATAAGGAGAGCGGAGTATCACCTTTTGATAAGATGCAAAAAATTTATAATTATTGCGTGCAGTACGCAAGGACTTTTACGCCCGAGTCAAAGACTATACTTATGAGAGGCGGCACAGGTCTTGGCAAAACCCACCTTTCGCTCGCTATTGCCAATGAGGTTACAAGGCGTGGTTTCGGTGTAATCTATGTGTCTGCACCTATGCTTATGTCAACGCTTAGCAATATGCATTTTTCCAAAGAGTCCAACGATTCCGAATATTTTGAAATGCTCACAAAGTGCGATTTATTAATTATTGATGATTTAGGCACAGAGTTTTCAAATACTTTTTCAAATACACAGTTTTATAATTTGTGTAATTCAAGAATGCTTTTGAGAAAGCCTTTGATAATAAACACAAACCTTTCAATAACAGAACTTGAAAAAACTTATACTTCAAGATTTATTTCAAGAATATACGGAGAGGGTGTAAGGCTCAATTTTGTCGGTGATGATATAAGACTCAAAAAAAGTTTTAGCTAAAATTCCGTATTTTTTGTATTTTTCAAATTTTAGAAAAAATTGCAAAAAGATGTTGACAAAACACACGTTCTGCTATATAATAGCTATTGTTGATTGCGTGACAGTAAGCAACAAGTCAATGCTAAACGAAAGTTTAAAACTTCTAAAAAGTTTTAAAAAATTTCAAAAAAGTGTTGACAAAACGCACTTCATAATATATAATATATATCGTTGATTGCACGGCTTGCAGCAATGAGCAATAAACATTGAGGAATGGTGTAACGGTAGCACGACAGACTCTGACTCTGTTTGTTGGGGTTCGAATCCCTATTCCTCAGCCATTAAAAGCCCCGAGTAATCGGGGCTGTTTTTATCGAGGTGTAGCGCAGTTTGGTAGCGCACATCGTTCGGGACGATGGGGTCGCAAGTTCGAATCTTGTCACCTCGACCATCTGAATACGCCGGGTCACACTGATTCGGCGTAATTTTTTTATAAGACAATTTTGGAGGTTAATTATGAAAAAGGTAGTTTCTTTGGTAACAATATTTGTACTTTGTCTTACTGCGCTCGCAGGTTGTTCAGGCAGCAAAGAGGTTGATTTAAAAACAGTTCTTTCTGACATCAACTCTAAGTATTCATTGGACTTAAAAGAGCTTACAGATTCTAATGATCTTAAAAAATATTACAGCATAGACACAGAAGATGTTAAGCAGTTTGCGGCAGAAATCAATTCAGACAGCAATTCAAGAGTTGAAATCGTACTCGTTGAGGCTGTTGACGCTGACGCTGCATCAAGAGTAAACGATGCGCTTTCTAAGACATACACTTCAATCGTTACACAGTATTCAGGCTACAATGCCGAAAAACTTCCTATGGTTGAGGCTTGTAAGGTTACACAGGACGGCAACTATGTTACAATGATTGTTGCAGACCAGGGTCCTGAAATTCTTGAAACATTCTACGGCTACATAAAATAAAATCGTCAGATTATACGGGCGGACGCAGTTCGCCCGTTTTCTGTGTTATTAAACTTTTAACGGGAATATTGCTATGGTACAATCAGAATTAAAAAAACAGTTTTCACATATGAATAATATGCAGCAGCAGGCTGTATTTTGCACAGAAGGCCCTTTGCTTATACTTGCGGGTGCAGGCTCGGGCAAAACAACCGTTCTTGTAAACAGAATAGCGTATATTTTGCAGTCTGAACTTTGCAAACCGTGGCAGATACTTGCAATTACCTTTACAAATAAGGCGGCAGGGGAGCTTAAAGAAAGAATCTGCAACGCTGTTCCGGAAGGCGGTTCGGATATTTGGGCGGCTACATTTCACTCTACCTGTGCGAGAATTTTAAGAAGATACGGCGACAGAATCGGTTTTACAAGTCATTTTACCGTTTACGGTACTGACGATCAGAAAAAACTTGTAAAAGATATTTTAAAACAGCTTAATTATGACGAAAAAATGTTGCCGGTAAAAAGAGTGCTCAACGAAATTTCAAAAGCCAAGGACGAAATGCTTACTCCGCAGGAAATGCTCAAAAGAGCAGGCTACGATAACCTCAAGCAGTCCGTGGCAAAAGTATATGAAATTTACCAGTCAAGATTAAAAACCGCAGATGCAATGGACTTTGACGATATGCTCTGCAAGACTGTTGAGCTTTTTCAAAAATGTCCCGATATACTCGAATTTTATCAAAATCAGTTTAAATACATAATGGTTGATGAGTATCAGGATACAAACAAGGTGCAGTATAAATTTGTAAGTATGCTCGCCGCAAAATACGGCAACATCTGCGTTGTAGGTGATGACGACCAGAGTATTTACAAATTCAGAGGTGCTACAATTGAAAATATCCTTTCTTTTGAAAACACCTTTAAAGGCGCTAAGATGATAAGACTTGAGCAGAATTACCGCAGTACACAGAATATTCTTAATGCGGCAAACGGTGTTATTTCTAACAACACAATGCGTAAGGGCAAAACTTTGTGGACTGAAAATGCCGTTGGCGATAAAATTGAGGTGCATACTTCCGATTCCGAGCGTGACGAGGCTCAATTTATTGCAAAAACTATACTTGACGGTGTTGCAGACGGCAGAAAATTCTCTGATTTTGCAATTCTTTACAGAATGAATGCACAGTCAAACTCAATTGAGCAGGCTTTGTCAAGAAGCGGTATTCCGCACCGTGTAATCGGCGGCAGACGATTCTATGACAGAGAAGAAATCAGAGATATGGTTGCATATCTTCAGGTTATTAATAATCCGCACGACGATGTCAGACTGGGCAGAATTATTAATGTGCCAAAGCGTGGTATTGGCGCAACTACACTTGAAAAAGCCTCTGAAATTGCCGCAGGACTCGGCGAAAGCATATATTCCGTAATTAAAGATGCAGATGTATATCCACAGCTTTCAAGAGCCGCAACAAAGTTAAAGAGTTTTGTTGCGCTGATTGACGGTCTTATGGAGGCTGAACAAAGCGGAGATTATTCTCTTGCAGAATTATACAATCTCATTCTCGAACATACAGATTACGAAAAATATTTAAAAACAGAGAAAGACAACCCCGATGTAAGAATTGAGAACATCGAAGAGCTTTCTTCAAATATTATCAAATTTGAAGAGGATTACGCAGAAGAAGCGTCACTTTCAAACTTCCTTGAGGAAATTTCATTGCAGACAGATATTGATAACTATGATGCAGAAGCGGATTCATCGGTAATGATGACATTGCACAGCGCAAAAGGACTTGAATTTCCCGTAGTTTTCATTGCAGGTCTTGAAGAAGGTGTGTTCCCATCAATTGCCACAATGATGAATCCCGATGAACTTAACGAGGAACGCAGACTTGCTTATGTAGGTATTACAAGAGCAAAAGAAAAGCTCTACATTACCAAGGCAAAGTCAAGAATGTTGATGGGTCATACAAGCTATAACAAAGTATCACGCTTTGTAAATGAAATCCCGCCCGAATTACTTAATTATACAGGCGAGAAAAAGACTTTTGCGTTAACAAACGGTTTTTCCGCATCCTCAAGTCATATCAGTATCGGTGCCGGTTCGAAATTCACACCTAACAAAAGTTTTAATACATTTACTAAACCTGCCGTTAAATCGGGTACTGTTTACAAAAAAGGAGATTGTGTATTCCATAAGGTATTTGGCAAAGGTATGATTATGAAAACCGAAAAAATGGGCAACGACACAATGCTTGAAGTTGCTTTTGATAAGGCAGGCACAAAAACTCTTATGGCTAATTTCAGTAAAATGGAAAAAATCTGATGAGGTGATTTTTTGAAGGCTTTAGCAAAATCATTAATGTGCGTAGCTATGGCGGCGTGTTCCGCAGTTGCATTTACAGGCTGTGACAATGATTCGGAATCTTCGGCTACAACAGCACCGCAGACTACAAATACTACAGGTGCATCGACGCAGGGATTTACCGCTGCGCCTGCAACTGCTGATGAAGTACCTACTAATCCTGCATATAATTTTACAAAATTAAAACAAGATACCGACAGCATAACAGCTAAGTTCGATAATACACTTGTAGCAAGTAAATTCAGAGGAACTGTATATTATAAACTCGGAAATGATTTTGAATATATAGGCAATAACGGCTATGCCGACAAGGGTTCGCATACATATAATTCACTCAATACAAATTACTACATAGGTTCGCTTACAAAGCAGTTTACCGCTGCGGTTGTTATGATTTTACAGGAGCAGGATAAGCTGAGCACAGATGATACGCTTGACAAGTATTATCCCGATTATAAGTACGGTTCGGATATAACTATCCGTAATTTGCTTACAATGACAACAGGCTTGCCGGATTATCTCGGCAAATCTGACGAAAGCGTGCGTGCAAATGCTCCGCAGTACGATATTTCAGAGAATAATTCCGCTAAAGATAATCATTCTGTTATTTTAAAATGGATATTGTCACAAGAAATTGATAATGATGAAGAAAATTACAGCTATTCAAATTCCGATTATTTTATTCTCGGTGACATAATCGAAAAGGTAAGCGGAAAAAGTTATGAGGAATTTTTGAAAGAAAATATTTTTGAGCCGCTCGAAATGACTTCGACAACCTTTGAGAGCACAGACCAACTTGCTACAGGTTATCAGGATATTTTTGACGATGAGTGGAATATTTATCCGGGTGTTGCGTATTCTTCTACGGGTCTTATCTCCAATTTGAGTGATTTGCTTAAATGGACTGACGCTATTACGGGAAGTGAATTGTTGTCTGCAAAATCCAAAGAAGAAATGTTCACTCCTTATAAATCAAGTTTTGCGTACGGTTTGTATGTTGACGATTGCGGTAATTATTATTGCGACGCAGCATTCTACAGATTTAATGCAAGAATTATATTTGCGCAGGACCAGAGCAAAGTATTCATCGCTTTTTCAAATTATACGCAGTCAAATCCGAAAGCTGTAAACAAAAACCTTGATGAAATTTTAAAGCCTTATTTAAAATAAATCAACTCAATATTCACAATTAAGTATAACCTTCATAAAATGTATTGTTACAGAGCGTAAGCCTGTTAATACATTTTATGGGGGTTAATTTTTATGCCAGATGTATCATACGGCACAGTACCACGGCAGTCGGGCAACGAACCGCTTACCGAAAACAAATGCACAGACGCTGTCTGCATAAACGCAAGCCGTATTTATGACAGCTGCGGCTCAAAGGATTGCCTTAGCAATCTTGCGGTTTATTTTACACCTTGCAGTCAAACTGTTATCAATAACGCATCATCTGTAAAAATCTGCAAGGCAAGCGTTATAACCGCCGATGTAAGCGTTGAATCAATCGCTTTTCATCGTGGCTGTTATGCGGTTGATGTTACATTCTATTTTGATATTTCTCTTGAGGCATATACCTGCGGTTCAACAATTCCGTCACGGGTAAACGGACTTGCAATTTACGGTAAAAGGTCAGTTCTTTACGGCAGTGAATCAAATTCAAAGAGTTTTTCGAGCGACAGTTGTGTAGTTTGCTCTCAACCTGTTACATCATGCGGTTGCACGGAGTTTTTACCAAATGCAACAGTACAAATTTCCGAACCTATGGCTCTTTCGGCACGACTTATAAAAGGCTGTGTTCCGCAGCTTCCTTGTGCTCCTATACCTGAATGTGTAATAACATACTTTGGTGACGATTTTGCTGTGACCGGAGATGCAAGCGTAAGTGCCACTATCGGTATTTTTACAATTACACAGCTTGAGAGAAATGTACAGATTATGATTCCGTCATATGATTTTTGTATTCCTCGCAAGGAATGTAAGCCTGAAAGTGACGACCCGTGCGAAGTATTCAGCAGGGTAGATTTCCCTAACGAATCATTCTTCCCGCCGAATGCAAGACCTGAAGAAAGAGAAAAATGTAATTTTGAGTGTGGCTGTAACGGCTGACAAAGAAAAAGGCAGGCAGTTTTTACTGTCTGTCTTTTAGCTTGTTTCATTAAAGTTAAGGTGAATTATGTTTTGATTTGAAGTTTGTATTAATAATTTTCTAATCTGAAAATCGACCTAAAGAATCATAACGAAAATTTTTGTTTGAAAAGTATTTCGATTAAATCCGCTGTTTTTTCATAACCGAAGTCATTTGATTTTATAGTCAGATTGTAATTTTTTGCATTGCCCCAATCTGTATTCGTAAAGTATTTGCAGTGCGCAGAGCGTTCTCGGTTTACTTTTCTTACTTGCTTGGCGGCATTTTCATGTGAAAGGTGATCTCTTTCTTTTACTTTTTCAATTTCACTTTCTTCATCTGCGGTTATAAATACATTGTAAATATGTTTTTTGTTTCTTAAAATATAGTTTGCAAGTCTGCCGACAATTACACAGTTTTCGGTTTTGGCAAGGTGCTTAATAACCGATTCTTCTTTTTTGAACAAGCTGTTGATATTAGGAACAGTATCACCGTTGTTTTGCTGGTACCATTCAAAAAAGTCGTTAAGCGCTGATTTGTCAAGAGTTTGCTCGTTGTGTTCTATGTATTCAGGTGAATATCCGCTTTCCTGCATTACAAGTTTTATAAGTTCGGTGTCATAATATTTGTATCCGAGTTTTTCGGCAAGAATTTTTCCTATTGCTCTGCCTCCGCTGCCGTATTCTCTTGAAATGGAGATTACATAAGTAGGTTTGTCATCTGTTTCAGCGGTATCATCTGCAATTTTGGTTTTGCCTAAGAGTTTATCTCTGTATTTTCCGAACACTTTATTTATTATACCGAGAATAAATCCTACAAGAAAAGCGGCAATTACTGTGCCGATTCCCACACTGCCGAGATTGTGGATAAAAATAAGGCAAGATACACCTGATATAATAACCATTGTTATGTCAAATGCCATTTTTACCTTTGAAAATTCAATCTTAGTTACTTGCGAAACCGCACTCATAACGCCTTCGCCCGCAAGCGGGATAACATCGGTAGGCAAGTAAAGGAAAATACCGATAGCAACAATTGCGGCACTGATGAGTACCATAATAATTCTTATTACGATATTGTCGGGAGTGGGGAAGAAGCTTACAAGATAATTACAGAATGTTGTGAAATAACCGAAAACAACGCCTACGGGAATCTGTAATAAGCTGATCAGTTTAAAATTCTTTCTGAGAATAATTAATTGTATTAATACCAATACAATATGAAAAAGTATGGTAGCCTTTCCCATTTCAATTCCCCATATACAGGTCATAGTGTAGGGGATAGAACTTACAGGCGATACACCGAGGTTCGATTTAACGGAAATTGCTATACCTATTGTCATTATAAATAAACCTACAAGGTACATTGACCCGACCCCCAAAAGTTAGACCTAAAAAATCTAACTTTGGAGGTCGGTATTTTTATGTCAAAATA
>OHEP01000329.1_pt1 | contig 35450 bp, 23 predicted proteins | sample 1567271 | NCBI WGS metagenome assembly OHEP01 (sample SAMEA3879577, study PRJEB24766) | human gut metagenome | biome: human-associated habitat; feature: feces | place: USA | collected 1985/1987
CTCGAACGTGCTTGTATATGACCAATCAATCCATTCGTTTAATGTACACTTGTAATTTTTATCGTCGATTGTAATATCGAAAATCTTCCAATCCGTACACTCTTCGTTTGTCGTGCAGCACAGCGTGCCGCCTTCTGCCGGCATTGTTACGTCGTTTGGTTCCAGTTCTATTGGTGTGCCGTAGCCTGTCAATTGTTCTCCTTCCTGTTTGCCGTTTAGTACGTCATGCATGTCGTCGGCAAACAGCCTTACGGTGAATGTTCTTTCCTTTCCGGTAGTGTTCGGTTCAGCCGTTACGTATAGCTTACCGTTATCACGCTTCACTGTGAGCCATTCGCATGTCTTCTCGAACGTGCTTGTATATGACCAATCAATCCATTCGTTTAATGTACACTTGTAAGTTTTTCCATCGATTGTAATATCGAGAATCTTCCAATTCGTACACTCTTCGTTTGTCGTGCAGCACAGCGTGCCGCCCTCTGCCGGCATGGTTACGTCGTTTGGTTCCAGTTCTATTGGCGTGCCGTATCCTGTCAGCCAGTCACTTTGCACAACGGTCACCGTCGCAGTCGTGTCTTCAGTGGCAAGTGTCAGCCTGCATGTCCGCTCTGCGCAGTCAGGCACGCCCACAGCTATTTCGATGCCGCTGCCTGCGCGCTTCACGCTGATCCAGTCGCAGGTGGCGTCGTATGCACCTCCTTCCGCCATCAGCTGTTTTTCCTCGGCAGTCGGCTTCACGGTGGCCTCGTCTGTCGCTATCTCCTCTATCCACCAGCCCTTTTCGGCGCCTACGTCCACGGTGGCTTTGTTTGTGTCAGGATATAGTGTCAGCGTCGTGTCCTTCGGCTCTACTGCCCTACCCTCTTCCTCGCCTGGTATCGTCGTTCGGGTATTGTTATCCGGACCATTCTCGTCGTCGTTGGTGCATGCCGTAAAGCATACAAGTGCCAACATTATAAATATCAGTTTTTTCATAATAACGGGCTTTATGGTTAATAATATTAAGTTTTTGCGAATATACAGAATTATTTGATAAGTTCAAAACATTTTTTAATAAATATGATTTTTTTTTTACAAATCCCCGTTTCACTAATTTTATCTTGTGTGAACATAGTCTGAGAATTTCTTTTATTTCATTAGTTCCTTTTCATGTTTTAATCTTATCCGTATAAGGTTTTATTGCTACTTCATACTTTTTAGTATATGTAGCATATCTTGCGCATCGGCATTTCCTTGTCCTGCCGCCTTTTCAAGCCAGAATACAGCCTTTGCGTAATCTTGCTTCACGCCTTGTCCACTTGCATAGCAAAGGCCTAAGTTGTATTGTGCATTGGTATATCCCTGTTCCGCCGCCTTTGTATACCATTGTGCCGCTTTCGTGTAATCTTGCTTTACGCCTTGTCCATTCGTATAGCAAATACCTAAGTTGCATTGCCCATCGGCATATCCCTGTTCCGCCGCTTTTTCATACCATTGTGCCGCTTTCGTGTAATCTTGTTCTACGCCTTGTCCATGGTAATAGCAATAGCCTAAGTTGTTTTGTGCACCGGCAAGTCCCGGTTCTGCCGCCTTTTCATACCAGAATACAGCTTTCGCGTAATCTTGCTCTACGCCATGTCCATTCGCATAGCAAACGCCTAAGTTGTTTTGTGCATAGGCATATCCCTGTTCCGCCGCCTTTGTATACCATTGTGCCGCTTTCGCATAATCTTGCTTTACACCTTGTCCATAAGCATAGCAAAGACCTAATATGTATTGTGCATAGGCATTTCCTTGTTTTGCCGCCTTTTCATACCAGAATACAGCCTTTGCGTAGTCTTTCTCCACGCCTAGTCCGTTTTCATAGCACAAGGCTAAGCCGCCTTGTGCATCGGTATATCCTTGTTCCGCTGCTTTTTCATACCATTTTGCCGCTTTTGTGTAATCTTGCTCTACTCCTCGTCCGTTATAATAGCAAACGCCTAAGTTGTATTGCGCATCGGCAAGTCCCTGTTCCGCCGCTTTTTCATACCATTTTGCCGCTTTTGTGTAATCTTGCTCGACTCCTTGTCCGTTCGCATAACAAACGCCTAAGTTGTATTGCGCATCGGCATCTCCCTGTTCTGCCGCCTTTTCAAACCAGTTTGCCACTTTTGTGTAATCTTGCTCTACGCCTTGTCCGTTCGCATAGCAAATAGCTAAGTTGTATTGCGCGTTGGAATATCCCTGTTCCGCCGCCTTTGTATACCATTGTGCCGCTTTTGTGTAGTCTTGTTCTACGCCTTGTCCATTCACATAGCAAATGCCTAAGTTGTTTTGTGCCTTGGCATGTCCCAGTTCAGCAGCCTTTGTATACCAGAATACCGCCTTTGCATAGTCTTTACTCAGACCTGTGCCTTCGTAGTAATTCTTTCCTAATTCAAACTGTGCAAGTGTGTCGCCGTTCTCCGCAGCCTTGACATACCAGTGTTCATATTGGTCGAAAACCTTTTTGTTATAATAATAAGTGCCGACAAAACGCATGGCAGGGTTATAACCCTGTTCTGCCAGCGTTAGCATGTTTTTACTTGCTTCCAGAGAATCTTTTTCAGATTTGTCTGATGCAGTCAGATTAAATATTATCTCATTGTATTTCTGTTCGAGTTTCGCCGATTCATTATTTGTCGATTGTGAGAATGATGGTGTGCTGATACAGAATGTAAACACGATGGTACCGGCTGCCAATAAAAAACGTCTTGTGGCAAGTATTTTCTGACAATTATTAGATTGCTTATCTTTATCGTGCTGTAAATTCATGGAATCTGTGTTTTTTTCTTTTTTGAACATGATGTTACTTTATTAAGATTAGTATATCTTTTTGTGATGGAGAACGCACAAGTGCGTTATTCTTGCTGAAAGCATAACGCCTCTTATTTCCAAGAGGTCTTGTATAGAGTTTCTCTAAATATGATTACAAAGATAGAGGATTTTTTCCATAAATTCCAATCTTCTAATACTTTTGCGTTAATCTGCTGCAATTCGGCTGATATTCCACAGATTTTCCGTAACTTTGCTTTTGGTAGTTACAGCGATGTTGTCCGCAATTCTTTGTTTTTTAGTATTATGAATATGCGGCAAGGTTCGCTAATCAACACATTTACAGGTATTTACGATTCATCTGATTTAAGTTAAGATAACGACAGATATATGGAACAGATATTCAGGGTCGGCATTATAGGTGCCGGCAAGATAGCGGCCTCGATGGCCGAAACCGTTGGGCGTATGCCTGAGGCATGTCTTTATGCGATAGCGTCGCGCAGTATTGAGAAGGCTCGTGAGTTTAAGGACAAATGGGGCGCGGAGAAGGCTTACGGCTCTTATGACGAACTGATTAATGACCCGCAGGTTGACCTGATTTACATCGCCACTCCGCATTCACATCATTATGAACAGGCCCGCCGGTGCCTGCTTAACGGCAAGGCCGTGCTGTGCGAAAAGACGTTTACCGCCAACAAGGCGCAGGCTGAAGAGCTGGTGGCGCTTGCCCGTGAGCGCAAGGTGTTCCTCGCCGAAGCCATCTGGACACGCTACATGCCTTTCTCAAAGGAGATTGTACGTATGGCGCACGGCGGCGGGCTGATAGGCCGGCCACACATGCTGACGGCCAGCCTGGGTTATCCGATAGAGCATAAGGAGCGCATACGCAGGCCTGAACTGTGCGGCGGCGCGCTGCTCGACTTGGGCGTTTATCCCATCAACCTTGCGTTCATGCTGTTTGGAAATGCGCCTGAGCGTGTCATGTCGTGCTGCACGAAGAACGAGCTTGGTGTAGACTTGCAGAACAGCATGACTTTCGTCTATCCCGGAGGCGAAATGGCTGTGATGCAGACCACGGCACGCTGTGCCAACGACCGCATGGGGGTTGTGTCGGGCGACAAGGGCTATATGGTTATCGACAACATCAACAATCCGCACACGGTGACGGTGTACGACGCCGACCACAGGCAGACGGGCGTTTACAACTGTCAGCCGCAGATTACCGGCTACGAATACGAGGTGTATGCGGCAATGGAAGCCATACGTAAGGGAATGATCGAGCCGGAGGACATGCCGCACGCTGAAACCTTGCGGATAATGGGTCTGCTGGACAGCCTGCGCAAGGAGTGGGGCGTGGCTTATCCGGCGGACTTATTAATTTAAGTGAAGAGTGAAGAACGAAGAGTGAAGAATTTAAGTGAAGAGTGAAGAATGCTGCTGTATATGTTAATTCCGCCGGAGCATGGCACGATGGGTGCATGTCCGGCGGAACGTCAGGGTAGGGCTACGGCGCCGTTATATGGCGGCGTTCACTCCGAATGCGCCGAGTATGGCGGTAGCCACTGCTATTACGATTTTCAGAATCAGCGAGATGTTGTTTTTGTCCTTTGTTCCCATTGTCTTTGTTTTATGTGAGTTAGTTTTCAGGTTGGTTTTAATGTTTTTACAGATGCCTGTATGCCAGGCGTTCAGTCAGTTCAGTTAGTGTCAGTCTGTCGGTTTCCGTTGCCCGCCGGGGGTTGACGCCCGGCAGGCAGGGTAGGGGTCAGACTCCAGGCTCAACGTCGTCGAGGGCGGAGTCAACGGCGTTCTTGGGCAGCTCTTGCACCTTGCATCCCGAGAGCAGGGCGCGCACGCGGGTCTTGTCCTTCTCTATTTTCGTCTCGGGCTGGAAGAGCACGTGTACCGACTTGACGTTGTTGCTCGCGGTAAACTCGCCTACGGTCAGCGCGGGCTTGGTGCTCATGCCGATCTTGAACGAGCCGAGGCGGTCGAGCTTGACGCGGTGCGACATCTGGAGGTGCTTCTTCATCGTCTCCACCAGCTCGCTCAGCACCGCCACGATGTCGGCGCGCTTCACGGTGCAGTTGGCCTGCATCTCCTCGGCAAGGTCGTCTATGTCTACCGTGCCCGTGTGGACGGCGCGGGCGTACCACTGTCCCTTGAATTTTGAACTTGTCCTGTTGTCCTGGTAAAGTTTATAAAATACTGCCATAATTGTTAATTTGTTTTAGTTGGTTTGTTTTTTGAAAATTGGTTGTTTACTCTCTGTTGTTTTTGTGTAGGACGTCTTACGGGTGCAAAGGTACGGCGCGGCGGCGGTTTTTCCAAGCGCCAGGCATTGATAGAGCATGAGTGAGGCCGTTGATATTTCATAACCGGCTGATGGCCAGACTGTTGCCGCCGTGGGGCGGGGCAGGGGCCTTTCAGCCCGCCGTATGCTGCCTTTTGCGCCGCCGCAGGTTATGTTTTGCCGCCCCGGAGGTTGCCTTTTGCAACGCCCTGTGTGCCAGGCCGTTGCGCCGCCGGCGGCTGAGCAGGGTGGGGCAGGCTTGCCTTGTGTTTGCAATTTTTAATAAAAACGGGGCTAAATATATATGCTTGTGAACTTATTGTGCACGCTTGCGCCGTAATTTTGCAGCCGGTCAGGTTTCCGACAGGCCCGGCCGTGCAAACAACATAACTAAACAATAAAAAAATGATTACAATGATTATCGAAATGTACACAGGCGACGGTGCCGTCACAGAGTATTCAAGCACATTGACCAAGGAGCAGCGCAAGCACGCCCGCAACCAGATGACCATGCACTTCTGCGAGCTGCTTGAGCGCTCGCGGTACGAGAACCTTTACTGGATGGGCAGCATGATAGACCTTGTCGACCTTGCCCACGAGGTATACATGACCGAGACGCTCATCGACCGCGAGGGCCATCCGCTGCCGTTCGGGCTGATAGCCAGGCGCATCTTCGCCGCGCTGCACATGCCCATGCCCTCGAACCTCTATTCCATGGCATACAACGCGCGCAACCGCAAGGGCGTCAAGCAGACGTCAATGTTCAGCCGCTACTGCCTCATGCTCTACGACATGAAGGCGCAGCGGCCGCTCAACCGTCTGGTGGAGCGCCGGGGCTGACGGCGGACGGAGCTGTCGCTGCGGCCGTGGCATAGGGTTTTCCCCATGCTGTTTTAGGGATTACTCTTTGCCGGCACGCCGCTTTAGGCTTAACTTTGCAGCCGTAAACTTACGCCGTCAAGGCGTGGCACGGGGCTGAGGCATGGCGCAGGCTGTTTAGTGTCAATAGATTATGAAGTTATAAAGGTTAAGATTGTAAGTAGGGACAACGTGTGTTATTATGTGTTAGTCAGCCTGAAAGCGCCAGCCCTGACCATGGGGCGTCCGGAGAGCCGGCCGCCCCGTTGCCGCCCCGACGTTGCCGCCAAGTCGGAAAAATCTGCTGAAATATTTTTTTTAGAACTTGTTTTTGGGTAATTTTGCAGGGTGAATTAAAGGCGATAAGGCGTAATGAGGCCCGGCGGCAAGCCCACCGCGCTTGTCTTTCTGCAACAGCGGCCCCGCCTCCGTATTTGTACCTTTGACACCTGGAAACAATTTTATGTAAACTATTTATTTTTCTTCTCTATACCTATGGCCAAGAAAGACAACGGGCTAACGCCGATGATGAAGCAGTTTTTCTCGTTCAAGGCGCAGCACCCCGACGCCCTGCTGCTGTTCCGCTGCGGCGACTTCTACGAGACATACCTGCAAGACGCCGTCGATGCCAGCCGCATACTCGGCATAACGCTGACGCGCCGCAGCAACGGCGGACAGAGCACGGGAGCGCCCACGGAGATGGCAGGATTCCCCTACCACGCGCTCGACACCTACCTGCCCAAGCTCGTCAGGGCGGGCCGCCGCGTGGCCATCTGCGACCAGCTGGAAGACCCCAAGCTGACAAAGAAACTCGTCAAGCGCGGCATAACCGAGCTGGTGACGCCCGGCGTGGCCATGACCGACAACGTGCTCGACTACAAGGAGAACAACTTCCTGGCCGCAGTCAACTTCGGCAAGACGGCATGCGGAGTGGCCTTCCTCGACATATCCACGGGCGAGTTCCTCACGGGCGAGGGCTCTTACGACTACGTTGAGAAGCTGCTCGTCAACTTCTCGCCCAAGGAAGTGCTCTTCGAGCGAGGCAAGCGCGACGTGTTCGAGCGCTATTTCGGCAACAAGTACTTCACCTTCGAGCTCGACGACTGGGTGTTCACCGAGCAGGCCGCCGGGCAGAAGCTGCTCAAGCACTTCGGCGTAAGGACGCTCAAGGGCTTCGGCGTTGACCACCTGCACAGCGGCATAGTGGCGTCGGGAGCCGTGCTCGAGTACCTCGAGATGACCCAGCACACGCACATAGGCCACGTGACCTCGCTGGCGCGCATAGACGAGGAGCGCTACGTGCGCCTCGACCGCTTCACCATACGCTCGCTCGAGCTGCTGCGCCCCATGCAGGACGACGGCGCGTCGCTGCTCGACGTAATCGACAAGACCGTGACGCCGATGGGCGCGCGCCTGCTGAAGCGGTGGATGGTCTTCCCCCTGCGCGACGCCAAGGCGATAAGCAACAGGCTCGACGTGGTAGACTCGTTCTTCCGCGACACTGAACTGCGCGACGTCGTAGACGAGCAGTTCCACCGCGTGGGCGACCTCGAGCGCATAATATCCAAGGTGGCCGCCGGCCGGGTGTCGCCGCGCGAGGTGGTGCAGCTGCGCACAGCGCTGCAGGCGCTCTGTCCCGTCAAGGCCGCCTGCCTCGCATCGGGCAACGACGAGCTGCGCCGCATAGGCGACAACATAAGCCTCTGCGAGAACCTTGTCGACCGCATAGGCCGCGAGGTGCGCGAGGACTCGCCGCAGCTGGTAAGCAAGGGCGGCGTCATCAAGGACGGCGTCAACGCCGAGCTGGACGAGCTGCGCCGCATATCAACCGGCGGCAAGGAGTACCTGCTCAAGATACAGGAGCGCGAGACCGAGGCCACGGGCATAGCATCGCTCAAGGTGGGCTACAACAACGTCTTCGGCTACTACCTCGAGGTGCGCAACATCTACAAGGACAAGGTGCCGCAGGACTGGGTGCGCAAGCAGACCCTGGCGCAGGCCGAACGCTACATAACGCAGGAGCTGAAGGAGTATGAGGAGAAGATACTCGGCGCCGAGGACAAGATACTCGCCCTCGAGACGCGCCTCTTCAACGAACTTGTGCTGGCCATGCAGGAGTACATACCGGCCATACAGGCCGACGCCGTGCTCATAGCCAAGATAGACTGCCTGCTGGGCTTCGCCAAGGCGGCCGCCGCACACTGCTACATACGCCCCGTAATCGAGCCCGACGAGATAGTGCTCGACATAAAGCAGGGGCGCCACCCCGTAATCGAGACACAGCTGCCCGTGGGCGAGAGCTACGTGCCCAACGACGTCTACCTGGACGACCGCCGCCAGCAGATAATGATGATAACCGGTCCCAACATGGCCGGAAAGTCGGCCCTGCTCAGACAGACGGCGCTCATAGTGCTGATGGCGCAGATAGGCTGCTACGTGCCGGCAGAGAGCGCGAAAATAGGTCTGGTGGACAAGATTTTCACCCGTGTGGGTGCATCGGACAACATATCGCTCGGCGAGTCTACCTTCATGGTCGAGATGACCGAGGCCGCCAACATCCTGAACAACGTGTCGCCGCGCTCGCTGGTGCTCTTCGACGAGCTGGGACGCGGCACTTCGACGTACGACGGCATAAGCATAGCCTGGGCGATAGTCGAATACCTGCACGAGCAGCCCAAGGCGGCCGCCCGCACACTCTTCGCCACACACTACCACGAGCTTAACGAGATGGAGAAGAACTTCCCGCGCATAAGGAACTACAACGTCAGCGTGCGCGAGGTTGACAACAAGGTGGTGTTCCTGCGCAAGCTCGAGCGCGGAGGCTCGGAGCACTCGTTCGGCATACACGTGGCGCAGATAGCCGGCATGCCCAAGAGCATAGTCAAGCGTGCCGAGGCTGTGCTGCGCCAGCTCGAGGCCGACAACGCACAGGTGGGTGCGGTGGGCAAGCCTACGGCGGAGAAGATTAACAGCAGCCGCGACGGCATGCAGCTGAGCTTCTTCCAGCTGGACGACCCCGTGCTATGCCAGGTGCGCGACGAGATACTGGGGCTCGACATCAACAACCTCACGCCCGTGGAGGCGCTCAACAAGCTCAACGAAATAAAGAAGATAGTCACCGGCAAGGAGTGAGCCTTGCCGCCCTTAACGTTTGTTCTCAGGAACAGCCACCTGCCCGCCGGTATGGCCCGCAGGTGGTTATAGCTATATAAAATATTATTAATCAAACATTTATGTCAATATCGAACAGTAAAAAATTTCTTACACGACGTTACATCTTATTCTTCATTTCAGTATTCATCAATGCCTACGGCATCTGTTTCATAACCAAGGCCATGCTCGGCACGTCGCCGATAACGAGCGTCAACTACGTGTTGAGCATGTTCACGCCTTTGACCATGGGGCAGTGGACAATAATAGTCAACCTGCTCTTCATGGTGCTCGAACTGTTTTTCATGACGCGCGACCAGCTTAAGTCAGACCTGCGCGTGTTCCTCCTCCAAATACCGATAACACTTTGTTTCGGCACCTTCATAGACATATCGATGGCTTCGCTCTCGTGGCTCAATCCTGTGGGCTATGTACAGCAGGCGGCAAGCGTGCTGGCCGGATGCGTCATCCTTGCCCTGGGCATAGCCCTCGAGGTAAAGGCCGACGTCGCCATGGTGGCAGGCGAGTTCTTCGTCAGGGCGATAGCGCGGCGCATGCACGGCGACTTCGGCTACGTCAAGCTGGGTTTCGACATAACCAACGTAGCCGTGGCGTGCGCCTTCTCGCTCGTCTTCCTGTCGGGCATCAAGGGCGTAGGTCTGGGCACCGTGGCAGCCGCCCTGCTCGTAGGGCCTATAGTCCATGCGCTTACGCCCATGTGCCGCATGCTCGACGGCTTGCTTGGCTTCGGTGCCCCGCACGCCGCAGTCAAGGGTGAGCGGGCACGGCAGGAGCACCTCGTGGTGACGATAGCGCGCGAGTTTGGCAGTGGCGGGCACAAGCTGGGCGAGATGCTCGCCGGAAAGCTCGGCGTGAAGGTCTACGACCGCGAGTTCATCAAGCTGGCGGCGAAGAACAGCGGCATGGACGAGCAGTACATAATGAAGAACGAGCAGACTATACCGTCGTTCTGGCTCAAGTGCGTGCTCACGCAGGGCTACGGCACGCAGGCAGGACGCGGACTGTCTGACGACGACGTGCTGTTCGTAGCCGAGAGCAAGACCGTAAAAGAGATAGCCGACCGCGAGGCGTGCGTCATAGTGGGGCGCTGCGCCGATTTCGTGTTAGACAATAGTGCGAACGTAATCAAGGTGTTCTGCTGCACTGACGAGCCTGATGCTTTGAAGCGCTGTGTGAACGAATACGGACTTGACAAGGACAAGGCTGTTTCTGAAATAAGACGCATCAACCGCGCAAGGGCCAACCACTACGAGTACTACACAGGCCGCCGCTGGGGCGACCCGCACAACTACGACATTACGGTGAACACGGCACGGCTGGGACTTGACACAGCGTGCGGAATGATAATGAAAATGATTGGGCAAATCGCCATAAAATAACAGTAAAGCCATGACAATCAGACAGGTTGAACTTACAGACGTGCCGCAGATAACGAGCCTTTACAACTGGTACATCGTCAACGGCGTGGAGAGCTTCGAGACGGAGACGCTCGGCGAGGACGAGATGCGCCGCCGTGTTGAGGGCATAGCAGGGCGGTTCCCTTATTACGTGGCCGTCGAGGAGGGCAGGGTGGCAGGCTACTGCTACGCCCATCCGTGGAAGGAGCGCGCCGCATACTCGAACACGCTCGAGACGACGATATACCTGCATCCGGACTTCAAGGGGCGCGGCACGGGCACGGCGCTCATGGACAGGCTCGTGGCCGACTGCCGCCGCATGGGCTTCAAGGCGCTCATAGCCTGCATAACGGGCGAGAACGAGGCCAGCATAGCCTTCCACCGCAAGCTCGGCTTCGAGCAGGCGTCGCTCTTCAGGAGCGTGGGCTACAAGCACGGACGCTGGCTCGACGTGGTTGACATGGAGCTGCTGCTCTGACGCGTGCCGGCAGTTTGCGCCCTCGTAACATGCTGTGCGCAAGCTGCCGGCGGCATGTATGCCGGACGATAGCCGTCCGCCAAACTTGCAAGACCAAACTTGCAAGTGTTAACTTGTCAAGTTTTTATCACAAAACTTCTTTTTTATTATATTTTATTATTAACTTTGCAGGGCGATGTCAAGCATGCTTTTACAATTTTTAATCAGCCTGTGCAAAAACTAAGCAAAACTGATGTTTATCTGACAGTGAATCAACTAATCTGAAATATGGAAAATAAGTCTAAAACAAGAATCATGAAGATGGCGTTGACCGCTCTCGTCGTCGTTCTCGTTTCGAGCCATGCCGCATACGGCCAGATGGCCAAGTGGGCCATGCGTCCCGGCTACGACAGCATACGCCTTGCTGCAGGCGTGCCCGTTATCCTGACCGACTCGGCCGGCACTACTTCATTGTGGAGCACCGATGCCAGGCTGCTTGCCTCTACGACAGACAGCGTGGCGCCGTTCAGCAACGGGTTTGCAGTAGTCCTTAAGAAGGGCACGACGGACATAACCGGCTTCTATGCAACTGACGGCACGTTTACAAAGCTTGAGAACTGCAAGGTTGTATATAACTGCCCTTATTTCCGCGACGGATACCTGCTCGTAAACAGGCAGGGACGCAACAAGCTCGTTGCGAAGGACGGCAAATACGACCCGTTCGGCTCATTTGTCGAGATGTATCCTTATAGCAGCGGATACGCATGCTGCACGATGTACGGCGACATGGAGAACTTCAAGGACTTGTATTATTACTACGTCGACACTGACAAGAACCTCGTTAAGCTGATGTTTGATAAGAAGGAAGCTGTCGAGAACGAGGATGTGTCATTCCTGTCATCGCTCAACGACGACGGCGTCGGCATTGCCGTAATCAAGCGCCGTGTTTATATGTTTGACAAAGGACTTGGCATGCTCCGTCCTGTATTTGTCAACGAGAAGGCTGAGAAGAAGCGCCAGGTGCGTGTAGGCGACTTCAGCGAGTGCATGTACAACAAGGGCGATTCTACCATTCTGTGGGCACGCGGAAGCAAGCGCGACACAGTATTCTTTGCCTTTGACGAGCGTATGCGTCTTGTAAGCATAAAATATCCGGCAAGTACAGTAAACTATAACACTGCTCATCCGGCTCCGCTAAAGCTGAAAGGCGACTTTACGGCAGAGCGTAGCAGCAACGGTATGTATGCAGTGAAATCAGGCAACAGCACAATACTTCCTCCGCAGTTTGACGGCGCAGGCATCAGCTTCGGCAAGTTTATCGCCGTGCGCAAGGACGGTAAGTGGGGATTGTTGCAGCTTGACGAAAAGCTGAAATACAGCATGAGTATGAACAAAGGCAACGCGATAGCCTTCAGACACAAGAAGTTTGAGACCACAGTGCGCCTTGACCTGCCTGCCGAGATAAAGGCCGACGGATGTAGCTTTGACATTCCTGCCGGCAACGGATGCACCGTAGACAAGACTTCCGTGCAGATGCGCAACACGTCAGCCGGCAACTTTGTACAGTATAACTGCGTGCTGACAATTCCCGACTCGCTGCCCGACCATATTACGGAGATAACTTATCCGGTCAGCATGACGTGTGATGGAATAAATTATCCTGACAGCAAACTCACCGTTAAGGCATGGCACTATAAATACGTGAACATGGATTTGAGCCGTGAAGAGATAAAGTTTGAGCGTGGTATAGTTGAGTTCATCCTCAACATGACAGCCGACAAGCTGGCCGGTGAGAACGACTATCCGCTGACTGTGCAGGTAGTTGAGGACTCTACGGCGGCACGTGTAGACCTTATAAAACTCTCAGAAACACGCTATAAATGCCGTCTGTATTCTCCTGTGGAGGGCATCAACAGACTTGTAGTGAGCGTTATAGAAAACGGCTGTCCGCCGTCTTATTTCCCGTTTGAGATCAACTATATCAAGCCTAAGGACAATACAGCTGCCGGTCAGGTTGAGATTACCAAGAGCAGCGCGGTACAGACAACAGGAACGGCAGCTCCGGCAGTTCCTGCAACAACAGCAGCTCCTGCTGTGCAGACTACGACTGAAACCTCTGCCACGCCTGTAACTCCAGGCCCTGCCGGCACGGTTACAGTTCCTCCGGCTCCTGTGCAGCTGCCTAATACGAAACCACAGTCGGCAGTAAAGCCAACACCGGCTACACCAGCGCAGATGCCTACACCGACAGCACAGCCGCAGACGGCAGCAGGCACTGCACCGACTACAACCGCTCCGACTACTACTCAGGCACCGGCACCTGCCGCAACACCAACCCAGAATACAACTACAACAACAGCTCCGGCAGCACAATAACGACGCTGTAGATATAAAAACGATAACGGCATTCCTGCCTGTAAGCCGCAACGCTTACGCTGGGATGCCGTTATTTTAACATTGTTTGCCGTAAAATTAGGATTTTGCAGTCAAGTTAATAGTTCATGTTCGATGGCGCAAAGACATTGTAATCGATGAATTATTTGTATTGAGATACGTTGGTTTGAATATTTTATGTATTGTTTATTTATTCAATATAGGCTATAATTTAATTATGGAGAGAATAAAAAATATCAAATATTTATTACGTGACTTAACGGTTGTTAGAAAGAAGTTTGAAGAAAGAGAAAGAAATCAAGATAACTTCAATATTTTTTCTATACTAAAAAAAGAATCTGATGAGGTTTATTTACATTCCAGGTTTATTTCCTCTTTATTAGATCCAAATGGTCCTCATAAATTAGGAGCAATAATATTAAATTCTTTTTTAGATATAGTTGAGAGTAATTTTTGCTATCATGATGAAACACTGGAAGTTTATCCCAATAATTTAAATAGGAACGAATACAAGAACTTGGATATTTGTTTTATCGATAGAGCTGCGAAAAATGCTGTTATTATAGAGAATAAAATCTATCATGAAGATACCAATCATGAAGATAAAGGGCAGCTTGAGAACTATTATGGAAGATTGATTGAAGAGGATAAGATACCAGAGGACGGTATAGAGGTTTATTATCTGACCTTAGACGGGCATGAGCCAAGTGAAGACAGTGTCGGTTTGAGTGGGAAATATCCAAAACTAAAGGATAAAGTCAAGTGTATTTCTTATTCTGTAGAGATATTAGAATGGTTGAAAGATATAGTAAAAGAGAGTTACAATAAGCCTTCATTAAGAGAATCCATAATTCAGTACATTAAATTAATCGAGAATATGACAAATAATGATTTAAGTATAGATGAAAGAAAAGAAATAACAAAAATAATAGGTGTCAATGAAGATAATCTTTTAAGTACTAAATTACTTATAGATAATTTTAATCATGTAAAATGGCATACAATCTATGATTTTTGTAATGAGTTAGAGTCGGAATTATGTCATCAAGGTTTTGAAATATTAGAACAGCCAGCCGAAGATGATATAACAAATCTGGTACATGGAGGACCGATTAAAAGAAAGATAGATTTGGTATTCATTATATCTAAAGAAAATCTGCCTGTTTGGATAAGGGCTGATTTTGATGAATGGTTGTATTGGGGAGTATGTGATGACAAAGATGAGGAAGTAAAAGTATCTAAAGATATTTTATCTAAAATAAATCGGTTCCTTTCTGATAATAATGATTTCGAGAAAGAGGAAAATTGGTCTTGCTGGAAATTCTTTGGTTCTAATGATGATGAAAGAATATGTTTTTCAGATTTTACTTGTGACGGGACATTTAAATTGATTTCTCCTCAGTATAGAAAAGAAGCTATTAAACGTCTTGTAAAAGATATTAAAGATTTCATTGGTAAAGTAATGAAATATTAAAGGGGAGAGTCTTTTTTATTTATTGGTAGTGTAAAAGATAGTCCTTAATTCAAGGATAAAAAGTCCATTGAGCTATATAGTTTGGCTATGATGGACTTTTTATTTTTGTATTCGTATTGATACGATTTAGGGAAATTAGGGGAAATTTTCCGCAAATTTCCCCTAATTTCCCCTAATTTCCCTGTTCCTATGTTGTTTTTCCCTATCCGCTGTTAGGCCGGAAAGGTTATTGTTGCTTCTCGCCTCCGAGCTTTTTAATCACGTTGGGGCAAGTCATGCAGACCACGCCCAGTATGACGAACGGTATGCTGAGCAGCTGGCCCATGTTGAGCGCCATAGAGGCCTCGAACGCTTCCTGTATGTCCTTTGTGAACTCGATGAAGAAGCGGGCGGTGAAGATGAGCGTTATGCACAGACCGAAGAAGAAGCCCGTGCCCACGCGCTCGGGGTGTTTGCGGTACAGGTACCAGCCTATGAAGAAGAACACGGCGTAGGCTATTGCCTCATAGAGCTGTCCGGGGTGGCGCGGCACCATGTCGACGCGCTCGAAGATGAACGCCCATGGCACGTCGGTGGCCTTGCCTATAATCTCAGAGTTCATAAGGTTGCCCAGGCGTATGAAGCAGGCCGTCGTCGGTGTGGCTATTGCCACGTTGTCGAGCACTCGCCAGATGTTCACCTTTGTGCGGCGCACGTATAGCCACAGGGCTATCATGAGGCCTATCGTACCGCCGTGGCTTGCCAGTCCCTTGTAGCCGATGAACTTCCACGAGCCGTCTTCCATGAAGTGTATCGGGAGTAGCATCTCAACTATGTGGCGGCCTGACGACAGGAAATAGTCAGGCTCGTAGAACAGGCAGTGGCCCAGGCGCGAGCCTATCAGTATGCCGATGAAGCAGTAGACGAAGAGCGGGTCGAACAGCTCTGGCTTTATCTTCTGCTCGTTGTACAGGCGCTTCACTATGAGATAGGCTGACAGCAGGCCGAACAGCCAGCACAGCGAGTACCAGTGGAACGAGAAACTGCCGATGTGGAATGCTATATTGTCTGGGTTCCACAGAATGTATAATAATTCACAATTCATAATTCACAATTCACGGTGTTAATTCATAATTCACAAATCATAATTCATAATTCGCAATTCATAATTCATAGCCTGCAATTATAATTTGGAATTGATAGATTCATAATTCACAATCCATTGTCAGCGGTCGTAATTTGATACGGGCATCCACCCAATTATGAATTATGAATTGTGAATTATGAATTAAAAATTTAGACGTTGAACCTGAAGTGCATTATGTCGCCGTCCTGCACAACGTAGTCCTTGCCCTCGATGCCCATCTTGCCGGCCTCGCGCACGGCGGCCTCGGAGCCGTATTTTATGTAGTCGTCGTACTTTATCACTTCGGCGCGTATGAAGCCCTTCTCGAAGTCGGTATGTATCACGCCGGCGCACTGCGGAGCCTTCCAGCCGCGCTTGTACGTCCACGCCTTGACCTCCATCTCGCCTGCCGTGATGAACGTCTCGAGGTTGAGCAGGGCGTAAGCCTTCTTGATAAGGCGGTTGACGCCGCTCTCCTCCAGTCCCAGCTCGTCAAGGAAGAGCTGCTTGTCCTCGTATGTCTCGAGCGACGCTATGTCCTCCTCGGTCTTGGCGGCTATTACCATTGCCTCGGCGCCTTCCTCGGCGGCTATCTGCTCTATGCGGCGGCTGTAGTCGTTGCCCGTCTTGGCCGAAGCCTCGTCCACGTTGCACACGTACAGCACGGGCTTTGCCGTCAGCAGGAACAGGTTGCGTGCCGCGTCTTGCTCCTCCTTGCTGTCAAACTCGACCACGCGGGCGTTCTTGCCCTGCTCGAGCACTTCCTTGTAAGCCTCGAGCACTGCCACCTCGACCTTTGCCTCCTTGTTGCCGGCGGCTGCCACCTTCTGCTGCTTGCTCAGGCGGCCCTCTATGGTCTCAAGGTCCTTCAGTTGTAGCTCGGTGTCTATTATCTCCTTGTCGCGCACGGGGTCTATCGTGCCGTCAACGTGGGTTATGTTGTCGTCGTCGAAACAGCGCAGCACGTGTATTATGGCGTCGGTCTCGCGTATGTTGCCCAGGAACTTGTTGCCCAGTCCCTCGCCCTTGCTGGCGCCTTTTACAAGTCCGGCTATGTCTACAATCTCGCACGTTGCCGGCACGATGCGTCCCGGATGCACTATCTCTGCCAGCTTGGTCAGACGCTCGTCGGGTACGGTTATCATGCCTACGTTAGGCTCTATCGTGCAGAAGGGGAAGTTTGCCGCCTGCGCCTTTGCGCTCGACAGGCAGTTGAAAAGCGTGGACTTGCCCACGTTGGGCAGACCCACTATACCACATTTTAATGACATTTTCTTATAAACGTTTATATTTCGAGTGCAAAGTTAATGCAAAAAAGTGATATACGGAAGAATGCGGCGGCAGAATTAATTCACATCATGCCAGGGCGTTGGCTGGCGTGATGTTTTTGTCGGTTGTGCGGTGGCAGTGTGCCGCCGTATCGGCACTATGCCGCTGGCATGGTTGCGGCATGTCGTCACGGCCGGTGCCGTGATGAGTATGAAGATGAAAAAGACCGTGGCAGGCCGTTATGGGGCCCGCTACGGTTGATTACATGCCATATTGAAAAAGTTGTTTTATGTTTGCCATTCTTGCCGTTCCGCCGCAGGGGCATGCTGTGCGTCTGCGGCGTACGTGCCTGTGTGTCAGTGCTTGGGATGGATGTCGAGCTTGACAGGGCGTACCATGTTCTTGGCGTCGAGGATGGCGTCGAGGTCTTCTTGCGTAAGTATTCCCTCCTCAAGTACGAGCTCAACCACGCCGCGGCCCGTCTCCATCGCCTTCTTGGCTATCTCCGTGGAGTGCTCGTAACCGATGTAGGGGTTGAGTGCCGTAACGATGCCTATGCTGCGGTTAACTTCGCGGCGGCAGTTCTCCTCGTTGCTTGTGATGCCTTCAACGCAGAGCGTGCGCAGGGTGTCGCATGCGTTTGCCATAAGGTCTACCGACTCGAAGCTGCACTGGGCCATTACAGGCTCCATGGCGTTAAGCTCCATCTGGGCTGCTTCGCCGGCCATGGTGACACAGAGTTCGTTGCCGATAATCTTGAACGCCACCTGGCTTACAACCTCGGGAATGACGGGATTTACCTTTCCGGGCATTATTGACGAGCCGGGCTGGCGTGCCGGCAGGTTTATTTCTGCAAGACCGCAGCGCGGACCGCTGGCCAGCAGGCGCAGGTCGTTGCTTATCTTGCTCATCTTGACGGCTATGCGTTTCAGTGCCGACATGTAGCCTATCATGCACGATGTGTCTGACGTTATGCCGACAAGGTCTTTGGCGAGGGTGATGTCCCAGCCGGTAATTTCTCCCAGAGCCTTCACGCACTTCTCGGCATAGCCTGGCTCGGAGCAGATGCCCGTACCTATGGCTGTTGCGCCCATGTTGACCTCGAGGAAGTCGGCTGCGGCCTGGTCGAGATGCAGTAGCTCAGCCTCGAGTATGCTTGCGAAGCCTGAGAATGTCTGTCCGAGCGTCATCGGCACGGCGTCCTCGAGCTGTGTGCGTCCCATCTTCACTATGTGTGCAAACTCTTCAGACTTTTTGCGGAACGCCGCGATAAGCTCCTTGATATGCGGTACGAGGGCGAGATGGCTGGCATACAGGCCCATGTGGATAGCCGTAGGATATGCGTCGTTGGTCGACTGTGAACGGTTAACGTGGTCGTGAGGCGAGCAGTGCTCATAGTCGCCCGGCTTAAACCCCATGTGCTTCAGGGCAATGTTGGCTATAACCTCGTTGGCGTTCATGTTGGTGCTAGTGCCTGCTCCGCCCTGGATCATGTCCACGGGGAACTGGTCGTGGTACTTGCCGGCCAGTATGTCCTGGCAGGCAGCCTTGATACCCTCATACTGGGCATCGGTAAGCAGGCCGAGCTGGTGGTTTGCCTCGGCAGCGGCCCACTTTGTGTATGCCAGGCCGTTGATGAACAGCGGATACTGGCTGAGTTTGAACTTGCTGATTGAAAAATTCTCAACGCCGCGCAGTGTCTGAATGCCGTACAAGGCGTCGGCCGGAATTTCACGTGTGCCGAGCAGGTCGTGCTCCATGCGCATAGCTTTTTCTGTCTCCATAATATTAAAGTTTTTTATTATGATTGATTATGTTTTTGCATATACCGGTTAAGGAATGAAACGGCAGGCTTAACCCATGTCGCATGACCGTCCCTTACAGTTTGTAAAATTAGTGCTTATTTTTCATAGTGTCAAGGATTATAGCTGGTTTAACATATTTTTATATTGATATTCTAAAGTTTTTGCTTATATCAGGCTTTTATCCCTTTCAAATAGTCACATCAGGAATATGCGTTTTGCCGCATATTCTCCTCATGCGACGAATATCCGCCGCATGAGGGGTGGCAGAATAAACGTTTGCGGGTCATGGCATTGGCTGCCCAGGGTGCGTACAGTGTGCCGAGTGCTGAATTTGAAAAAACATGCGTCCGTTGTCTTTGTTTTTGATTTATAATTCGTACCTTTGATACCGGCATAGCCTGATGTGATGTTCTTCGTGTTGTACGGCTTGGTGTAAATAGGCCGCCCGGCTGCTTGCGGTTTACACGCCGGTGTCAACATTTTTGCGGATGGCAGGCTGCCTGGTTTGATTAACTGGTTTAACTTTATGCGTTTCATGGATATTGCGTCTGATACATTGTGCGTCAGGCCCTGGCTGGGATCAGCCGGGCCGGCGGGGCGCCGGAGCGGCGCGGGCATGTGCTGCCGTCTGTCGAGGGCGGTGTTGACGTTGCTGTTGGTTTTTGCGGCCTTGCCGGTGTGCGCCGGCGGCGGCAAGGAAGATTATAGGGAGAGGTGGACGTCGTGCCTGAAGGAGTACGTCCAGCATACGTCGTACGAGAAGTTTTACCTTAACGAGATAGACAAGATAAACAGGAGCAACGCCGACTCCGTGAAGCCCGGACAGTTGGCGGCGAGCTATTATCCCATGTGCAAGATGTTCACCGAGCGTGGCGAGTTCCTTGCCGAGATACTGTTTGCCCGGCAGGTGTTCAACGACCTTGGCAAGACGGCTGTTGCGAGTAGCGACTATTTCATCATGGCCAAGTATGCCAACTCGGCTGGTATCGGCTACACGGCGTTGAGGTTTTACGACGAGGCCCTCAAGATGTTCGACAAGGGTACGGCCATTGCCCGCAAGTACGGCTTCAGGGATGTGTTGTCGCAGATATACACCAACCAGGCCCAGCTATATTACGACACGGGTGAATACGGCAAGGCGCTCAACCTGCTTGAAATAAAAATGAAGAAGCTAGGTTGTGCCGATGCCTCGCTGTACAACAATATAGCGTTGGTCTACTCGAGCCTGGGTAAGGACTCTGAAGCCATGGCGTATCTGGACAGTGCGCTGCACATGGCTGAAGGTGATGCCGAATTGTCGGCGCGCATCTACACCAACAAGGGCGGGCTGCTTACCGAGACGGCAAGGTACGCCGAGGCCGAGCAGTGCCTTGTCATGGCTGACAAGCTGCTTGGCGACAGCTCTCCCACGGTGTTAAGGCTCATGGTGCAGCTCAATTTCGTGCAACTCTATTTAGCCCGGGGCGACAGGCTTAAGGCCGTAAGGGGCATGGAGCTGATAGAGGAAAGCCTCAAGTCCGGGTTGTCTGAAGCCATGAAGGGAAAGTACCTCAAGGATATAGCCGGCCTGTACATACAGTTGGGCGACTACGCGCGGGCGTCGGCATGCCTTCAGGAGAGCATAAAGCTGAACGACTCGATAAACTACGACAACCAGAAACGGCAGCTCTTCCAACTCATGACGTGGTACGACATAGCACAGCTGCGCAACGACAACATGCAGCTGAAGATGAAGTACGAGTTCGCCAACATACAGCTGCGCAACCGCACCATAATAGCCGTGGCCACGATACTTGTGGCCGTGCTGCTGTCAGTGCTTGTGGTTGTCAGCATTAAGAAGCGCAAGAACGAGCAGCGGCAGAGCGCCATAATACTTGAGCAGGAAAAGAAGCTGCACCTGTTCGAGCAGAAGGAGCACGAGCGCGAGAAGACGAGGATGGAGACCGAGATAGGCCGCAAGAACCGCGAGCTGGCTACGTTCTCGATAGACCTCTCGTCGATAGACGCCCTGCACGAGAACATCTGCGAGGAGCTGGCCGGCCTGGCCGGAGACGTGCACGACGATGAAATCAGACACCGTATTAACACTATATCGCTGACATTGCGCCGGCAGACATCGAGCCGTCTGAGTGAAGGCTTCAAGAAATACTTCAACGAAGTGTCGCCGTTGTTCGACGCTAAGCTGAAGGAGAAGCATCCTAATCTCACTGCCAACGACTGCCGCCTGTGCGCCTACATATACATGGGGCTTACGTCGAAGGAAATATCCCAGTTGACGTTCCGCGAGGTGGAGTCGGTAGAGAAGAGCCGCAACCGTCTGCGCAAGAAGATAAGCCTGCCTAGCGACATGCCGATACGCGGCTACCTCATGCAGGTGGTTGACGGTGACTCTGCCGCCGCTGACGGCCAGCCTGCCGTGTCTGACGCGGATGCAGCCAGTTGACATAGTCAGGCGGTTGCTAAAAAAAGCCGTGGCGAACCATCCCGGTTCGCCACGGCAGATCTGGCACATTACGTATTGAGTTATTTTACTATTACCTTCCTTATTGTTCCGTCAGACATGCGGATGATGTTAAGTCCCTTTACAGGTTCGCTTATCTTGCGTCCGTCAGCCGTGTAGCGGGCTGTTTCTGTCGCGTTTGCCTTGTCTGTGGTGGTGCCGCTTATGCCGCTCGTGCCGTATCCGGCCTTGCATGTCTCGGCGTTGTTCACCCATAAGTCGTTGATGCGGCTTGTTCTGTTGAGGGGTCTGCCTATGAATGCTACTACGTTTACGTTGTCAGCGTTCCATTCTGCCGGCAGGGTGAAGCTGTATGTGTTTGAGTAAGCGTCGCCGTTCCAGGCAATTGCTTCGCCCGATATGTCCGTAATGGCTTTACGCATCACGTTGTTGTGTACGGCGTTGGCCGAGCCGCCGCTCTGCTTTGCCACGATGCCGTCTTCGGTGAGGTATACCGACAAGACGGCGTCTTCACCAACAAAGGTGTCAAAGTCTTCAGTACGGTTTCCGCTTACCTCTATGTTAAGTTGTCTTGTTTCCTTGTCCAGCTGCGTGTTGATGTTTATGCTGGCAAAGGCCGGCATGCTGTTGCTCAGGTCGATGACTTTACTAAACATATCTGCCGCTGCGTCGGCATACATGGCGTCGTAGCCAAGTACGAAGTACAGCTGTCCATCCTGGTTCAGGCTCGCATCGGTGACGAAATATCTGTTGAACACTCCGCTCGGGTTGCTCCTTGCGCCAAGGATGTAAGATATGTCAAGAGCCTCGTTGCATGTCATAGGGTCGCCGGGCGCCGGTATGTCCGTGTGGTGGGCTACGATGACAAAGTCGTCGCGCAGCTTCTCGAGTGCGGCTATTACAGGTTCTGCGTAGGGGCATGCCGGGCATGTTGTCGCGGTGAACTCTTCCATGAGGCTCTTCTGCCTTGGCATGCATGAGTTGTATGTGTTAACATCGGCCTCTGCAATGTCGTCGTCTGTATTTTCCGCCGGTGTGTTACCGTTGATTTTGCTTACCTTTACTGTAAGCTTGTGGTTGCCCGTCGGGGTGCCGTCAGGTATCGTCACGCTGCCGCTTACCGTCTGTGCTACATTCTTCAGCTCCACTGGCGTGTCGGTAGTCTGTATCACTTCACCGTCAAACAACAGGTCCATGGTGTATTGTCCGGGGATTATGTTGCCGTTGTTCCTTATCGTGTAGCTGTAGTCTGTACTTTCGCCGGTCTTTATGTATTGTTCCGTGGTGAGGCCGTTAACCGTTATGTCTTCGTCGGGGAATGTACCGCCCTTTACGACTGCCTGTATGCACAAGTTGCCGTAGCTGGTGCCGTTGTTATACCACATGTCGCCGTTGCCGATGTTTCCGTATATGAGGAAACCGCCGTTAACGCCGCCTTCGGGGTTGATGTCCATGTCGGTGAGCAGCGGGTATCCGCTGGTTTTCGACATGAAGTCGAAGGCTATGAGGTAGTCAAGGCCTTCTTGTATGGTGACAGGTTCGGTAAGGGTGACGTCGTTCCATCCCACCTGGGTCGAAGGTACTTCAACCTCGGATACCGGTGTCACCGTGTTTCCGTCGAACGTCACCGTGCATACCGTAACCTTTGACGCACCAACGGTCTCGTTAAGGGCGAAGCGCACTTTAGTTATCTGTCCGCCGATGAAAGGTGTAAGGTGTGTGGGCGTGAACTCGACGGCTGCCTTGAAAAGGCCGTTCTTGCCTAATCCAAGGGCAGTTCCTCCGATTTCGTCCGTGGTGTAGTAGCCCATTATCCTCTCGTTCTCGTCCAGGGCTATGCGGTTGGGCGCCTTTGCCGGGTCTTGTGCTTGTGTTACGCTGATACTCTGCATGTCCGCCTGTGCGTTGCGGATCTGTGCATTTGATGTTGTGAACGCCATCAGGAGCGCCAATAATGAAACAAATGTTTTTTTCATGTGTTTTTTACTAAATGTTTTATAATGGATGTTTTGCCCGGAAAGTTGCCGCCGGGACGGGCAAAGGTACGTTTTTTTTGTTTCTTTGCAAAGAGTTGGTTGCTTTTTGTGTTTCTCTGTTTTTCCCGTCCTTACCGTAAGGCGTTTTTTAACGGCATGTCCGGTTTAAAAAATCCTCGCGCAATTTTGCATTGCGGGAGGATTTTCTTTTCCATGGAGTCAATGTATGTCTTGTTTTCTCCTTGGGCGATGGTCTTCTACTTACTTGACGATAACTTTCTTGTTATTGATGATGTAGATGCCCTTGGCAAGTCCGTCGGTCGCATTGGCTGCCGGAGCTTCCTTGATGAAGCAGCCCTGCAGGTCGTATACCTTCACGTTGCCTGTGTTCTCGGCTGTGTTGACGTCCGTGATGCCTGTTGGTATGTAGTCGAGCCTGATTATCCAGCTGTTGTAGACTCCCATACCTGAAAATCCTGATATAACGCGTCCGTTGCTGTTGCATATTGCTATTCGTGTGTCAACGGTGCCCAGCCATTCGGCAGCTTCGTTCTCGCCTTTAGATTTGAGCCAGTCTGCCAGGCTGATGCATTCAGAGCTGCCTGCTGGATAGACAAACGGACTGTTCTTGTCTGACACGAAGAGATCGCCGTCGTTGGTTACAGTGTAAGCCCAGTTGCCGTCTTCAAAGTCGTGCAGCTCGAATCCGTTGTCAACGGTGAACAGGGCGGCATCGCCCGATTTGTAGTTTTTGTTGCATGTCGTTGAATAATATTTTCCGTTGGCTGAGAGATTTACAGAGTTTTGGGCATAGAAATTAGGCGTAACGTGTTCATAATAGAAAGTCCTGAACACTTTAAGCTGGTCGGAGAAGGCATTGCTGTCTTCAAGATATTTGTCCCACGCCTCTTTGAACAGATTGTTCTCCTCGTCAGAGGCATAATAGCTCTTTTCGGGCTTATATTCAGGCTTCTTGTCTATTTCATGGTTGTTATACTGGCGCAGCGAGTCGGCGTATGCCGTTGAGTCTTCTTTATATGCCGCAATCTCTTCTTCTGTCATAAACTCATAGAGGTCGGGGGCGGTAGGTTCTACGGGAAACTCGGGGAACTCGAGCCCGGGCTCGCACAGGCCCTCGTCGTACACCTCGTAGGTCCATGTCCCGTCCTGAGATTTGTGATATATGATAGGCAGGCACTCGTTGTCCTGGCGCATCAGCTGTCCGGCTATCACGGTGCCGTCTTCAGATATGCAGTTTGCGAGGATATACATCGGCGTAACCCCTGAGAAGTCTTTTTCGGGGTAGGGCAGCTCTTCGTATTCGCCATAGGTGCCGTCGTCATTGAGGGTCCATAACACAGGCTTGTATTTAAGTTTTCCGTAAGGTATTCCTTTCAAACCAACTATTCCTACTATATATTTGCGTGAAGGCGTTATGCCGTTTGCCATAGAATATTGCAGGTCGCCTTCCTTCAGTCCCAGCGGTATCCATTTCTTGTTTTCTATGTCTAATATTGATGGCATTCCGTCTACTGCTCCTACCAGGAAGCCATCGTTTGTGACTATATTGCCCATTCCAATTTGGTAGTTGGTTTTCATACCATCATAATATTCGTCAAATTCATCTGTTTCAGTATTGTATATTCCTACATAAGCATTGTCGTTTGTAATCATATACTTACCGTTTTCGCTCATTGTATGAAATCTCTTTTGTACAGGAATTTCTTTCATCATCTGGCCGAACGTCATGCATGTTGATGCCAATGCGATGACAAGTGTTAAAATCTTTTTCATAATCGTTTGTTTTAAGGGTTTATGATTAAGGTTTATTATAACAATCACAATCCGTAAGTGGACATGTATTTGTTCCTTTTTTTATTATGGCGTACTTGCGTACCTTCATGTGGAATTTATTTCTCACACCACAAAATTATGATATACAAACATTAAAACCAAACAAATATACCCTGACAAAACCCTGACAATTCAAGATTTTTTTGCATTTCGGGGTCGTTTGCCGCCTTTTGGCGTGCGGAAGGCTGCCTTTTACGGCGCAAAAGGCCGCGAACGGGAGTGCAAAAGGCCACCTTATGTAAATGGCTGGCTGCCAGTGCCGACGGCTGTGGAAGGCGACGTGGCTGGCGGCGTGTGCGCTCCGTTTGAGCTAAATAATTTAACAACAATAAAAATTTATGTTAAACACTTGTTACTTTTTTACACTTAATCAGTCTTATACGAAAATAACGTAATCTTCTAAACATTCAATTAGTATAATTATGAACAAGAAAACATTGGCAATCGTGGCTCTTGCTGCAGGCATAGGGTCACAGTCGGCTATGGCCCAGTATCCCGAGCTCACGCCGGAGGGAAAGGCCAAAATCGACTCTCTCACGAAAGTCTGGACGGCTCATTCAGACTCTGCGTGGGCAGTAGCGTTCCCAATCGTTAAGAAGGAGGCTATGGAAGGCCGTCCTTACGTGCCATGGGCATGGCGTCCGTACGACCTGAAGCAGGCCAAGATTCCTGCATTCCCGGGTGCCGAGGGTGGCGGTATGTACACCCAGGGCGGACGCGGCGGCAAGGTGCTCGTCGTTACCAACCTTAACGACTCGGGTCCCGGTTCGTTCCGCTGGGCTTGCGAGCAGGGCGGCGCGCGCATCATCGTGTTCAACGTTTCGGGTATCATCCGTCTCGAGACTCCTATCATCCTGCGCGCTCCTTACGTTACCATAGCAGGACAGACTGCTCCCGGCGACGGCATCTGCATAGCAGGACAGTCGTTCCAGGTGAACACCCACGACGTCATCGTGCGCCACATGCGCTTCCGCCGCGGTGCTACCAACGTATGGTATCGTGAGGACTCGTTCGGCGGCAACCCCGTGGGCAACATCATGATAGACCACTGCTCTTGCGAGTGGGGCTTGGACGAGAACATCTCTTTCTACCGCCACATGTTCGACATGGGCGACGGCAAGCCCATGCGCAAGGAGCCTACTGTTAACGTGACGATACAGAACACCATCTCAGCCAAGGGCCTTGACACGTACAACCACGCCTTCGGCTCTACCATCGGCGGCGAGAACGCATCGTTCATGCGCAACCTCTGGGCTGACAACACCGGCCGTAACCCGTCAATAGGATGGGGTGGTGTGTTCAACTTCGTCAACAACGTCGTTTACAACTGGGTTCACCGTACTGCCGACGGCGGCGAGTTCTCTACGATGAGCAACTTCATCAACAACTACTACAAGCCCGGACCTCTCACTCCGAAAGACTCTCCTGTAGGCTACCGCATCGTCAAGTCCGAGAGCCGCAGCCAGAAGCTCTTCCCCTACCAGCAGTTCGGCCGTGTTTATGCCATCGGCAACATCATGGAAGGCAACGAGGCTGTGACCAAGGACAACTGGGACGGCGGTATCCAGATTGCCGACAAGGACCTCAAGGGCGAGGGCGGCGTGCCCGAGGACGTACTGGCCCTGATGAAGTCGAACGAGCCGTTCCCAATGCCCCACATGACCATCATACCGTCTGAAAAGACATTCGACTACGTGCTCGAGAACGTCGGCGCAACCCTGCCTACACGCGACATAGTCGACCAGCGCATCATCGAGGAAGTTCGCACGGGCGAGGCTTACTACGTGAAGAAGCTGCCCAAGGACAACCCCTACGGCGACCACTGGGGCATGCGCGACAGGTCTAAGAACGAGGACGGCCTCTTCAAGTACCGCCGTCTGCCGAAAGACTCTTACAAGTACGGCATCATAACCGACCCGCGCCAGATGGGCGGATATCCTGAATACAAGGGCGAGCCGCGCGTTGACACCGACGGCGACGGTATGCCGGACGACTGGGAGACAGCCAACGGCCTTAACCCCAACGACCCGTCTGACGCCAACGGCGACTGCACAGGCGACGGCTACACCAACATAGAGAAGTACATCAACGGCATCAGCACCAAGGTTAAGGTTGACTGGACTGACCTCAAGAACAACCACGACACCCTGGCCGGCCGCAAGAGCCTGTATTAATGATAATGTCCGGGTAACCGGATGAATGATACACCGTAAAGAAGCCGGGACTCAATCCGCGACGGCTGCCATCGGGCCTTAAGCCCTTCGTGCAGGCAGCAGCAGATTGAGTCCCGGCTTCTTTTTTATATATCAATAAACTAAAGCCAGCCTTTGCCATGACTATAAGGGCAAAGGCTGGCTCTTATCCTTCCGTTCGTGCAGCCGGTTTGCAAGCGGTCGCCGGACGCCATGCGGAGCCTTGTGGCGCGTTTCCACGCCTGCGTCAGCCCCTTACGTAGTGGGGCATCTCCTCGGGTATCACCATCGAGATTTCGACCAGTCCGGCTACGCTTCCGTCATCGCCGGTGTAAGCCGTCTGGTAAATCATCTTTTTCTGTCCGTTCTTGTGTATGGTGTAGGCGTTGCTGCCGCCCGAGGCAAGCAGTCCGCGTATAATTCCGGCCGCGCGCTCTCCGTGGCAGTCAAAGAGGTTCTTGCCAATCAGGTCGCCATGCTTCTTGTACGTCTCCCTCGCCCTTGTGTTCATGTAGGTTATCATGCCTTCGGCGTCGCATACGGTAACGGCGCAGTTCATGCCTTCTGCCCATTCGATGTCTTTCATAATGCTTTGTTTTTGTTATGTTATATTTGCTGCAAATATAGTAAATATTTGCGTTCGGCGGTTGCGCCTTAGGTCAAAAAAACAACCGCGGAGACAGGTAAAGCCTCCGCGGTTGTCTTTATATCGTTGCGTGTTATTTTGCCGGAACCTTGTCGGGGTGTTCTATTATGAAGCGTGCCGCTTGTCCCCATACCTCGCCGGCGCTTTCTGGTGCTACGTATACCCATTCGTATTTGTCCGACGTATATGAGTCAACCAGTTTGCCTTCGGCGTCGAATGCCTGTATTTCCTTGACGCACAGCTTGTTCCATGTGCTGTCGTAGCAGTATAGGTTCTGGTGTTCGCAGATAGACTTTTGCGTGTTATATTGCTTCTTTACATCCTGCCTCGCCTCTTCGCTGTCGTATGTCGTCTTTATCCATACCAGATAGTTGCCGTTCTCGGTCTTTATGTCCGTGTGGATGTAGAACGTACTGCCGTTTTGCGAGTCTATCTTAACCCATCTTCCTGCCGTGCATATTGCCGGTATGACTATTAGTGCCAGTGTTAATAGTAAGTGTTTCATATTAAGTTGTTTTTTTATTGGTTATAATTGTTGATAGGTCTGTTTGCCCCTGGTCTTGTGCCTCTGCGTTTTTTTATTTGCCGCGTGCATTCCGCCGGCCAAGCCCCAGTCTTCTGCAAAGATAACTTATTTTTGTCATAAATACGTTTTTCCCCACGTATTTTTATGTCAGTCAGGGCGAAAGTTCCATGTTGTAAGCGGTTGCCGGCCAGACCGCCATGATTATTGTTACGGTTGTTGACCGGCTTTCGCGTCAGTGCGCCTCCAGCCAGTTGGCGCCCCAGCCGCAGTCGGCCACGAGAGGCACGTCGAGGGGGTAGGCGTTCTGCATCTCCTCGAGCACGATGCGCTCCACCTTCTCCTTCTCGTCGGGGTAGACGCTGAAGTTGAGTTCGTCGTGCACCTGGAGAATCATTTTCGAGCGCAGGTTCTCCTGCCTGAAGCGTTTCCAGATGCGTACCATGGCTATCTTTATTATGTCGGCCGCCGTGCCCTGTATCGGGGCGTTGATGGCGTTGCGCTCGGCAAATCCGCGCACGGTGGCGTTGTGCGACGCTATGTCGGGCAGGTAGCGGCGGCGGTGGAGCAGGGTTTCGGCGTAGCCGCGCTCGCGCGCCGTCTGCTTGGCCTGCTCCATGTAGTCTGCTACGCGCGGGAATGTGGCGAAGTAGCCGTCTATCAGTTCGGTGGCTTCATGGCGGCTGATGTCGAGCCGCTCGGCCAGTCCGAAGACCGTTATGCCGTAGATTATGCCGAAGTTGGCGCGCTTGGCCTTTGTGCGCTGGTCGCGCGTCACGCTGTCCATCGTCTCGTGGTATATCTTGGCGGCCGTGGCGGCGTGTATGTCGTAGCCCTCGCGGAAGGCTTCCTGCATGTTTTCGTCGCCGCTGAGGTGCGCCATAACGCGCAGTTCGATTTGCGAGTAGTCGGCCGAGAAGAACAGGCAGCCCTCCTCGGGCACGAAAGCCTTGCGTATCTCCTTGCCGTCCTCGCCGCGCACGGGTATGTTCTGCAGGTTGGGGTCGCTCGACGAGAGCCGTCCCGTGGCCGTCACGGTCTGGTTGAACGACGTGTGTATGTGCCCCGTGCGCTTGTTTACGAGCTTGGGCAGGGCGTCGACGTATGTGCCGAGTAGCTTCTTCAAACCCCTGTGTTCCAGTATCTTGCCCACTATTTCGCTCTTTCCGCGCAGCTGCTGGAGCACTTCTTCCGACGTTACGTACTGCCCCGTCTTGGTCTTCTTGGGCTTCTCGACAATCTTCATCTTGCCGAACAGCACTTCGCCGACCTGCTTCGGTGATGCTATGTTGAACTCCTCGCCTGCCAGCTGGTATATTTCCTTTTCGAGTTCGTTCATACGTGCGGTGAGCATCTGCGAGGTTTCGGCCAGCGAAGCGGTGTCGATGCGCACGCCGCCCATCTCCATCGAGGCGAGCACGCGCACCAGCGGCATCTCCACTTCGCTGAACAGCTGCCACACACCTGCCTTGTGCAGCTGCGGCTCGAGCAGGTTTTTCAGTTGCAGGGTTATGTCGGCGTCTTCGGCGGCATACTCGTACACTTCGGCAGGCTCAAGGTCGCGCATCGACTTCTGTCCCTTGCCCTTCGGTCCGATAAGCTCGTCTATGTGTATCGTCTTGTAGCCGAGGTACACCTCGGCCATGTAGTCCATGTTGTGGCGCAGCTCCGGTTGCAGCAGGTAGTGTGCTATCATCGTGTCGAACATCTCGCCGCCGAGCGTCACGCCGTAGTTGACGAGCACCTCGAGGTCGTACTTTATGTTTTGTCCGATTTTGAGGATTGAGTCGCTTTCATACACCGGTTTGAAAATATTAACTATCTTTTGGGCTTCTTTACGTTCGGCTGGAACGGGCACGTAGAACGCCTCGTTTTCCTTGACCGAGAAGCTCAAACCCACCAATTCGGCATCGATTGAGTCGGTTGAAGTCGTCTCCGTGTCTAGACTTAAAAAATTTTTTGTCATGAAAAAGTCACAAAGACGGCGCATATCTTTCTCATTATCAATGAGTTTGTACGTATGAGGCGTGTCAGTTAACGCTCTGAGAATCGATTTTTTTGCGTCGCCCGCCTCTTCGGTCGTATTTTCTGCAAATAAATCGAGTTGTTGATTAACTTTGTTTTTAACGTTTTCACTTCTGTTAATAAACTTGTCCAAGAGCGTCTTGAACTCCAATTCCTGGAACAACCGGCGCAGTTCGTCGGCGTCGGGTTCGGTCACGCGCAGCGCGTCGAGGTCGAGACTGACCGGCACGTCGGTGCGGATGGTTGCGAGAAATTTCGAGAAGCGAATCTGCTCCTTGTTCTCCTCGACCTTCTTTTTCAGCGCACCCTTCAGCTCGCCGGTGCGTTCGAGCAGCGAGTCAATCGAGCCGAACTGCTGCAAGAGCTTGACTGCCGTCTTCTCGCCCACACCCGGACAGCCCGGTATGTTGTCGGCCGCATCGCCCATCAGTCCGAGCAGGTCGACCACCTGCGCCGTCGACTCGATTCCGTACTTCTGGCAAACGCCGTCGGCGTCGAGCGTCTCGTAGCCACCGCCGTGGCGCGGACGGTACATCACCACGTTGCCGCCCACCAGCTGGCCGTAGTCCTTGTCGGGCGTCAGCATGTACGTCTTGATGCCTTCTGCATCAGCCTTTGCCGCCAGCGTGCCTATTACGTCGTCTGCCTCGAAGCCCTCCGCCTCAAGCACAGGTATGCGCATGGCTTTCAGTATGTCCTTGATTACGGGCACGGAGCGGCGTATGTCTTCAGGCGTTTCCTCGCGCTGCGCCTTGTACTGGGCGTAAGCCTCGCTGCGGAAGGTGGGGCCGTGGGGGTCGAAAGCCACGCCGAGATACGCCGGTTTTTCCTTCGACAGCACTTCGTGCAGGGTGTTGCAGAAGCCCATCACGGCCGACGTGTTCATGCCTTTCGAGTTTATTCGCGGGTTCTTTATAAACGCGTAATAGGCCCTGTATATCAGGGCGTAAGCGTCTAAAAGGAAAAGTTTATCCATGTTTTAAATCTTTTTTATGTGTAAAGTTAGTGATTTTTTGTCATTAATCGGATAAAATCATTACTTTTGTATCAAATTTTGTGGCATGACTGACTATTTATCTCTCATCAAGGAACCTATAAAGAGTGAATTGGAACAATTCATCAGCCTCTTCAACGCCTCGCTGACACACGAAGGCAAGCTGCAGGAGGAGATTTTCGCACGCATACGCAACCGCGCCGGCAAGCGCATGAGGCCTATGCTGATCATGCTTATGGCGAAAAACTACGGCATGGTTACCGACGCTACCTTGCACGCCGCCGTGGGTCTCGAACTGCTGCACACGGCATCGCTCGTGCATGACGACGTGGTGGACGAGAGCCGCCAGCGGCGCGGACAGGCTTCAGTCAATGCCGTTTACGACAACAAGGTGGCTGTGCTCGTTGGCGACTATATCCTGTCGACGGCGCTGCTGCACGTTTCGGTAACGCACAACGAGCTGATAGTCAGATACCTTGCAGAGCTTGGCCGCACGCTTTCAGACGGCGAGATACTCCAGCTTACGAGCATATCGGACAGCGTGATTTCAGAAGATACTTACTACGAGATAATCAGCCGCAAGACCGCCGCGCTGTTCGAGGCTTGCTGCGCCATCGGTGCCATATCCGCCGGCGTGCCCGAGGACATGGTGGGCGAGGCCAAGCGCTTCGGCAAGACGCTGGGCATTATCTTCCAGATTCGCGACGACATATTCGACTATTACGACTCTGCCGAGATAGGCAAGCCCACCGGCAACGACATGGCTGAGGGCAAGCTGACCCTGCCTGTAATCTACGCGCTTAAGTCAACGGGCGACGAGGAGATGCTCGCCCTGGCGCGCAAGGTGAAGGAAGGCACGGTAACAGCCGGCGAGATAGCCCGACTGGTGGAGTTCACCAAGGCCAACGGCGGCATAGAATACGCCGAGCGCCGCATGCGGGAGATGCACGCCGAGGCAAAGACGTTCTTGTCAAGCAGGGTGCCTGACGAGACGATACGCCGCGCCCTCGAGGCTTATCTGAGCTACGTTATAGAGAGGACGAAGTAGGGTAGTGGTTGATTAGAATGATTTGAGCGATGCCACTAATGTGGAATATTTGTGTGGAATGATTGATAAATGCTTGACAGTCAACCATATTCATTAATATAAAATAAAAAAGCAGGGCTTGTTATTTTACAGGTCCTGCTTTCTTATTGGTTGTTTCTCCGCCATTCCTTGCGTGCGGAATACATCTCTTCTTTTATTCCGCCGTTGGTTAGGAACTCTGTTTTCTGCCGTTCTATGAGCTTCCCCGGCAGCATGTCAGTCTGGTGGATTAGTGTTATAGCGATGTTTGCTATCGTCTCGTCCGAGCGGACGGTTATCGCTTTGCGGAAGAACTCGCTGTCGCAATGCTTCTTGCACACAATGGGACAACTGGGAGCCATGGGAGTTATGGGAGAGATGTGAGTAATGCGAACCATGTTTTCCATAAGTCTCATTTGTCTCATTACTCCCATCTCTCCCATACAATTTAGAAGAACTTAGTCTCTTCTCCCGTGATTTCGCTGAGCAGCAGGTTGGCCAGTCGGCTGGTACCGAGGCGCAGCCACTTGTTAGTCAGCCATTTTTCGCCCAGGACCTCTTTAACGATCGTGTAGTATATAATTGCGTCCATGACCGAATTAAGGCCGCCAGCGGGCTTAAAACCTATCTGTATGCCTGTTTCTTCATAGTATTCCTTGATGGCCTGGCACATCACGTAGGCTGCCTCCGGTGTTGCGGCAGGTTCCAGCTTGCCCGTAGAGGTCTTTATGTAGTCTGCTCCGGCGTACATTGCCAGTATCGACGCCTTCTTGATGTTGCTTGCCGTCTTGAGGCAGCCGGTTTCGAGGATTACCTTCATAGGTGCGTCGCCGCACGCCTCCTTCAGCTCGCTGATGTCGTCGGCCACGCCCTCGTAGTCGCCGCTCAGGAACTTGCCCACGGGCATTACGATGTCTATTTCAGTGGCTCCGTCCTTCACGGCAAGTGCAGTTTCGGCCACCTTGACCTCGATAAGTGCCTGCGACGAAGGGAAACTGCCTGATACACAGGCTATCTCAACGCCGTCAACCTCGAGCGACTGGCTTACCGTCTGTGCGAAGCACGGGTAAACGCAGATGGTTGCCACGTGGGGCAGGTCGGGGTAGGTGGCGTCAAACTCGTTGACCTTTTCAGTGAAAGCCAGTATGCTCTCGTCGCTGTCTGTGGTTTTGAGCGATGTCAGTTCGATGCTGCCGAAGAGGAATTTCTTTACCTCCGGCGTGTCGTTCTCGTGCGCCTTTTCAGCTATCAGCTGCCTTACGGCGTCGCGCACTGCAGCGTCGTCAAGGTCGGTGTTGTACTTTGCGAGTGCCTCCTCGTACTTGCTTGTTTTCGGGATGTCAGCTTCGTGCTTGTGCTCGTGCCCGCAGTTGCAGGTCTTGTTGTCGTTTTCTGTTGCCATAATGATATGATTTTTAATTTTTACTTTTTAATTTTTCATTGTTAATATGCCTCGTATTGTCGCGTTTTGTCTTCTTTTCAAGGTTCTTGCGCAGCGCCTCTGTGAGGTCTGTCCCGGTCTGGTTGGCCAGGCAGAGCAGCACCCACAGCACGTCTGCCATCTCGTCCGACGGGTCTTGCGGCTCACCCTTTTTGAAGCTCTGGTCGCCGTATTTGCGCGCCATGACGCGCGCCAGCTCGCCCACCTCCTCCGTTAGGCAGGCCATGTTGGTAAGTTCGCTGAAGTAGCGCACGCCGTATTGCCTAATCCACTGGTCTACAATCTGTTGCGCTTCGCGTAAAGTAATATCCCCATCCATGTCAAAATAGATTTTTCACTCTTAATTCTTCACTCTTAATTCTTCACTCTTCACTCTTAATTCTTCACTCTTCGTTCTTCACTCTTCACTTATTCACTCCTTATTCCTCGTGTCCATGCAGATGGTCACAGGACCGTCGTTTACAAGCTCCACCTTCATGTCGGCGCCGAACTCGCCAGTGCCTACCTTGAGTCCCGTGAGGCTGCGCAACTTCTCGCAGAAGCTCTCGTATAGCGGTATAGACACTTCGTGGCGCGCGGCGTGAATCCATGAGGGGCGGTTGCCCTTCTTGTACGACGCCAGCAGGGTGAACTGGCTCACAACGAGCATCTCTCCGCCAACCTCGGTTATGGGCAGGTTCATCACTCCGTCGGCGTCGTCGAAGACGCGCAGGGCTGCAATCTTCCTGACCAGCCAGTCTACGTCTTCCTCGGTGTCGCCTTCTGCCACGCCCAAGAGTATCATGTAGCCGCGGCCTATTTCTGACTTTATTTCGCCGCCGATTGTCACTGACGCACGGCTGACGCGTTGGATTACTGTCTTCATTCCGGTTAAAATATTAGTATATTTTGCCCTCTACGGGCGTTTTGTCGTCTTGTACCTGGTAGTCCCCGACGACGTGCTTGCAGGCCTTCAGAGGGTCTTTAAAATTCCTCCTGCGCTGCGTCTTGAGCCTCTTCTGCCTGCTCTGCGCCGCCGTTGTTGAAGTGTTGCCACACTATCTTTGCCTTAGCCTTTCCTATTACGGTTGCCAGGTCGTCTATGCCTGCCTCCCTGATGCGTTTCACCGTCTTCAGTTCTTTCAGCAGGGTGTCCTTCGTCTTGGGGCCTATGCCCTTGATGTCGTCAAGCTCGGAGTGCAGCGCGTGCTTGCTGCGCTTGTCGCGGTGGAAGGTTATGGCGAAGCGGTGCACCTCGTCCTGTATCTGCGTGAGCAGTCGGAACAGTTCGCTGT
>OHEP01000345.1_pt1 | contig 34621 bp, 35 predicted proteins | sample 1567271 | NCBI WGS metagenome assembly OHEP01 (sample SAMEA3879577, study PRJEB24766) | human gut metagenome | biome: human-associated habitat; feature: feces | place: USA | collected 1985/1987
GCGTGCATTTGCCAAAGCCGAAAACTGGGATTATATAACCGATGATAAAAATATTATCGGGCTGAAAAACAAGCATGACACAATAACCCTTGAACCCGGCTGTCAGATAGAAATAAGTGCAAAGCCTGAAAGAACAGTTTTTGGGTTAAAAAATAAAATTGAAAATATCAATGCACTTATAAAACCACTTGCACAAAAAATGAATATATCATTGCTGAATTATGGAGTTTCACCATACGCAACCCACAAAGCAATTAATCTTATCCCTAAAAAAAGATATAAAATTATGGCAAGATATTTGTGGGGAATACTGTCTGACGTTATGATGAGAGAAACCGCAGGAATCCAATGCTGTATTGATTTCAAGTCAGAAGAAGATGCTATGCGCAAATTCAAACTTGCTAATAAATTAACCCCGTTTATGACTGCAATGTTTGCAAATTCTCCAATAAGAGGCGGAGTTGATACAGGCTACAAATCATTCAGGGCGCTAAGCTGGCTGAACACAGATAATGACAGGTGCGGATTTTCCGGAAAAATCAGTGAAGAATTTTCGTTTGATGATTATATCGATTGTGTTTTAAAAACACCGATGATCTTCATTCAACGCGAAAATATGCACTTTGAACAAAACGGAGATATTACATTTGAAGAATACATGAAAAACGGTTGGGAAGGCACCACAGCCACACTTGAAGATTATGAACTTCAAGCTAACCTTTATTTCCCGGAAGTTCGAATGAGAAACTTCATAGAAATAAGGAACCATGACTGTGTAGGCGGAGATTTAAAATACGCAATACCTGCAATTTATAAAGGAATTTTATACAGCAATTCCGCAATGGAAGAATGCGAAGAATTATTTAAGCATCTTCAATACAAAGATTTTGCCGAACTAAGATTTAATGTTCCTAAAAATACACTCCAAAGCCCTGTAAAAAAAGCAAAAGCTCTTGATTATGCAAAAGAAATTCTAAAAATTGCAGAAAAAGCATTAAAAGAGGAACAAACAGGCGAAGAATTATTCCTTGAATCTATCAAAGAATATACCCTGAAAGGGATTACACCGGCCGATGTAATAGTTAAAAACTGGAACGGCTCGTGGAATAAAAATATGAAAAAACTTATAAAATATTTAAACGAGTTTAGCTAACAGGACTTTGAACACATTCAGGCTCAAGGTGAATGCTGGCTGAAATATCGCCGAAGTGTTTTTGAAGCTCAGTTTCAATTAAATCGCAGACACTATGGCAGTCAAAAATCGTCATATCCTTTGGAAATATTAGTGTTACCTCAATATTTTTATGAGGACCGAGCCTGCGGGCTTTTAAGTTTGTATAATCTATAATCTTTCCGGATTTGAACGAATCTAAAAACACTCTTAGTTCGTTTAAATCCTCTTCCGGCAGAGAACAATCCAAAAGATTATCCATGGTTCTTTTTGAAATAGAAAAACCTGCCTTGAAAATAATACAAGCCACAACAATAGCGATAATCGGGTCAAGAATTGCAATTCCCGTAAACTTTATAACAAGCAGTCCGGCAAAAACCCCGACTGATGATAATACATCAGTTCTCAAATGTTCGGCATCTGCAAATAAAGATATAGAATCCGTGGATTTAGCAACTTTAAATAATATTGAACTTACTATAATATTCAAAATTACTGAAAGTCCCATCACAATAAGTCCTAACGTTGGATCTAATGAAGCCCCGGAGCCTGATATAATCTTTTTAACAGCTTCATAAATAATAAACAGCGCGGCAAAAATAATCAATCCGCCTTCTATAAAACCTGACATATCTTCATATTTACCATGCCCGAAAGGGTGTTCTTTATCCGCAGGTTCTGCCGATTTTATAACAGAAAAGAACGTCAAAACCGATGCTAAAAAATCACTCATAGAATGAATTGCCTCAGAAATTATACTAACACTGCCGGTGATTACCCCTACAATAAATTTCAAAATTATAATAAAAGAATTTGAAATTATAGATAACGCTGCCGCAGCTTTTTTCTGGAAATCTTTATTCATCTTATGCTCCAATAATATAATTTGATATTTTTAATTATAGTATCTTCCAAGATAAAATCAACCGTTCAGAGTTGTACAAATATTAGAAAAAAGTTATAATGAAAGAATAAATCAAGAAAGGAAGTATATGAGAAAGTTATTATTAACAACATTTGCAATCTTAGGCATCACCGGAATTGCTTATGCTATAGAAACAGAATACTCTTCAAATTATATCCATAGGTTTGAGGTTTGCGGTGCATATTCCGAGTCTAACCAATCACAAATACCAACCGGAGATAAAACTATGCCTGTTTTACATTTAAAAACAACAAATTCAATAGTAGGTATCAGGGGCGGTAAATGCGCAACAAAAGTAAATGTATATGCAAGAGAATTACAAGGTAATATCATTACAATAAATTGCAGATTTACAAAAGAACAGAGAATGGATCTTATCAAAAAAATGGAAAGTGCAGCAACAAATCCTGTAGCAGAGCAGCAATTAAAAGAAAAACTCACAAATTATATAAAAAATCGTCCTGATGTTTGCACATATAAAAATTTGCTTGAGGAAGAATAATAAATATTACTATAACGTTGACGGCGCGGATTTTTTAATCCGCGCCGATGTATTATAAACTTAATTTATTAAAATGCATCAAAAGCCTGGTCAATAGGGTTTTTGAATTTTGTAATATTGCCCTGGAATAACAATTTAACCGTTCCGACAGGACCGTTTCTGTGTTTTGCAATAATTACTTCTGACAATCCTTTTGAAGCCGCTTTTACGTTTTCCTCTTCTTCGGATTCCCCTTTATTATAATAATCCTCACGATAAATAAACATAACTATATCGGCGTCTTGTTCAATTGAACCGGATTCACGCAAGTCTGAAAGCATAGGACGTTTATCATTACGGCCTTCAACCGCACGAGACAGCTGTGAAAGTGTAATAATAGGAACATCAAGTTCTTTTGCAAGAATTTTCAAGCCTCTGGATATAGCTGAAATCTGCTGCAAACGATCATCTTTTCCGCCGCCTTCCATCAACTGCAAATAGTCAATTACAATCAGCCCTAAATCTTTTTGCTGAGTTTTTAACCTGCGGCACTTTGTACGAATATCTGTCAATGTACAACCTGACGTATCGTCAATATAAATTGGAGCTTGCGAAAAATCATTCATTGCCATTGCTAGTTTTTCCAAATCCTGTTGGAGCATATTTCCTGTTTTTAATCGCTGTGCATCAACTTCTGCGTATGAACACAACATACGCTGAACAAGCTGAGATGCTGACATTTCAAGAGAGAATATACACACAGGAACTTTTTCTTTAATCGCAACATTTTGTGCAATGTTTAATGCAAAAGCGGTTTTTCCCATAGCGGGACGTGCTGCTAAAATAATCAAATCCGACTTATGCAACCCGCTCATCATAGTATCAAGCTCGGTAAAATCAGTTCTCAAACCTGAAAGTTCATCTTTGTGATTATAACGATACTCAATACTGTCCCATGTATCAAGAACCAAATCTTTTACGTGTTTTAAATCTGCTGTAGCCTTGCTTGAACCAATATCAAAAATTAACTTTTCAGCCTGCTCCAAAGACCTGTCACTTGGCTCTAAATCATATCCCTTGCCAACAATCTCAGAACCCGCATTAATCAATGCTCTTTTTACAGCTTTTTCTTGAATAATTTTTGCATAATATGAAATATTTGAAGTGGTAATCGTATTTTCAACAAGGTCATTAATATATGCTCTGCCCCCAACTGATTCCAATTTTCCACTGTAGCTTAAAACATCAGAAACCGATACAATATCAATATTATCATTATTATTGAACAGTTGAAGCATTGCATCATATATGTATCTATGAGCAGGTTTATAAAAACTTGCAGAAGTCAGCGAATCAGAAACCTTAGCAAGGGTTTCCGGATTAACCAATATCGCCCCTAATACCGCCTCTTCCGCTTCTATATTTTGAGGTATTAAACTTTCATCGATTTTTTTTCTTGTTTCTTTTGATGCTGCAGGCATAAACTTATCCCCCTAACTCTATAAATAATCATAGTACATAAACATTCCGGACACCCGCACATGTTAAAAATAGTTAAGTAACATTTATGTTAAGCATAAATTTTATTTATTTACGGGAAAGCATTTCTTGGATTTCAGACAACAGCATATCAATATAATCAATACTTCTCTGATTACCGCTTTGTTCAAAAGTTGCCTTTGCCGATAAAAGTTTTTTCATTGCAGCATTAGGATGTTTTTTTCGTGTGAGTTTGCCGATTTCGGTTTGAACATAGGCAAGCATCTGCTTGTAATCTTCCCGTGACGCAGGCTTTCTTATAACTGATTTATATGCACCGGTTGCCTTCTCATAATGATTTGTTAATTCCTTCAAACAATTTTCCTGCTTATATAGAACCTGGATATAATTGTATAACTTATCAGGTCTGTTCATATAAACTTTGCGCAAATCATTCAGCCTTGCCATCATATGTACATAATCACCGTTTGATTTAGCCAATTCATAACCTTGCTGAGCATATTTTTCAAGCTTGCTTGGAATAAACTCGGCAGCCTTACAAAGTCCGCTCATTACAATGCCTGCAAAATCTTTATTTTCAGATTCCACAAGCCTGCCGGCTAAAACTTCCGCCTCACGGCAAAATGTATCCATAAAATCGCCAGACCCTCTTTGCAAATTTATAAATTCTTCCGAGAAAACACGCGGTGTTAATTTGTTTTGGTTTTGCAGAACAAATTCTGAAAACCTCGAAAATTCTGTTTTTAATAAAGATTCAGATATCGGTTTTATATACATTACATTTTCTACCTTTTATATACAAAACCAAAATGAATATCATAATTGCCTTATTGTAAAGGTTTATAAACAAAATACAGGTAATCAATCTGACCACCTGTATTTTTATTTAATATTTATTTTACCTGTTATTTAATTGCATCAAGACAATCCTGACAAATTCCGTCTTCATTAAGTGAACGATATTTCCAGCATCTTGTACATTTTTCGCCTTGAGCCATTGTAACCCAAACAGTATAACCATCTTCTGTGTATTCATTTAATACATTTTCCGGTTTAACATCTGCCAAAACAGCCTGCGAAACAATATAAATATCAGCCAAATCCGCTTCATTTGCTTTTAATACAGAATCATCTTCCGCTTTAATATAAACAGCAGCTTCCAGTGAACTTCCGACTTTCTTATCAGCTCTTAAAGGTTCAATAGCGCGAGAAACAACTTCTCTTGATTTAAGAATTTTTGTAAATTCTTCTTCCAAACCGGAGTTGTTCCATTTTTCGTTAACTACAGGCCAATCAGATAGTAAAATACTAATCAAGCCGCCTTTTTGAACTTCCGGAACATTCTGCCAGATATCTTCAGCCTGATGAGGCATTACAGGTGCCAAAATTCTTACTAAAGCCATCAAATTTTCAAACAAGACTGTCTGACAAGCCCTGCGGGATAAAGATTTTTTACCTGCTGTATATAATCTGTCTTTTACAATATCAAGATAGAATGAACTCAAATCAACTGCCGCAAAGTTTTGTAAGCATTGGAAGTATTTGTAGAACTCATAATTTTCAAACGCTTCTGTTACTTCACCAATCAACTTATTCAACTTGTGAAGTGCAAATTTATCAATATTTTTAAGCTCATCATATTGAACATAATCAACCGCCGGATCAAAATCAAACAAGTTACCGATTAAAAATCTCGCAGTATTTCTTGTTTTCTTGAAGATTTCTGTCAGCTGACCAATAATATTATTTCCGATTTTGATATCGTTACGATAGTCCACTGAAGCAGCCCACAATCTTAAAATATCTGCACCGTATTTTTTAATAATATCATCAGGTCTGATATAGTTGCCTAAAGATTTTGACATTTTGCGTCCGTCTTCTCCAAATACAAAACCGTGAGTCAAAACTTCTTTATAAGGAGCTTTGCCTTGAGTCGCAATTGAAGTCAACAGTGAAGACTGGAACCAACCTCTGTGCTGATCTGAGCCTTCCAAATACATATCAACAGGAGTATGACCTAGTTCATCGGCTCTTTTTTCAACAACAGCTCTCCAAGAAACACCTGAATCAAACCAAACGTCCATAATATCTTTTTCTTTACGGAAATGTTTTTTGCCGCATTTAGGACATACAAAACCTTCCGGCAATAATTCTTCTGCTGAATATTTAACCCACGCATCAGAACTTTCTTTTTCAAACATTTCAGCAACTTTTTCAATAGTCGCATCGTTACAGATAACTTCTCCACAATCTTCACAATAGAAAATCGGGATAGGAACACCCCAAGCACGCTGACGAGAAATACACCAATCAGTACGGCTTTCAACCATATTACCGATTCTGTTCTCGCCGCTAGATGGAATCCATTTAACATTTTTAATAGCATCAAGCGCTATATCTCTGAATTTGTCAACTTTAACAAACCATTGCGGAGTAGCTCTATATATTACAGGCTTTTTACATCTCCAGCAGTGAGGATAGCTGTGCTGAATATCTTGCTGTTTAAGTAATGCACCACAATTTTGCAGCATTTCGATAACCATCGAATTACCTTTATAATAAGGGACTCCAACGAGTTCAGAAATACCGACAGATTCAGTCCAAATTCCCTGCCCGTCAAGCGGTGAAAACACATCAATATTATATCTGCAGCCAACCTCATAGTCTTCCAAACCATGACCCGGGGCTGTATGTACAGAACCGGTACCAGCATCAAGAGTAACGTGTTCACCAAGAATTATAGGCGATTTTCTGTCAACAAGAGGATGTTTTGTATTTAACAATTCCAAATCTTGTCCAGAACAAGTTCCAAGAACCTTAATATCAGATTCTTCCCATTCAACATCTTTTAAGAATGATCCTAAAAGTTCTGTTGCTGCAACATATACATCATTTTTGTAAGTAAAGAATGTATATTCAAATCTCGGGTGCATAGAAATTGCCATATTTGAAGGAATTGTCCAAGGTGTTGTTGTCCAGATAATGGCATATATATCTTTGTCATTCTGTTTCAAAATTTCATTGTTAATTTTAGAGGTTGATTCATTATCAAATTTGAATCTTACATAGATTGAAGTTGAAGTATGGTCAGCATATTCAACTTCAGCTTCTGCTAAAGCTGTTTCACAAGATGCACACCAATAAACAGGTTTCAAACCTTTTTCAATATAGCCTTTTTTGTACATTTCACCAAAAACTCTGATTTGCTCAGCTTCGTATTCAGGATTGATTGTCAAATAAGGATTTTCCCAATTGCCTAAAACTCCTAAACGCTTAAATTCGCTTTCCTGACCTTTAAGGTTTTTGTGTGCAAATTCTCTGCATTTTGCTCTTAGTTCAACTTCCGTAATAGCGTGGCGTCCGCCTTTAATATTTTTTACAACGGCATTTTCAATAGGCAAACCATGCCCGTCATACCCCGGAACATACGGAGCATAAAATCCGCGCTGTGATTTATATTTAATCAAAATATCTTTCAAAATTTTATTTAAAGCAGTACCAACGTGAATTTTTTCAGAACTCAAGTATGGAGGCCCGTCATGAAGAACAAAGGCATTTGCTTTATCACGTCCTTCGGTCATTTTTCCATAAATATTGTTTTCTTCCCAAAATTTTTGGATTTCCAACTCTCTTACCGTTGCATTCGCTCTCATTGCCAAAGTTGTTTGAGGCAAATTAAGGGTATTTTTATACTCTACTTTAGTACTTTCTTCTGCCATATTACGATTCCTCTGCTTTATTAGTTACTTTGTCACAAATCTTTTTTACTGCGCCCAGCCCCATTTCTGAACTTTCGGCATCAGATTCTTTTATAAATAATTTCATTTTATCATAATCAAATTCATTTTCCCAACGGGCAATAACAACTGTTGCAACACAATTTCCGATAAGGTTAACAGTAGTTCGTCCCATATCAAGAACCTGATCTATACCCAGCAGGATTGCAACCCCGATGATTGGAATATTGAAACTTGATAAAGTTCCCGCAAGAACAACCAATGATACTCTCGGCACCCCTGCAATACCTTTACTTGTCAACATTAGTGCAAGCATCATAAGTATTTGCTGGTTTAAATCCAAATTTATACCGCAAATTTGAGATGAAAAAATAACAGCCATTGCAAGATATAACGTACTGCCGTCAAGGTTAAAAGTATATCCCGTCGGCATAACAAAGCTTACGATATTTTGCGGAACTCCAAATCTTTCCATAATTTCAATTGCTTTAGGAAAAGCTGCTTCTGAACTTGCGGTAGAAAATGCAAGAATTGCAGGTTCCTGAATAGCTTTCAATAAACTTCTGAAAGATATTCGTGCATACTTGCAGGCAATAAAAAGAACAATCAAAACAAAAACTGCAAGCGCTGTATATAATGAGAAAATAATTTTCGCATAATTTTTTAAAATTGATAATCCGTTCATACCGACAGTTGAAGCTATCGCGCCAAAAATACCAAGAGGCGCAAAGTACATAACATATTCTGTAAATTTGAACATTATCTGAGATACGGAATTTAATAAATCCATAACAGGTTGAGCTTTTTTACCAACCGCACAGATTGCAACCGCCATAAAGATTGAAAATACAACAATTTGTAACAAGTTACCTTCAGACATCGCCTGAACAATACTTGTCGGAAAGACATTAACAATCATCTCAGAAATTGAGGTATGCGGAGTGGTTACAGCCATCAAGCCGGCTTCTTTCAATAGCTCCGGATTAGCAACCGTACCTGTTACAAAACCTTTACCCGGATTGAATATATTCCCCATCGTAAGCCCGATAATCAAAGCCAATGTGGTAACGATTTCAAAATAAATAATCGTTTTTATCCCGATTTTACCAAGTTTTTTAGTATCACCATGCCCGGCAATACCTGTAACAAGAGTTGCAAACAACAACGGCGCAATAATCATTTTTACCATACGTAAAAATATCAATGCAAAAGCACGCATTTTCACCGCCATATGTGGGGCAAAATGACCGAAAAGCACACCAAGAATAAGTGCTAAAAATATTAACAATGTCAGCCGTGAATGTTTCAATTCTAACCTCTTGAGTTTGATTATAAAACAAACATGCCAAGCATTATACTGCCAAGAAACATTTTGTAAAATTTGTTAAAATTCTTGCCTATTTGTATTTTCATTTTCTTTTTGTTTACGCCTTAAACTATCGTGTTTAGCCTCCATAAAAAGCAAATAGATAAGCAGCAGATAATTTAAATTTCTCCACAAAGGATTCTCGTTAGTAAAAAATGACCAATCATCAAGTGTTTCAAGAGCTTCTTGATACTTCTCATATTCTTCAACATTTTCACGATTCAGAGTTTGCTTTTTACCATTTTCAACTTTATAAAGCTCCCCAAAGTAATCCCTGCCAAAGATATATCTCTTATTCTCTTTATCTAAAAGCATCACTTTAAACTCATCTTTATTTTCTGACGGGAAAATCGCTTTAAATCTCACGGAAGGATTTCCATCTATTTTCACGCTTCCTTTAATTGTGTCTTTATTATTTTCATCAAATAGAATATTCATTCCGATTTTTCTATTATCAAGCTTAAAATCAAGCTGATATTTCCCGTCACCCAGAGCTTTTATCTTTGGAGCTTCAATCTCATTTAATCTGCCCACATGATAAAATGCGCTACTGACCCCTTTTTCTTTACGGATTTTTTGAATATCTTCATAATACTCAATTTTATCCAACTCTTCTTGAGTCGGATCAGGCTTGAACCAATTCTGGACAACAGGTTCATTTTTCAGGGCAATAAGCACCAATGTTCCAAGCATTGCCTTCCTTGCCCACTCCGGCAAAGGTTTTTGCGAGTTATTGCGTTTATCAATATTCGAAGAATCCACATGTTCTTTATTTTTAGAAGACTTAAAACTGATATAATTATTATGAATATTCCCGTTTGTGTCATATCTCACATTTTGTATATTTAAAATTCTCATATCAATAGTAAATCCTAACAAAATTATTTTTGCTAACAATGATTGAAATTTTATTATTTACGCACTATAATTCATTTAAGAAAACAGCGTAATGGTTATAGAGAAAGGAGAGTTTACTATGTGGGAAAAAGATATTAATATCCACGAAGTACGTGAAATCCGTACAAGAACAAATGTTTATTTCGGAGTTGGAGCAATCCAAAAAATTCACGACATCGCAACAGACATTAAATCTAAAGGAATTGATAAAGTTATTGTAATGTCAGGAAGAAATGCATATAAAGCAACCGGAGCCTGGGATGTTGTAGAAAAAGCTCTAAAAGATAACAACATCGGCTATGTTAACTTTGACCAGGTTACACCAAACCCTACAACTCACCATGTTAATGATGCGTTTAAAATGGCTAAAGATTTCGGGGCAAAAGCAGTTATAGCAATAGGCGGAGGTTCTCCGACTGATGCCGGGAAATCAGTTGCTATTCTTATAGAAAACCCTGATAAAACCGCAGAAGATATTTATGATTTTAAATTTGCACCGACAAAAGCTGCACCAATTATTTCAATCAACCTAACACACGGTACAGGTACTGAAACAAACAGATTTGCAGTTGTAACAAACCTTGAAAAAGATTTTAAACCTGCAATTGCTTATGATTGTATTTACCCTATGTATGCAATTGATGATCCGCAATTAATGACAAAACTATCTCCAAAACAAACAAGATACGTTTCTATCGATGCGGTTAACCATGTAGTTGAAGCCGCAACATCAACTGTAGCATCACCATACTCAATCACACTTGCAAAACAAGTAATTGAACTTGTTGCAAAATATCTTCCAAAAGCAATCGCAAATCCGGAAGATTTAGAAGCAAGATACTTCTTGGCTTATGCTGCAATGATGGGCGGAGTAGCTTTTGATAACGGATTATTACACTATACCCACGCGCTTGAACACCCGTTAAGTGCTGTAAAACCTGATCTGTCACACGGATTAGGACTTGCAATTTTATTACCTGCAGTTGTAAAAACAATCTACAAAGACAGACCATCAACCCTTGCTGATATCTTAGCTCCGATTGTTCCCGGCTTAACAGGTAAGCCTGCAGAAGCACAAAAAGCTGCTGATGGTATTTACGCTTGGCTAAAATCAGTAGATGTTCCTGAAAAACTTACAGATATGGGATTCAAAGCCGAAGATGTTGAAAAATTAACAGACTTGGCATTCACAACCCCATCTCTTGATGGATTGATTAACATCGGACCTAGCGGAAATTCAAGAGAAACAGTTCGCAAAATTTATGAAGAATCATTGTAATTTTGAGAATTGAATATTTATGATTAGAAGGCGCGGACAGGAAGACCTGTCCGCGCCGCTTATATTTTGAGATTCTTCGCTTTCGCTCAATTGTAAAGGATTACAACGGTAATGCGTGCCTCGTAATGACATAATTTTTGCAAGTTATTTTAATTCTTTTTCAGGAATATAGCGAGGTCGAGATTTAACTTCTCGATAGACCTGTCCTACATATTCACCAATTATTCCCAAACAGCAAATCTGCAGCCCGCCAAAGAAACACGATAAAATAATTGCTGTCGCAACTCCATTTGGCGAATTATTAAAAAAGATTTTTTCAATAACCGTTTCTATACCGACAAAAAATCCCAGTAAAGCCATTATAAACCCAAGAACCGCAATAATCCGCAGCGGAACAATACTGAATGAGGTTATACCATTTAGTGCAAGCCCCATTAATGATAGAAAATTAAATTTTGAACAGCCGGCAAAACGAGGCTTTACATCAAATTTCACAATAGCTGTTTTTAACCCTAATTCATAGAAAAAGCCGCGTAAAAAAAGAGCTTTTTCAGGATAAAGTTTCATAACATCCAATGCTTTTCTACTGACAAGACGGTAATCCGAATGATTTATCGGAATTTTTGCCCCCATAAAATTCATTAATTTGTAAAACATCAAAGCTGTAGTTTTTTTCAAAAAACTATCTGTGTCACGATTATTCCTTATACCTAAAACAATATCATTACCGTTTTGAAACTCGTCAATAAATTTTTCAATCGCAAGCTCATCTTGTTGTAAATCCGCATCAATTGAAATAACGCAATCACAGCCAAGTTCTCTAACACCTTCCAACCCCGCAATCAAAGCTTTTTGGTTGCCGTAATTTCTTACAAACTTCAAACCTTTAACATGATCCGGAAACTCTGAATGCAAAGTTTCAATAATCTCCCAAGTTTTATCGGAAGACCCGTCATCAACAAGATAAAGATAACTTTCTTTAGAAATCTTACCCTTATCGTACAACATACTCAAAACTTCCAAAAGTCTTTTACACGTAGCTTCTACACAAAGCTCTTCATTATAACAAGGGATTGTTACAGCTAATTTAGGTGTTTGCATTCAAAACCTCTTTCTACTATCATAATTATAATATTCTAATACAACTATTGCAAGGATTTATATAAACTATGACTAAAAAATTTATATTAAATGCAGATGATTTCGGGTTGACACATTACCATAATCAGGCAGTTTTAGAAGGCTACATAAACGGGTTTTTGACCAGTGCAAGTCTGTGTGCTAACGGTGAAGCGTATGAAAACGCGATTCACGATATACTTCCGGATTGTCCAAATTTAGGGCTCGCTGCTCATTTAAATATTATGGAAGGAAAACCGCTTACAAAATGCGATTTTTTAACTAATACCTACGGTGATTTTGCAGGCAGCTACGGTGTTTTATTATTGAACAGAAAAAATAAAACTATGCTTGAAGAGGTTGAAAACGAATTTCGAGCTCAGATTGAAAAGATTCAGCAAGACGTAAAAATTGATCATCTGGATTCACACGTACACACTCACGCTATCCCTGAGATTTTTGAAATAACCTGCAGACTTGCCGCTGAATACGGAATCAGCTCAATAAGAACACAATTTGAAGAGTTATATTTTATCCCAAAACTTCCAAAACATCTAAATTTTGCATACCCGATTAATTTGCTAAAAATAGCACTTTTACAATATTTCACAAGGATAAATCGCAAAACTCTAAAAAAATATAACCTTAAAACAAACGATTATATAATAGGAGTCGGCTACACCGGAATGATGGATTCTGATGCCATTGAATACGGATTGAAGGCTTTAGATGGGGATATCACGGCAGAGGCGCTTATCCACCCTTGTAAATATAATTCAGATACCCAAAACAGCCACACAAAAGAATTTGAAATTACACAGAATAAAACATTGCAAGATACTATTACAAGACTAGGCTTTGATATTACAAACTATAAGAATTTAGAATAATGAAAAATCATCTGACAACATTATTACTTATTTCACTATTTGGAGCGTTTTCTCTGTTTATAACCCTGAATAACCAGTCAAAAACCGTCCTGTCAATAACTTCGCCAACAAAAATAAAAGTTGATTTTGACAATAATAAAACAGTTGATAACGAAGAATCTGTTTGCATAGAAGGGGTTGAAGCTTTTTCACTTGAACCTGATGAGGAATTTTTTAACAAGTATTCTAAATCCTTGCAATTATCTAAATCAGATATGATAAGCCTTGGCTACCTGGCGCAGGATTTTGCACAGAAAACACTCACCAATCAAAAAATTAAAATTAAATATGGCGAAAAAGTCACAAATGAATGCAAGTTCGCCTCAGTAAGCGTTAACGGAACAGATTATAAAGCAACACTTTTAAACAGCGGCTTTGGACTTATTGATGGCAAACCGTATTCAACAGAAAAATTCAAAAAGAACCTTGAAAATGCTCGAAAACTACATCTTGTAGTACTCAATCACCGTTCAGGAAAAGTCCATACCCTGGATTGTCCATATGGAAATGCGGCACACGATAAGGTTATAATCCCGCAAAATCAACTGCCGAAAAATACGACCTTATGTAAATTCTGCAACAATTTCAAAGAGAAACAAACTAAAAAATATAAACTCAAAAAAGATATTGATATTTTTAACATTCCAAATGTAAAGCAACCGCCTATGGCAGTTTCTGACGGAAGTATAAAAGTTTTATACACTGATTTTACAAAAACGTTGATTCCATCAAATAAATGCAGCTCAAACATCTGCCATGAGTTTGTCCGCCAAACATATAACGCAAAAGAAAGCATTGATATTGCAATCTACGGTTATGATGAAATCCTAGAGATAACTTCCGCCCTAAAACATGCAAAAGCAAGGGGGGTAAATATCCGCTTTGTTTATGATGAGAGTTTTGACCCGGCTAAAACTTATTACAAAAGCAATAATATTATCACAAATTTATCAACCAAATATCGCTCTGATAAAACAGAAACAAAAAGCCAAACTAATATGCTTATGCACAACAAATTCATAATATTTGATAGAAAAACAGTTTTCACAGGCTCAATGAACTTTTCTCGTCCGGGGACTTCGGGGTATGACGTTAACGATGTTGTCATTGTAAATTCAAAAGAAATTGCAGAACTTTATACAAAAGAATTTGAACAAATGCTTAGTGGGAAATTCCACACAAAAAAAGATAAACTAAACATAAACAACCGTTTTAAACTCGGCAGTAGTGAAGTTGAAGTCTATTTTTCTCCAAAAGATAAAACCTCAACAAGAATTATACAGCTTATAAAAAATGCAAAAAACTATATTTATATTCCGGCATTTTTGATTACGCACACAAATATTTCAAATGAGCTTATCACCGCAAAACAAAGAGGAGTAGATGTCAGAATTATAATAGATGCAAACAGCACATCAACAAGAAATACAAAACATCAAATATTAAGACAAAACGGGATTTTACTAAAAACCGAAAACTATGCAGGCAAACTGCATTCAAAAACAATGATTATTGATGATGAATACCTGATAACTGGTTCTATGAATTTTTCAAACAGCGGTGAAAACAAAAATGATGAAAATGTATTGATAATAAGAAATTCAAAAATCGCCCAAGCGCATAAAAAGTTTTTCTTATATTTATGGACAGTAATTCCGAACAAATACATTGAAATCAATGCACGTCCTGAAGGTTTTGACTCAATAGGCTCCTGTACTGACGGGGTTGATAACAACTTTAACGGAAGAATTGATAAACAAGAGGTATTTTGCAAGTAAAATATGCAGGGGATTACTACAGTACTTCGTGCCTCGTAATGACATGTTTGTTAAAACACTAAGGCGCACGGATTTTTTAAATCCGTGCGCCTTGCCAATTCCTATAACCTATAAAATTAATCTTCCAAACATTCGTGACCTGATTTATGCGATTTTAAAAGCACACCGCGTTTTGAAGTCTGAATAAAATCAATCATTTTTTCGATATATTCATTCATTGGGATTTCAGCTTTAATTTTCTCAATAGCTTGAGAAGTATTATATTCATCAGAAATCAACAACTTAAACGCTTCATTTGTAGCAGTTCTTACATCTAACGGCACACCGCGTCTTTTTAGCGCAATAACATTGATTCCGCGCGGAACAGGAGGTCTGCCTTCTCCTTTTGAATAAGGGAGAATATCCTGGCGAGAAGCAGAAAAACCGCTTACAATAGCCATATCACCGATTCTGATATTTTGGTGGAACACACTCATTCCGCCAACGAAAGCTCCAAAGCCGACGTGAACATGACCACCCAGAGTCACAAGGTTTGCCAAGATAACCTGATCAGCCAAAACACAATTGTGAGCAACGTGAGAACCAACCATTAATAAACATTTGTTACCTATTCTTGTTGTAAAATCACCACAAGCAGCCCCTCTATGGATAGTAACATTTTCTTTAATAATAGTTTCATCACCAATAACAACTTTTGTATCTTCACCCTTGTAGCCTAAATCCTGCGGTTCTGAACCGATAGTCGCAAAAGGAGAAATTGTACAATTTTTACCAATTTCAGCGTGTTCAATATGAGCATTAGAAATAACTCTTGTACCGCTGCCTATCTTAACACCTTCGCCTATCACAACATAAGGTCCGATAATTGCATCTTCTGCTATTTGAGCGGAAGGATGGATTATAGCTGTTTTATCAATCATATTATACCCTCTTTCTTACTGTCCGTTATGACAATTATATTACAAACGGGTCATATATGGAAATCCTTTATATTATTTTAATATGGGAATATTGTCAGACAAGGTTGCTGAGGCAGAACTCTCGCTATTTCATTGCGAGGGAGTAGAACGACCGTAGCAATCGCAAGGTTAAACACATCTTATTCTCGTCATCCTGAGGCTTTTGCCGAAGGATCTCTTTACTTTTCATCTATTTTGAGATTCTTCGCTTCGCTCAGAATGGCGGTGCTCAGCCGCACAGGGCACCACGCCACCAATTGCTTCGAGACTTGGGTTATTTTTGCTTTCACCCTCTCCTTTTGGGAGAGGGCTGGGGTGAGGGGTCCTGGTCGGACGGGGTACTATGCCACCAGTTGCCTCAAGACTTGTGGGTTGCTTTACTTTTCCCCTCGCCCTTTGCAAGAGAGCGTTTTTTAACAAAACTTCAAAAACCTCAGAATTTTGGCAATTTTTTATATTCACAAGACTTACAACTCTCAGAAATACTATCTATATAAGGATTTTTTATGAAAATAACAAAACTTACCCCGCAAATTTTGTCAAACTATTCCATTCAAAGTCAGGCAAATACTACCCAAAGCCAGCCACAAGATATAGCTGCATCTGAGAAATTACCAAGTGCCAACGCTGCACTTGCTATGAGCTATCACCCTAATTTCACAGGCGGTTACAGCCTTAATCTTGCCGATACAATCACCAATCTTGATAAACTTGCCGCAAAATATTCAGATGTTTACCCTAAAAATGTCAGAGAATGGGCAGGAATGATTCTGGAAGAAGGCAACAAGGGCAAAGAAACACTGATAAGTATTCATAAAAAATTATACCAAAGTATAAAAGACTGCTTCAGCCTTGATGAATTAAAAGCAAAATTTCCTGAATTTAAAGACGTTAAACCGTCCGCAAGTATTGAAGCTAAAGAAGGGTCTTTGTTTGACGATTTACAAAAAGGCAATTTAGAATATTTTACCCCTGATGAAGATTTGTCTTTGCAGATTATAAAATTATACTGGGGTGAAGGATTTTCATTAAATGATCTTAAAGCATATACAGGCGGGAAAGATCTTAACTACGTCATGAACAGACTAAATATCCCAAAAGTTAACCGCCATTACGGACACATATTAAAGTTTTCCGATCCGGAATACAATGAACGATTAACAAAGCAAATGACATTAAAACGTATGGAAACAATGGACAGAAAAGCCCAAAAACTTGAAGGCGAACCTGTTCATATCAAACGCGGGCCATTATCAGCCGAACACAGACAGCATATATCAGAAGGCCTATCAAAATACTATCAGGAAAACCCTGAGCGAATTTTTGCAATGTCCGAACGTCAGAAAAAATTCTACGAAGATAACCCTGAACAGTCTGCTATTTTGCACAGAGTAATGGTTAAAGCGTGGAGTGTCTTCGGCGCCGATAACATCAAAAAAGCTATGGCTAATTTTATGAAGAAAAACGGTATTAAGGATTTTAAAACAGATGAGCTGGATTATCCAAACAAACTTTCTCAGCAGAAATCAGCCCTGATGAAAAAATTCTGGGCAAATAATGAATGGGCTAAAAAGTCTTTCTCAAAAAATATGACATACGCTTGGAAAAAGGTTAAAGAAGAACAAAATATGTTCTACAAAATTGACCTTACTCCGGAATTATTCAAAAAAAGATTCTTTATCTGGTGTGAAAAAGAAGGAATCGACACTGCCGATTTAAGTTTTGATAATTTCAAATACTATCCGCACAAACCGGAATTAAACGAACTTGATTCTTCAAAAATAAGCCAATACACTCCAAAGTATATTGATTCCTGCCCCGGTGATGAAAGTCAGAAAATAGCAAACTCTTATCAAATGACATTGATTAAATTCGGTCACATTTTGAAAGATGTAGAAAAAACCAATGCATCTTCCGATACAAAAGATCTTGCAAAACTGTTAAGACGAATTATTCATTCATCATTATTTGACAACACACAAACAATAATGGGTATGCCTACAGCAAGATCCCTTGATGCTCAAGAGGTTCAACATATATATGTGACCGTGGCAACACGATTAATGGATTATCATGAAAATAAATTAATTCGTAAACTGGTTGACACTTTGAACGAATCGTATAATTATCTTGATAAGAACTGGAAAGCCGGAGAACCGATGATGCTCCCAACAAATGCAGATAAATTTTAAATTACATAAATAACTGAAAGGTGAAAAAAATGATTATCAACAACAATACTCAACCTAATTTTACATCAAGCTATGTCAAAACCTCCAAAATGGCATTGTCTAAATTAACTGACTCAATTGACCCATATTTTGAACTAAAAGGTTATGCTAATATGACAACCGATAAAATCCGAAATGCTATCAAACTCAATCAAGCAGGTATCGGCATTCAAGATAAGGGTTTAGTGATAGTCGGAAAAGATAGAGAAGCAGATGAATTTATTTCAAGAATGCTTACTAAAGCTAATATTGACCATAAATATGTCGAAGATACACCGGTAACCAAATTTGATGGCCCGACTATCGACTTAACTATATAATCTGTACCATTTACAAGTTTGAAAATATATTATAAAATTATCTCAAGAAGAAAGAGGTAATTATTATGCAAAAAACTGTATGGGACAAGTACGCGCAAGTGCTTGTAGATTATTCAACAAACGTAAAACAAGGAGATTTGGTAATTATTCGTGCCGAATCTCCTGATGCTAAAGAATTGGTTAAATCCGTTTATAAAAGAGTTCTGGAAAGAGGAGGAAACCCTTTATTGCGCACATCTTTAGGCGATTTCGGCGAAATATTTATGAAATATGCCTCAGATGAGCAGCTCGATTACGTTGATCCGATTACAAAACTTGAATATGAAGCCGCTGATGTTTACATTTCAATCGGCGCCCCGTTAAATACTAAAAATATGGCAAGAATAGACCTTTCTCGCCTTGCAAAACGCGGTAAAGCCACAAAACCGCTATCTGAATTACTCCTGAATCGTTCCGCAAAAGGGGAAGCAAGATGGGTTATAGCTGATGTTCCGACTCACGCGCTTGCACAGGAAGCAAAAATGTCACTTGATGAATATACAGAATTTCTGTTTAAATCCTGCTATCTTGATTGCGACGATCCTGTGGCTAAACTTCAAGATCTTGAAGAAAAACAGGCTAAATGGGCAAATTACCTGAACGGGGTTAAAAAGCTCCATATAACCGGTGAAAAAACAGATATCACCTTTAATGTAGAAGGCAGAAAATGGATTAGCTGCTCAGGTTTAAACAACTATCCTGATGGCGAAGTATTCACATCACCTGTTGAAGACGGCATCAACGGCGAAATCTATTTTGATTACCCACAAAACTACCGCGGAAATTCTGCTTATGGAGTTCACTTATGGATAGAAAACGGGCTTGTCGTCAAAGCTGAAGCTGAAAAAGGCGAAGAGTTTTTAAATGCAATGATTAATATGGACGAGGGTTCTCACGGTATCGGCGAAATCGCAATCGGTACAAATGATGAGATCCAAGAAATCACAGGCAACATTCTTTTCGATGAAAAAATCGGCGGAGCAATCCACATGGCTGTCGGAGCCTCATACCCTGAAACCGGTGGCAAAAATGTTTCTGGACTTCACTGGGATATGATTAAGAATATGAAAAACGGCGGAAAGATTTACGCAGATGATATTCTTATCTACGAAAACGGAAAAATGTTGATTTAGTAAAAGAGACCAAATATTTATAAATTTGCCTAAAAAATGTAATCTTACAAATTTTTAGGCAAATTTTATTTTGACGGGTTTTATATAAGCATAAAACAACAATGAAGGAAAAACTATGCAAATTACCAGAATTCAATCAAGTAATTTTACAAACCCTCAAATTTATACGGCGAAAAACCGGGTCAATAATTTAACCGGCGGCGAAAAACCTGGAACACAAAACAGAACATATGCTAAAGCCCCTATCGGATTCCATTACAGTGCAAATATCCATTTCGGTGAGTTTTTCGACCCGAACAGAAGCATTCCGCATATTGATTATGAAGAATACATGGTTATGCAACCTTATACTAAAAGAAAATTTAGAAAAAAATATCGAACATTTTTCAATAATTTAGGAACAAAAAGTCAAGAAATGGTTGATAAAAAATATATGTATATGCCGCTACAGTCAGAGTTTTTAATGGAAAAATTTTTAGAAACCGCAAAAATATATTCTAAATACAAAGATCAACCGATTATATGCCTTGGCAGAAGCCCAAAATGGTTTCTTAATGCTGCACTTTGGATGAAAGACGGTATTGATAAATATGATTTCGTTGCTTTTTCTCAAAATTGGTACAGATATGACAATAGTGAGAATACTGTTATGAGAATAGATTCGATGGCCCCAACACCAAAAGAAGAAGGTGCATATAGAAAATACTTAAAACGCATACAAGCTGATCCTCAAACAATCGTCGATAACATGAAAAAAACAGGCAAAAAAACCGTTATAACAGATTATATATTTAGCGGAAAAGGAATGACTTCTTTTCTTGATGTCATGTCTAAATATGCAGAAGACCTTGGAATTTTAGAAGAATTTTGTAATTCAATACACATAGTCGGTATTGGTTCTAAAGATTATATGGAAGAAATGCTAAAGATTGAAGACCATATTCCAAAGGTTAGAATGCCGGAGAGAATGCAACCTTATGAAAAAACAGGTCTCTGGACTTACAATATAAAACAAGAATTTTATGATATGGATTATACCATGTTCAAAGAAATGCTTATCAACCAGAACACAAACGAATGCAGATCAACTTATTATCCACACGAAGCTTGGACAGTTTACCAACCTGACAGAGTAAAAACAGGTTTAATAAAAGATCTAAAAAAAGCAAAACAAATGGTAAAAGATCTAAAAAGCAGCGGGGACAGAAGTATATCATCATTCACACCTGCAATGTTTGACTACAGAAATCTGCTAAACTTTAGAATACTTGATGGACTGAATGAAAGAGGATTATTAAAACTCATTCATAAATCTAAAGTCTAAAAAACTTCAGATTTAAAGTTAATTAAAATATATAAAAAAAGAACCGGCATTTCTGCCGGTTCTTTTGTCCGCTTCGTTTGGTGTAAAGATTAACGTTTTGAGAATTGGAATCTCTTACGAGCTTTCTTTCTACCATATTTTTTACGTTCTTTAACACGTGGGTCTCTTGTTAGTAAACCTTCAAGTTTAAGAACATTTTTGAATTCAACGTTTGATTTAACAAGCGCTCTTGAAATACCGTGTCTGATAGCTCCGCATTGAGAAACAACGCCGCCGCCTACAGCTTTAACTCTAACATCAAATCTGTCTTGAGTTTCAGTTAAAACAAGAGGTCTGTAAACCAACATTTCGATAGCTGGTCTGTTACCGATATAATCTGTTAATTTTTTACCGTTAACAAAAATTCTGCCGCTGCCTTTTACTAATTTAACAACTGCAATAGAGGTTTTTCTACGGCCTGTAGCTTTAATTTCAGTATCTGCCATTATTTAGCCTCCTTTTCTAAAACGATAGGTTTTTGTGCAGCATGCGGATGCTCAGCTCCGGCATATACTTTCAATTTATTAAATTGTTCTGCACCCAAAGTGTTGTGTTGTAACATTCCGCGAACAGCATGTTCAATAACAATTCTTGGATCTTTTTCCATTAATTCTTTGAAACTTGCTGATTTCAAACCACCCGGATATCCGGTGTGATGTAAATAAATTTTATCAGTTTCTTTCTTACCTGTAACTTTCACTTTTGCAGCATTGATTACAATAACGAAATCGCCGGTATCAACGTGTGGAGTGTATTCAGGTTTGTGTTTTCCTCTCAAAATGTTTGCAACACGAACTGCTAAACGACCTAATGTTTCGCCGTCTGCATCGATTACATACCATTTTCTTTCAACTTCAAGAGGCTTTGCTGAAAATGTTTTCATTGCATTTCTCCATTTATATTTTAGTACATTACTTTCATTAGCGTTAATCCATACGGACTAACAGTCATTCCCGCCTTTTGACGGTTTCTGGCTTCTAGAACATTTTTCATATGCTCCGGTTCCAGATTGTGCCCTTCTATTTCTAAAAGGGTTCCGACAATAGTTCTTACCATATTATACAAAAACCTGTTTCCTATAATATCAATAGTCACCTTGTCACCGGCTTTTGAAACTTTCGCTTCATAGATATTGCAAACTTTGCTTGGGTTAAGCGTTCCGGAACTTTTAAAACTTGAAAAATCATGTTCTCCTAATAGATAATTTAGAGAATTTTGCATTCTTTCAATATCTATCGGGTATTTCACCCTCATCAAATCTCCGTCAAAAGCATTTTTACAACGTCTGCTTATAAATTCAAACCTGTAATAACGTTTTTTTGCTGACTTTTGAGCATGAAACCTGTCATCAACGATTTTCAAATCCGAAACAGATATGTCATCAGGCAGAATTTCATTTATCTGGTAGAGAAACTTTGAAGCAACAATCGTTTCGTCTGTATCAAAATGAACTACCTGACCCAGTGAGTTAACACCTTTATCTGTTCTTCCGGAAAATATTGCTTTTATCCGCCGGGTATTATTTTCATCCACTCGGGATTTTATCAAAGTACAAAGTGCTTTTTCAAGTTCGCCCTGTATAGTCGGAGCTTCAATCTGGTGACCGTGTTCTAACTGAATCTGGCTGCCGGAATAATTCTTACCGATATACTGAACCTGAAATGCATACCGCATCAGCTATTACACCAATTGAATAAGTGCCATTTCAGATGCGTCACCACGTCTTGGCGGCAAGTGGTAAATTCTTGTGTATCCGCCTTTTTTCTCAGAATATTGTTTTCCGATAATTACAAACAATTTTCTTAGAACTGTTTGTGAAGCTAATTTTTTATCTTTTTGCGGAGCTTCGAAAACTTCACCTGTAGCAAGATCCATATATTTACCTGTTTCTTTGTTGTAAATATATCTTGCAGCTTGGCGAATTGAGTGAAGATCGCCTTTTTTTGCAAGTGTGATAATCTTTTCTGCGTATGGTTTTAATGCTTTCGCACGAGCCATAGTAGTTGTGATTTCACCGTGTACAAAAAGTTCAGTAGCTAAAGAACGCAACAAAGCCTTTCTTTGGTCTTGTGCTTTCCCAAGCGTATGTTTTTTACACATATGTCTCATTTTTCTGTATCCTTTACTTAATTAATTGTATTTCCCAGTTTGAGCGGAATTAACCGATCATATCTTCTTCCACAGGGCTTGGAGCTAAGTCTAAACCGAAGTGGTGTAATCTTTCGATAACTTCATCTGATGATTTTTTACCGAAATTCTTTATATTTAATAAATCATGTTCTGATTTTTTCAACAATTCAGGCATTGAATTGATGCTTGCTCTTTTTAAGCAATTGTATGCTCTTACTGACAATTCCAATTCTTCAATAGTCATTGTCGGAGCTTCTTCAACTTCATCTATAGCTTCTTCAATTTGAGCAACCGGAGCTGTTACAGGCTGACCTGTAATTGATGCGATTTGCATAAAATGTTCAATAAGCAAGTTTGAAGCTTGGCTTAAAGCATTTTGAACATCAATAGATCCGTTTGACCAGATTTCTAAAGTTAATTTGTCAAAGTCTAATGCATCACCAACACGAGCACTTTCTACATTGTAGCTTACTCTTTTGATTGGCATAAATGTTGCATCGATAGGTAAAACATCGATTGTAGCATCTTTTGCATCTCTTGGAACATCATTTGGAACATATCCTTTACCTGAATCAACAATAACATCAGCGTGGAATGAACCGCCGTCTGCTACTGTACAAATTAACCAATCAGGGTTAACAACTTTAACACCTGCAGGTAATTGAATATCACTTGCTAATACAGGACCAGGTTTATCCACGTCAATTCTTAGGTGTTGAGATTCTTTAGATTCTGTTTTAACAACCAAGCCTTTAAGGTTTAGCATAACGTCAATAACATCTTCTAATACACCCGGAATTGCTGTGTACTCGTGAGTAATACCTTCGATTCTGGCACTTGTTACAGCTGTACCTTCAAGGCTTGATAATAATACTCGTCTTAAAGAATTACCGATTGTTGTACCGAATCCTCTTTCTAATGGCTCAATAACGAATTTTCCGTATTGTGAACCGTCAGAACTTGTTGCTGTATTAACACATTTAATTTTTAATTCCATTCTTTTATTCTCCTAGTTATAATCTACTTAATTGCTAGTTATATAAGCTAATGCTTAACACTCACAATTCCTACTTAGAATAATATTCGATTACAAGTTGTTCCTTGATTTCCGGATCTAATTCTTCTCTTTCAGGAATTCTGTCAAATGTAATTTTCAATGCTTCTTTATCGATTGTCATCCAAGCCGGAGCACAAGCCATATCGATCAATCCCATTACATCGTTTAAGTATTTTGCACTTTTTGATTTAACTGTTACAACATCACCCGCTTTAACTAAGTATGAAGGAATGTCTACTTTTCTACCGTTAACAAGAACATGACCGTGGTTAACGATTTGTCTTGTTTGTTTACGAGTGATACCAAAACCTGCTCTGAATAAGATGTTATCTAATCTTGATTCTAACAATTGTAACAAGATTGTACCTGTAACACCGCTTCTTCTTGCAGCTTCGTTATAATATCTTACGAATTGTTTTTCACTTACAAGGTATGTGAATCTGATTTTTTGTTTTTCAGCAAGGTGAAGTGCATATTCAGAAAGTTTTTTTCTTACTGCACCGTGTTGACCTGATGCTGTTTGTCTCATAGAAGATGTTAATTTTCTGTTTGACAAATCTTTAACTTTTTTATTTCTAAATAATTTATTGGTTGGTCCTGTATATCTTGACATTTTTCTAATTTCTCCTTTATGTTGTGCGGGGCATCTATGGTTTGCGTTTGGACTAATTCGCAAGCCCCCGCGATTTGTACTGTTTTTATTATTAATCCGCCTATCTTGGATTATTGAGGGGCGCTACCTTAAATTCTGCTTCGTAACTTATTCCAAATTACTTCACTTCATCAGGTTTCTCCCCGGATATGCCGTGATAACTTTCGCTCACGCAGCACTCCTTGTCAAAATCCGTTATACACGTCTTTTCTTAGGCGGGCGACATCCGTTGTGAGGAATAGGAGTTACATCTTTAATAAGAGTAATTTCTAAACCTGCAGCCTGGATTGCTCTGATTGCAGTTTCTCTGCCTGAACCAGGTCCTTTGATATGAACTTCAACTTTTTTCATACCTTGGTCGATTGATTTTTTAGCTACCAATTCTGCTGCTGATTGAGCTGCAAACGGAGTTCCTTTTCTTGCACCTTTAAAACCGGAAGCACCTGCTGTTGCCCAAGCAATAGCATTACCTTGAGTATCGGTAGAAGTTACAATTGTATTGTTGAAAGTTGACTGAATATGTACAACCCCTTGCAATACATTTTTCTTTTCTTTTTTCTTAGTTTTTTGTGGTCTTGCCATTTCTTTATCCTTTATTTTAGTTACTTATATTTAAAATATTATCCTTGTCTTGGATTCTTACCAGTTCGCAATATTTCTCACTGAAAAGGGCTGGGCTCGCTTACGCTCACTCGGCACCCTAGTCAAAATCCATTATTTCTTTTTAGAAACCGGTCCTGTTTTCTTTCCGCGTTGAGTTCTTGCGTTTGTTTTTGTTCTTTGACCTCTGCAAGGAAGTTTACGTTTATGACGTAAGCCTCTGAAAGATCCGATTTCTTGCAAACGTTTAATATTCATTGTAATTTCACGTCTTAAATCACCTTCAATGTGATAGTTAGACAATTCATTACGTAATAATTTAATATCTTCATCTGTTAAATCATCTGTTCTTAAATCAGGTGAAATACCTGTCGCTGCTAAGATTTTCTTAGCTCTAGTCGGTCCTATACCGAAAATGTAAGTTAATGCTACTTCCATTCTTTTGTTACGAGGTAGGTCTACCCCTACTAATCTTGCCATTTAATTTCTCCTTTTCTTTTGGCTTTTGTGCAAATTCAAGACTTTATCAAATTCAGCAATTTATTCTTTTTTTCATGACAATTGCCCGCTTTGGCGCCGTCCTTTATTTACACCGGGTGTTAGATTTTTTTTGATATGAGGCTTAAATACTTCCTCACCACCTGCTGATTTCCCCGCAAGTTCAGGATTTGGTTGTTTTACAAGGCTTTGCCGTTATTTCCCGCCTGGCAAATCGAAGATTTGTTCGTTCCTTTCACTTTTCGCTACAGTCACAACGGCGGTCATATTGTGTTTCGCACCTGCCGGTCTTGCTTAGCGCAAGCCCACTCTGTGCTTCACACCGGCTTACGCATCTAACCTTGTCTTTGTTTGTGTTTAGGGTTTTCGCAAATTACGGCAATTCTGCCTTTTCTTTTAATACATTTGCATTTGTCACACATTTTTTTTACTGATGATCTTACTTTCATTTTCTTTTCCTTTATATTTTTAACTTTGTGAGATGTCTTACTATTTCAGCCTGAAAGTTATACGGCCTCTGGATAAATCATACGGAGTCATTTCAACTTTTACTTTGTCTCCCGGAAGAATTCTAATAAAATTCTTTCTGATTTTACCTGATATATGTGCCAGAATTTCATGATCGTTTTCAAGTTTTACACGGAACATTGCATTCGGCATAGATTCTATTATTGTACCTTCTAGTTCTATTACGTCTTTTGCCATATTTTCCTCATTTTTCGGCTTTGTAAATCCGCCCATATACATGGAGCTATTTTAATTCTACTTGCAAAATATTTGATTGCAAGCAATTTGGAAGGTTTTTTAAGGTAACTTAATATTAATGAATGATTATTGTTTTTATAAAAATACAACACAACAAGTAAAACCGACTTTCAATAGAAACTCTTACATATTCATACTTTTAACATGTTTGTAAATTTTTATTAAGGTTTTTAATGTGCGAATTATTAATTAAATAATATGAAAATGTATAAATTTTAAAAACAATTTAAAATCTTGCAACAGAGAAAATCTCGTGCTAACATTAGATTATGCAAAAGGCTATTAATACTGTAACTATACAAAAAATGACACCTGATGACGTAGACGGAGTTATAAAGATTGAAGAGGCAGCTTACGGAGATCACCATTGGTCAAAAGCTTCATTCCTCAACGAAATAAGCAACGAACTTGCCAGATACTATTCTTTATACACACCTGACGGAATACTTGCAGGATATGCTGGCTGCTGGCACATTTTAGAAGAAGCACACATTACAACTATTGCGATTGCACCTGAATACAGAAGAAAAAATTACGGTCAAGCATTATTAAAACGCGTTATCGACGACTGTTACCTTGAAAAAATAAAATACATAACACTTGAAGTACGGGTAAGCAACACTCCGGCAATTAATCTTTACACAAAATACGGCTTCGCCTCATTCGGAACCCGCAAAGGGTATTATCAAAATAATAACGAAGATGCGCTTATTATGTGGACAAAAAACATTTTCTTTGATGAATTTAAAACGAATTACGAAAAACTGGTTGCAGATTTGGAAGGAAAAATTACCATAAATGAGTGAAGAAGTTTTAATACCAAAAATGACCAGAATTGACAAAACAAAAAGAAAGGTTAAAATACCTTTACTTAACTTTGCTGTAGTTATTTTTGGGACCCTTCTTATTATCGCATCAACGTTTGTTGATATCGGGATAAAACATTATATAATTCCTGCAAACCTTTTTTCAAACAATAACTTAGGACTTGAGGATTTCATATTCAGTTTTTACCTGATTCCGCAGGTACCGGTTATAATGTTCGTATGCGCTGTTTTAGGCAAAAGAATGTCCTTAACAAGTGTTGTATTATATATCCTAACAGGCTTATTTTTATTTCCTGTTTTTGCACTCGGAGGCGGAGTAAAATACATAGCACAATACGGATTTGGCTACATTCTTGCATATATTCCGGCAGTTTTAATCGCCGGTTCATTTTTAAACCAAAAATATTCTTTCCCAAACATGATTAAAGCTGCAATTACCGGAGTTCTGACAATTCATCTTGGCGGAATATTATATATGATTTTAATTGCGTTGATAAAACACCCCGGACACGGATTCATATCAAACTGGATATTTGCTCAAAGCGGCTTAAAAATAGTTTACGACCTTATCGCGGGTTTTATATGTATATTAATCGGAAAATATTTACATGCCGGTTTAAAGTTCATTAAAGAATAAATCTTGCAACCCCCGTTTAGATATGCTACAATGAGAGCAAAGAAGGGCGAACTTTATGAATATTTTACATATAATTTCAGATATTCCGATATTAATCGTAGTTATTGTATTTATAACATCTACAATATATTGTTTTTCAAAGTATGTTAAAACAGGTAAAAACCTTAATACCTTGATTAAGTATATGGAAGGATTTAAGAAGAACGATTTAAATTTCAGATTTAAAGAAATAGATAACTGGATGAATCAAAACCCTTATGTTTCTACTATTTGGATGGAATTTAAAAACACGCTTGTATTTTCAGAATCTATCGCATTAAAATCAGGCGGCAGCGATTTGAAGTATCAAGATGTATCATCTACGGTCCAGAATGTACAGACAACCTCTGACCCATTGTACTTCTTTAACGAAGAAACATTAATAACCTCAAAATTCAATTTCAAAATGATACAAACAATTCCAACCGTTCTAACAGGTTTTGGTCCGTTATTTACTTTCTTAAATATTGCAATTGCATTTGGTAAAATCGACTTTTCTACTCAGGAAAAAACAATCGCATCTGTTTCAAGCTTTATGGTAAGTATGCAAACCGCGGCATTAGTATCAGTAATCGCTGTAGGATCTTCGCTTGTTTACCTTATGATTGAAAGAATTATGTATAACAAATTATGCAAAACTCCGTTAACAAGAATCCAGGAAATTATGGGCGGATTATTTGCAAGTATTTCTGCTGAGAAATTCTTATATGAACTTCTAAGAGAATCAAAGGTTCAAAACAATTCTACATCAAATCTTATGTCAGAAATTCCGGCAGAATTTAAAACAGCATTCAACGCAAGTATGGCAACAAACCTTGTACCGTATCTTGAAAACCTGATATTCGGGCTGAACCAATTAAATAAACAGCTGAAAGAATCTTTGAAAGAAAAGAAAGCTTCAGATGTTGTAGATGAATTATTCTAAGGATAACAAATGGGAGTAAAATTCAGAGGACAACAAAATAACGGAGATTCAGAAGGAAATATTTTCTGGGTTACAATGGCAGACTTATTACTAGGTTTGGCTATTATTTTCATAACGTTGTTCGTACTTGCAATGACCGGATTTTCCCAACAAACTATTCAACAACAAAAAGTTCAAATGGAGGTGTCTGAAAAAATCGGGAAAGAATTAAAAGGAGCCGATGTCAATGTTGATATTGATAAAATGACAGGCGACTTAAAAATTTCAGACGTTGAGCTATTTGAATTAAGCAGTTATGTGCTTTCCGATAACGGCAAAAAATTATTGGACAAACTTGCTCCGATTTATATTAATTCAATATTTGCGGATAAAGAATTATCAGAACAAATTCAGTATATAATAATACAAGGACACACGGATTCACAGATGTTTGCAGGTGTAAATTCAAAAGATGAACAATTCTTAAAGAATATGGATTTGAGTTTAAAACGTGCGAACGCGGTTGCTGAATATATTTTCAAAACAAATTATGACAAGCAGTATTCTGAACAATTTAGAAAAATTGTCGTTGTAGAAGGAAAGAGTTATAATGAGCCTGTACTAGTTAACGGCATCGAAGACTTTGACAAAAGCAGACGTGTTGAATTAAAATTAAAAGTAAAAGACTGGAACGTATCAACAGCATTGGGATTAAAGAAAGATTAAAAACATGATAGACACTAACAATATATTAGAAACCATAAATATGATTAAGTTATACAATCTTGATATCAGAACCGTAACTCTTGCATTAAGCCTTAGAGATTGTATAGATAAAGACATTGACGTTGTTTGCGATAATATCTATAACAAGATAAAAAAGTATGCAAAAAACCTTGTAGAATACGCTGATGAATTGGCTGATGAATATTCTATACCGATTATCAACAAAAGAATTGCGGTTACACCGATTTCTTTTATCGGCGAATCCTGCACAAACCCTGATTACGTAAAAATAGCAAAAACGCTTGATAAAGCGGCAAAAGAAGTTGGAGTAAACTTTGTCGGCGGATTCTCGGCATTGGTTGAAAAAGGCTGCACAAAAGGTGATAAGTTACTAATTGAAAGTATTCCTGAAGCTCTTGCTCAGACAGAGTGCGTGTGTTCTTCAATTAACCTTGCATCTTCAAAAGCAGGAATAAATATGGATGCTGTTTTGAAAATGTCAGAGATTATAAAAAAAGCCGCAGAATTAACAAAAGAGCAAGACGGTATAGGAGCCGCAAAACTTGTAGTATTTTGTAACGTTCCGGGAGATAACCCGTTTATGGCAGGTGCTTTTTGCGGAATGGGTGAACCTGAATGCGCATTAAACGTTGGAGTTTCCGGGCCGGGGGTTGTAAGGGCTGCAGTTGAAGCTCTTCCTGAAGGTGCTGATATGAGTGAACTGGCTAACAAAATTAAAGAAATTGCGTTTAAAATAACATCAACAGGTGAGCTTGTCGGTAGAAAACTTGCAAAAAGACTTGATATCCCGTTTGGGGTAATCGATCTTTCTTTAGCTCCAACACCGGCACCCGGTGACAGCGTTGCTGGGATTTTCCAGGCTATGGGCTTAGAACATGCCGGCGCTCACGGAACAACAGCCGCATTAGCTATGCTTAATGATGCGGTCAAAAAAGGTGGCATTATGGCAAGTTCACACGTTGGCGGTTTATCTGGCGCATTTATCCCAGTCTCAGAAGATGCCGGTATGATTGAAGCCGCAGAAAAAGGTTATTTAACATTTAATAAACTTGAAGCAATGACATCTGTCTGCTCAGTTGGACTTGATATGATTGCAATTCCTGGCAAAACCCCGGCAGATACAATTGCCGGAATTATCGCTGATGAAATGGCTATCGGTATGATTAACAAAAAAACAACCGCCGTAAGAATTATCCCTGCATCAGGCAAAGATGTGGGAGATAAAATTTCGTACGGCGGACTTTTAGGAGAAGCACCTATTATGCCGGTGAATGAATTATCTTCAACAAAATTTGTAAAAAGAGGCGGACGTATTCCTGCCCCTATCCATAGCTTAAATAATTAAAAAGAAAGATACAAAAATGAGTAAGCAAAATTCTATTTCAAAATTTGATAACAGTTTAACCGAGTTTCTAATCAATGCACTGGCTGATAAATACGGAGATGCAAAATCATACGCATATCGTTATAATAATCTAAAAGTTTTTATGGACCCAAAGAAAATGTCACAACCGCATTTTTATGTACAAATCGGAATTTCCGAAGCCTGTTTTTCTATAACTGACGGTAAAAAAATAGAAGGCGGATTAGGCAACGAAGACGGATACGTAAAAAGATGGGCTGATCGCGCAAATATTCATAAAGAACTTGAAGCCCACTGGAAAATTCTAAAAGAAGCAATTGCCGCAGAACAAGAAGATGATGCAACTAAGAAATCAACTGCAACAGTCAAACTTAGAAGAGCTGAATCCGCTAATGCAAACCTTAACGTCGATATGACCGGTACCGGTATTGATAAATCAAAACGTCAAGATATAGAACGTAAAAAAAACCGATTCTCAGGATTTAAAAAAGATATTGACAAAGACAAGAAAGATACATAAAAAGGATTTATATGAAAACATTACATGAATTAGCAATAAAATTGCAGGATTACATTATCAAATCACAATCTGATGCCCATAACGAAACTAACATGAACGTCACAAAATACAACAACCTTAAACTGCGTATGGAAACGACATACCACTATCCGAATGTGATTGTATGTATCGGTATTTCAGAAGCAATATTTAATATTGCAGACGGGACAAAAACAGACGGCGGACTCGGACCTGATGAAAAATATGTAAGAAAATGGCTTGGTAGCAGTACTGTCATTGCAGATTTAAAAGAAATTTATATTGCAATGAGCGAACTTATTAAAGCTCAAGATGAAAGTAAAGCTATTAAAATCGAAGGCGAAGCCGACGAAGTTAAAAAAGATGCACCAAGAAAAAATAGAATTAAAGACCTGCTAACAGGAGAAATGGCTATGTCTTTGGAAGGTGAGCCGGCAGAAGGTGAAGGAGAAGATGTTGAACTTATGACAATGGAAGAAGATGTCAAAGAAAGAACACACGAATCACCCGTTGAAACCGGAGTAGACAATGGACCGGAAACTGTTGAACAGGTAAAAAAAGGGTTAAAAGATTATTTAAAATCTATGTTTCGCAGAATTTAACAGCCTAAAACGGATACACCAAAGTGAAAACAACAATTTATGCAATAACAGATTCCCACCAGGAAAGCCGAAATTTAAGCAGGCTTTTGAGCGGAATATATAATTTTGAAAAAGATTCAAAAATTCCATTTATAATACTTGATTGCGGGGATTTGTTCAAAGGAATTTACAACAAAGAATTATCAGTTAATGCGTATTTAAAAATAAAAAAACTTCTCCCAAATTCTGAAATATTTATAACAATCGGCAACAATGATTTTGGGTTTAAAAAAGCGGATTTTGAGTACTTAAAAAATACAATAAACAAATTTGAAACTGCGGGAATAAACGTTGTATGTGCAAACATTTCAGATAGTAAAACCAACAAAAAAGCCGACTGGGTTGAAGAATATAAAATTCTGAAAATTAATGGTCAAAAAATCCTTATAACAGGTTTTTGCCTGAACAATTCCTGTGCAAAAAAATTCAATTGTGAGCTTATACCGCCGGAAGAATGTTTTATAAATCTGATAAAATCAGTAAAAGAAAATTATGATAAAATCATTGTTCTAAATCATCACTGGTATCCGTATAGTAAAAAACTTATTGAAACCGCCGGACAAAACGGAATAAAAATAGATTTGATAATCGGCGGGCACGAGCATTCACCAATAACTCCGGACTTTGAAAATAACATTTTTTATCCGCTGTCATTTGCCAGAACAATGTATAAAATGACACTTGAAAAGGTTTTAAATAATATTGAAGAAATTCCGGCAGAAGGTTTGGAATTTATCCCACAGTTAGAAACCCCGATAGTTGAATATGAAAGAAAAACCGAATTAAAAGAACCTGTTGCAAAACGGGTGCTAAATCTTACAAAACGGTATTCTGATCCGTGTCCTTTAGGTACATTTATATCAGATAACATGAAAAAAGCAGGCAATACAGAGATTGCATTTCACTCAACAGGGTTCACTATGTACCCTCTAAGGCTGGAAGACAGCAGCACAATTACAAAATACGATATCGAAAAAGTCATATGTGCAGACTGCAGTATTGAAAAAGTAGACATATCAGCTGCTGAATTAAAAAAAGTTTTTGAAAACGCTGCAACATATCGAATGCTCAAAGACCGCGGAAACGCAAGATTTGTACAGTGTTCGCAAAATATATCAGTTACTGCAAAATTCCAAGAAAATAATACATACAAAATTCTACAAATAAATATTGATGGAGAAAATTTGCTTGATGAAAACCAAAACCCGATAAATCCTGATAAAAGATTCAGCTGCACAATTGATCCTTACATAGGTTCAGGAGAACAGGGATTTGAAGTTTTAAAAAATCTGCCAAAAGAAAAAGTTTTAATAAATAATCATGAAGTTAAAATTAACGAACTATTTTATAATTCACTAATAGAAGCTGATAAAAATTTTGACGGAAACTGCGAATATCCCAGTTTTAAATTTATCGACAAATAATCTAAAAAGTGGCAAAAATAAAAGATTTATGGTATAATCGGGCTATATACGTTTAAAAAGGAGATTTATCATGCACACAGAAGAAAGAACCTTTCTTGCCGTAAAACCTGATGGAGTTCAAAGAGGACTAATCGGGGAAGTTATTAAAAGATTTGAAACAAAAGGCTACAAAGTTATCGGTTTGAAAATGATTCAAGTTACTGATGAACAAGCCAGAGCACACTACGCAGAGCACGAAGGTAAACCTTTCTATCCAAGGTTAATCAAATACATCCAAAGCGGTCCGATTGTTGCTATGGTTGTTCAGGGTTACAATGCAGTAGCCGGCGCAAGACATATGATGGGTTCAACTGACCCTGATACCGCTGAAGTTGGTACAATCAGAGCAGATTTTGCCCAAGTAAAAGAATATAATATCGTTCACGGCTCAGACAGCGTTGAAAGCGCAGAAAGAGAAATTAAAATCTATTTCAATGAAAACGAGCTTTTCACAAATGGAAAATGTATGTCTGAACTTGTAATCGAAAGTCTTGATGCTGACAGCTAAAAACTTTTTATATTTTAAAGAGGCG
>OHEP01000353.1_pt1 | contig 34045 bp, 21 predicted proteins | sample 1567271 | NCBI WGS metagenome assembly OHEP01 (sample SAMEA3879577, study PRJEB24766) | human gut metagenome | biome: human-associated habitat; feature: feces | place: USA | collected 1985/1987
GATTGGGGTGACGTGTGCGCACCGGTGGCCGGTGCTTACGTCTTGTTATGTTGTGGAGAGATGTGAGATGATGTGTTGCACTACTTACCGATACTTATTTTTTTTATGGAAAAGTGAGGTTTGTGGGCGTGGTGGGGGATACACAGTCTCGTGAGAGCGAATAGCGAAGCTGTCTAGATACTGTTGAATTATGCCCAAGCAACACAGAAATGGCCCGGCATGGATGCCGGGACAAGGAGAAATCGAGCCATGGAAGGCGAGTTTCGACGGTTTCGTCGAGCATAGAAAGCCTACAAGGCATAATTCCTACAGTATCTTGGCAGCGCAGCGTAGCACTCACGAGACTGTATATCCCCCACCACGCCCGCAAACCGTACTATCAGCTTACAATTTCATAATCCGCGGTTCACGGTGGGCCATTAGCAGAAATATAATGGCGGGATTTACAAGTTTGGCAAATACATATATAATAAGGGGAAGAATATACACATGGAGAACTATTATGATAAAGAATAAATTTATGGCACTCACGCTTACCGTAGTGCTCACAGCAGGCATGCTTACCGGCTGTGGCTCCGGCGACAAGGCAAAGGACAAGGATGCGTACAGACAGTATGGCATCAACTGTATAGAAAACGGCAGCTATGATGATGCGGTCGATGCTTTTCAGAAGGCACTGGACCAGTCGGTGGGCTCAGTAGGCGCAGAGGAGCTTGACATATGCTATTACAAGGCAAAGGCACAGTATTTAAGCGGTGACGTGGATGGAGCAATTGATACATATACGGCTATTATCGACTATAATAAGGATTCTGACGCATACTATCTGAGAGGCTGTATATATTTTGCCAAGAATGATTCAGACAAGGGCTTGAAGGATTTTAAGACGGCGCTCAGTGAGAATAATGATAATTATGAGCTCTATCTTGGCGTTTATGAGACCCTGTCAAAGTATGGCATGAATGACCAGGGAAAGGAATACCTGGATAATGCCTTAAAGCTTAAGGCAAAAACTGCTGATGACTATATGCAGAGAGGCCGTATATACACCCTGCTCGGAGATTATGATTCAGCAATAAAGAGTCTGCAAAAAGCCATCGATGAGAAGCTTGTCAAGGCAAACTACTATATGGGTGAGGCATATCAGAAGCAGGGCGACAATGACAGCTCGCAGAAGTATTTTAAGAAATACCTGGACAGCGGTGAGGCAGATTCGTATGAGCTGATGAATATGGGACAGGCGCAGATGGACAATGGTAACTATGACACTGCGATTACTTATTTTCAGAACGCACTTGAACTTGAAAGTGTGCCGAACAAGCAGCAGATAACAAAGGCTATGATTATAGCATATGAGTATTCCGGCGATTTTGCCACTGCAAAGAGCAAAATGGAGGAATACATGAAGGATTATCCCGATGACGAGGATGCAGCAAGAGAATATCAGTTTTTGGAGACCAGATAGATTATGGCAGATACTATTAAGATAGAGGATATTGAGGAGAGAGTGGTGCTTGTCGGAGTGAGCGAGCAGGACGGTGATGATGCAGATGATTCACTTTCAGAGCTTGCGGAGCTGGTAAAGACAGCAGGTGCGACAGTTGTAGGCACACTTATCCAAAGAAGAGAAAAAATTCATCCGGGCACGTATGTCGGCACCGGCAAGGTGGCGGAGATTGCAGAGCTTGTGGAGAGTACAGGGGCAACAGGCATTGTGTGCGATGATGAGCTGAGTCCGGCACAACAGAAAAATCTGGAGATGTACCTTGACACAAAGGTCATGGACAGGACACTTGTTATTCTTGATATTTTTGCATCAAGGGCCACAACAAGTGAGGGTAAGATACAGGTTGAGCTTGCTCAGCTCAAGTACAGATTAAGCCGTTTGTCGGGACTGGGAAAGTCCATGTCAAGGCTTGGCGGTGGAATAGGAACAAGAGGTCCCGGAGAGAAAAAGCTTGAGGTAGACCGCCGTCTTATAAATGACAGGATAGCACAGCTTCGAAGAGAGCTGAAAGAGGTGCAGAAGCACAGAGATATCACAAGGGCAAAGCGTGAAAAAAATAAAGTACCGGTTGTTGCGATAGTAGGATATACTAACGCAGGTAAGTCCACGCTGTTAAATCACCTGACAGAGGCAGATGTGCTTGAGGAGGATAAGCTCTTTGCAACGCTTGATCCTACAACGCGCATTCTTGCGCTTGATGGCAAGCAGCAGGTGCTTTTAACTGATACGGTCGGGTTTATCAGAAAGCTGCCGCATCATCTGATAGAGGCTTTCAAGAGCACCCTTGAGGAGGCAAAGTACGCTGACATCATTTTCCATGTGGTGGACGCATCAAATATGCAGCGGGAAAAGCAGATGTTCATAACCTACCAGACATTGGATGATCTTGGTGTAAAAGACAAGAAATTTGTCACACTTTTTAATAAGCAGGATGCCCGTACAGACAACGAACCGCTGCATGATTTCAGGGCAGATTATACTCTTAACATTTCAGCGGCAAAGGATCTGGGATTAGATGAGGTAAAATCTCTTTTAGAGGAGATATTAAGAGAGAATAAGGTATATATCGAGAGAATTATCCCATATGATAAGGCTGGCGTGATACAGCTCATCAGAAAACAGGGCGAGCTTGTGTCGGAGGAATATGTGGCTGATGGGATACAGATAAAGGCATATGTGCCGATGGAGGTGTACGGCAGGCTCGATTAGGGTGCTGCTTCGCTATATCATTATATTAAGCGAGGAATTTAAAATGTCGAAAACGCGTTCAATCCGCTGGGACAAGCTGGACAACACAGCAAATCTGTTCCCTAGTATAGCGGGGGAGAGCATGACAAATGTATATAGGATCTCAGTCACCTTAACTGATGAGATTGACAGTGAAAAGCTGCAGGAGGCACTGGATATAGTGCTTCCGAAGTTTGGTCTGTTTAACGTGAGACTCAGGATGGGAGTATTCTGGAACTATTTTGAGGAAAATGGCAAAAAGGCACCAAAAGTGCATGAGGAAAATACATTTCCGTGCAGATTTATAAGACCGAACAAGAATCACAGCTATCTTTTCAGGGTGACATACTATAAGAACAGAATAAATCTTGAGGTATTTCATGTGCTGACAGATGGCATGGGCGGCATCAATTTTCTTAGGGAGCTCACCTACCAGTATCTGCGTCTCACACATCCGGAGATTGCAAAGCTAAAGGGCGATTCATTGACGCAGGGCACATCCTTAAATAGAGAGGACAGCTTTGTAAAGAACTACAAATCAAGTAAGCCAAGTGGCTTTAACAGGCAGAAGGCGTATCTTTTAAAGCTGGAAAAGGTACCTGATGGAGAGTTTGGGCTGATACATGGCATGATGCCTGTATCACAGCTGAAGCAGGTCTGCCACCGCTATGGAGTTTCCATAAATGATTATCTGGTAGCATGCTTTGTGTGGAGTGTGTATCAGGAGTGTTTTCACGGCATGCCAAACGATATGCCTGTCAGGGTTGCAGTTCCTGTGAACCTTCGTCCTTATTTTGACTCCGTGACCACAAAGAACTTTTTTGTCATGATATCTGCTGAGTTCAGACCGCAAAACAGCTCCTACACATTTGAGGAGGTGCTTAAAATAGTGACGGATTCCATCAATTCACAGATTTCGAAGGAGCATCTGGAAGATCTTTTCTCATACAGTGTGTCAAATCAGAAAAATATCCTGATGAGACCGGTGCCTCTTTTTATAAAAAATCTGGCAATGAAGGCGGTCTATACGCAGTCGGCACTGGCAAACACCACCACTATCACCAATATTGGAAATATAAAGGTGGAGCCGGAATACGAGCCGTATATAACAGGCTTTTATTCCTTTATACCAATGTCCAAGGGACAGCCTATGAAGGGCACCATATGCTCCTACAAGGACACGCTGGTGTTTACTTTTTCATCTATTCTGGCCGATACGATGATTCAGAGAAGCTTTTTTAAGAAGCTTGTAAATGACGGAGTGGAAGTGACAATTGAAACAAATGGAGAGTATTATGACTAAATGCATGAAATGCGGTGTGTATATTGCAGACAATACAGATAAATGCCCACTCTGCCAGCAGGTTGTGGCACCGGTTGAACTGTCATCGGACAATCATCAGGGCACTGAAGGGGTTTTTGAACAGCATAATGATGTGCCGGATAAGTGCGTAAACGATACAGATAGTGCAGCAAAGAGGGCAGATAGTACAGCAAGCCATGACAACGGTACGAGATATCCTGACGTCAAGGGCGCATCAAGAAAATACAGATTACTGGAAAATATCATATTGTTTCTGTCTATAGTAGGACAGATTGTGCTGACAACTGTTGATTACATGACAGACAATGAGATAAACTGGAGCTTTATAGTGCTTCTTGTTGTAATCTATGCGAATGTGACGCTGCGTCTGGCAATAGTCGGAAGAAACGGATATATATTTAAAATTGTAAGCACATTTGTGTTCACGGTGCTGTTTCTCGAGGGCATAGACCTGCTCACAGGAGCCAGTGGCTGGGCACTTACATTTGTTTTCCCAAGTGCCATACTGGCGATGGTTCTTGCAACAATTATACTTATGATAGTAAACATAAGAAACTGGCAGAGCTACATGATGATGCAGCTTTTTCTTGTGCTGATGAGCGTGATTGCGATGATACTTGTGGCAGTCAAGGTCATATGGTTCCCATATCTGGCAATGGGAGCGATGGGAGCATCTTTGTTTTTGTTCCTCGGAACACTGATTATCGGTGACAAAAGAGCCAGAACAGAGCTGAAACGGAGATTTCATATATGATAGGCTTTCATGGAATAGGAAATTCGCATATGTTTGAGGATGAGGAGATGGGAAACTACCATCCGGAAATTGAAAACGGCGATAGTAATGGTGATAATGAAAATGGAATAATAGGAGCTTTGGGTAATAAGCTTGAAAAGACATTTAAGAACTCATTATCTGCCATGAAAAGTGAGCATGCGGAAAAAGCCCATAGCAATGCAGCTGTGGCAGATGAAGAAGTCAGTATACAGGGAAAAATACTTGCTAATCTGATGGGACATATCACAAATGACCTTGCAATCGGCAAAAAAATAAAATCCGGAGAGCTCAGGAAGCGCATGAAGGAACCTGCATGGCTTGTTCCGGACTGCTTTGTAACAGAGGATATAGATATGGGCGGCTTCACTATGAAGCTTTTATCCTCAAAGGAAAACCCAAATACAGAGCGTGTGATACTGCAGCTGCATGGTGGTGGATATATGGGGGCAGTGCGCAATGCATACTATGTATTTGCAGGCCTTTATAATGAGGTAAGTGAGGGCTGCTCAGTGCTCACGCCTGACTATCGCGTGGCGCCGGAGCATCCGTATCCGGCAGCACTTGAGGATGCCGTATCCTGCTATAAATGGCTTTTGTCACAGGGCTGGTTTGGCTCACAGATTGTGCTGGCAGGAGACTCAGCAGGCGGAGGCCTTGCAATGTGCCTTACCATGTATCTTCGCGACCACGACATGCCGCTTCCGGCAGGAATAGTAGCCATGTCACCATGGACCGACCTCACAGCAGGAGGAGAATCCTACGAGACAAACTATGAAAAGGACCCTCTGTTTGGAAACACAAGGGACAGTCTCATCTACGTGAATGACTATCCCGGTGACCACGATAAAATGGATCCATACATATCGCCGCTGTTTGGTGACTTCAGAGGCTTTCCACCAATGCTCATACAGGCTGGCTCAATAGAGATGCTCTTATCTGACTCAGTCGATGCCGCTGCAAAGGCAAGAAACCAGGGCGTTAAGGTACGCCTGTCAGTGTACGAGGGCATGTTTCATGTGTTCCAGATGGGATACCTCAATTTCCCTGAGTCCAAGCGTGCATGGGCAGAGGTCAAGCGCTTCCTAAAGGTGATTAAAGAGGAAGAATAAATGAAGTGATATAGGCGGACTTTATGTTGGTATTTCGAAAGGAGATGAGCAAGCATGACCGAATCAATTAAACTACCGGTGGGAATAGAGAGCTTTGAGGAGATTCGTTCAGACGGATATTACTATGTCGATAAGACAAAGCTGATTGAACAGTTGGTTGATAGCCGTGGAAAAGTCAACCTTTTTACCAGACCGCGTCGTTTTGGCAAGACGCTCAACATGAGTATGCTCAAATCTTTCTTTGAAATTGGAGCAGCTTCTGAATTATTTGAGGGTCTTTATATATTGCACAACAAAAAATTGTGTGATGATAATATGGGTAAATACCCTGTGATATTTCTGTCGTTAAAAAATGTTGAGGGGCTTGATTTTCAGGCTGCAAAGTATCAGATGATAGAGATAATTGCAAAGGAAGCTAAGAGATTTGCATATTTGAAGAATAGTGATAGGCTGGACATTGACGATAAGTCGGCATATGCTTCTTTAATCCGATTAGAGGATGGCAGATATGAAATGAGAGATGAGGCACTGTATGCTTCGCTTCAAACTTTATCTGAGCTGTTATATAAGCATCATTGCAGAAAAACGGTTGTTTTAATAGATGAATATGATGTTCCACTGGATAAGGCATTTCAGAATGGCTATTATAAAGAGATGGTTTCTTTGATACGTGCCATATTCGGAAAAGCATTGAAGACAAATGAGGCATTGGATTTTGCTGTATTAACAGGTTGTCTTCGTGTTTCAAAAGAAAGTATTTTTACAGGATTAAATAATTTCAAGATTTTATCTATTACTGATACCAGATTTGATGAACACTTTGGATTTACGGATGAGGAAGTAGAGCGTTTGCTGTCATTTTATCATGTGGAAAACAGGTTTGCAGAGACAAAGGAATGGTATGATGGTTATCATTTCGGAAATGTTGATGTATATTGTCCATGGGATGTAATCAATCATGTTGACCGAATAAAAGATGATCCAATGGCCGGACCGGAAGCGTATTGGATTAATACAAGCGGAAATGAGCTCGTTAAGAGGTTTATAAATAAGGCAGGTAAGACAACCAGAGATGAAATTGAGCGTTTGATCGCGGGAGAAGCCATAGACAAGCAAATCCGTCTGGACATGACATATGACGAAATAGACAATAATATCGATAATCTATGGAGTGTCCTGTTTACAACAGGTTATCTGACATATACAAAGATAAGTGAGGACAAAAAATATAGCCTTGTAATTCCGAATAGGGAGATTAAAGAGGTATTTAAGCTGCAGATACAGGAGTGGTTCAGGAATAAAATATTTTCCAATACCGAACAGTTGCAGGATTTTTGGAAGGCTTTCAAAGAGGGAAATACACAGATAATGGAAATGTATTTAAACAAGGTGCTGAGCAATTCGGTGAGCGTTTTTGACACAAAAGCGCGAAATGAGGAAAAGGAAAGCTCCTATCATAATCTGCTTATTGGCCTTTTGAGCGGCAACGAGGACTGGCTGGTAAAGTCAAATGTTGAGGCTGGAGAGGGCTTTGCAGATATTATTGTGGAGACAGATGATCCGGATGAAGGAATTATTGCAGAGCTTAAATATACAAAAGATTTTAAAGCTATGGAAAAATCCTGTGAAAAGGCTCTGAAACAGATAAAGGATAGAAGATATCAGGAATATCTGTTAAATGATGACAGACAGAATATCATGTATTATGGAATTGCATTTTGCAGGAAGAAATGCAAAGTGCTTGTAGAAAGATAAAATGGGTGATTTATGCACATGAAACACAAAAAATGCAAGAGGTACAGCAATGTACCTCTTTTTTTGAATTTGCAAAAATTATAATTAATTCCATAAAATACTTGACACAGTTACTAAAAGTTACTATAATAGGCACATAAAGTAAATATAAGAAACACAGAAAGTAATTATAGGGGTTAAACACATGAATAAAGTAGACATAAATGGATTAACAGAACGGGAATTCTTGGCGGAGTATAAGCCGGGCGATTATGACAGGCCGTCGGTTACAGTTGACATGATGGTGCTTCGCATGAAGGAAGACTTAAGCTGCATGCAGGTGCTGCTGATAAAGAGAAAGGCTCATCCGGAGATAGACAAATGGGCGCTTCCGGGCGGATTTATTAATATAAAGGAATCTGCATATGAAGCAGCGTGCAGGGAGCTTAAAGAGGAAACAGGTCTTACAGACATTTATCTTGAACAGCTCTATACCATGAGCCAGCCGGACAGGGATCCGCGTATGAGGATTATTGATATTGCATACATTGCATTGCTTCCATATGGATATGAGCAGGCTGCTGTTGCAGGTGATGACGCAAAGGATGCCAGATGGTTCGATATGAAATTTGCAGATAAAAAGCTTGTGTTTGCAAACGATTTGATTAAAATTGAATACTCTCTTAAGTCTGAGAAATTCAAAAACGGTGTTATTACGGTGGAAAATTTCATTCCGGTCAGCGTATCAGATGAAAAGCTTGCTTTTGACCATGACCAGATTATACTGGAAGGCCTTATGAGGATAAGGAATAAGGCTGAGTATACGGGCATTATGTTTAATCTCGTGCCGCGTGAGTTTACCATTCCGGATCTGCTTAGGGTGTTTGAAGTTCTTTCAGGAAAGGAAATTCATCCAAAGGTATTCCGTGAGAAGATTGCTGACCGGCTTGTTTCACTTGACAGGACGCAGAGACCTATTGTCGGAAGAAAACCGGCTGCCGTATACAGGTATGTTGACCTTAACATGAGTAAGCAAAAGCCGGTTAAAGTGCAGAAGAAATATAAAAACGGCGTGATACTAACAAGGGCACAGCCATTCCATAACGGACACCTGAACATGATAAAACAGGCCGCATCGGAGTGTGAAAACCTGCTTGTTGTGATAGGCAGTGCAAACAAAAGCTATACAAAGAGAAATCCGTTTCCAATCGAATACAGAAAAAGGCTTGTTGAAAACGTATTGCAGGAAGAGGCTTTAAGCGGTGCAGATGTAAAGGTTATGACTTTATCGGACTGGAGCATGGAAGATGCAGCCCAGTATGTAAAGGAATGGGGTTCTTTCTTTTATTACAACATAGCTAATGAAATTGGGGAGAAAAGCTTTACATTCTATTACAACGATGACCCGAAGATTGCGGAAAACTGGTTTACAGATGATATTTTAAAGAATGTGACCATCAGAAACCTTGGCAGAAGCGATATTGAGATTTCAAGTACAATGATCAGGGATCTGATGTACAAGGAAGATTATGACAAAGTCAAGGATCTGGTTCCACGATGGATGTGGAAGGACTTAAAGAATCTTGGAAAAATTCTTATGGATGCAACAAATAATGATTATATGATGTAGGAGGAAATGATTATGGCAAAGAAAATTTTAGTAGTAGTGGACGCACAGAATGATTTTATTACAGGAGTTCTTGGAAACAAAGAGTGTGACGTGGCAACAAATGTTATTGCAGAGGAAATCAGGTCAGGAAAATATGATGACGTGATATTCACAAGGGATACACATGATGAAAACTATCTGAATACTCAGGAAGGAAAGAAACTTCCGGTAGCGCACTGCATTAAAGGGACAAACGGATGGGAAGTAGACAGCCGTCTTAAAGATGCAATGAAGGAGCGTGGAGTCGATTGTGACGATATGACTTATATTGACAAGCCGACTTTTGGCAGCAAAGAGCTTGGCGAACTGCTTGCGGGATATGACAACAGCGATACAGAGATTTATTTCTGCGGATTCTGTACGGGAATATGCGTAATAAGCAACGTGGCGATTGCAAAGACGTTCTGTAAAGACGCAGAGGTGTTCGTAATAGAGAATGCCTGTGCCTGTGTAACGCCTGAAAGTCACAAAACTGCAATCGAGGCAATGAAAATGATTCAGGTAGGCATTATATAGAAAGCCATTTATCAAAAAGGTTTCTGACATACTGATAGCGTAAGAATTAGGAGGAGAATATTATGAAATTAAACCGGATAATCACAAGTCTTTTAGAGACAGACATGTATAAATTTTCGATGGGTCAGACAATATTCCATCAGTTTACGGATTACAAGACCACATGGACATTCAAGTGCAGAAATGAAGATGTGCATTTTACACCGGAAATGGTGCAGGAGATAACAGAACAGATTAGGGAATTCTGCAAGCTTCGGTTTGCGGAAGATGAGCTTGCATATTTAGACAATATTAAGTGGATTAAAGGCTCTTACGTTGATTTCCTTCGTCTCTGGCAGCCGCGTTTTGAGGATTTTGAGATAGGAACAGATGCACCTTGCGGCTTGTCTATCGAGGCAAAAGGAACATGGCTTAACACATCAATGTATGAGATTCCGACACTTGCCATTGTAAATGAAGTGTATTTCAGAATGGCATATGACTATGATAAGCTGCTTGACAGCTTTAAGAAGCGTCTGGATGCAAAGTATGAGAATTTAAAGAACGGACACTGGTACGCGGGTACATTCTCAGAGTTTGGTCTCAGAAGAAGACTTTCTGCTGAAGCTCAGGAGCTTGCAGTGCAGAAATTCGCACACCTAAACGATACCATGCACAGTTCATCAAAGTTTGTCGGCACATCAAATGTGTATCTTGCAAAGAAATACGGACTTACACCTGTAGGAACCATGGCACATGAGTGGATTATGTGTACGGGACAGGGCAATCACAGGCACAATCCGGCATATTCAAACTGGTATGCGCTCGATGCATGGATCAAGGAGTATGGAGTATTAAACGGTATCGCGCTTACTGACACAATCACAACAGACTGCTTCCTGCGTGATTTCCAGCTTACCTATGCGACACTTTTCTCAGGAGTACGTCATGACAGCGGAGACCCATATGAGTGGGGTGAAAAGATGATTGCTCATTACAGGAGCCTTGGAATTGACCCAAAAACAAAGACACTTTTGTTCAGCGACAGTCTTGACTTTGAACGTGCTGACAAGCTCTACAGACATTTCTGCAAGGAAACAAATGTAGCTTTCGGCATTGGCACATACTTGAGCAACGATACAGATGTTCCTGCACTCAATATCGTCATGAAAACCACAAGATGTAATGGAATGGATGTAGCCAAGCTTTCTGATACACCCGGCAAGGGAATGTGCAAAAATCCGGATTATGTGGATTACTTAAACCGCTGCATTGATTACAGAATGAAAAACGACCGCTAGGAGGAAATGCCATGAATACAGGATTTTACCGTGTTGCAGCATCGTCCCCGGAGATTTATCTCGGGGACTGCGTGAACAATGCTGACAATATCATACGCATTGCGGAGTCGCTTGCCAAAAATGATGTGCAGCTTGTGGTTTTTCCGGAGCTGTGTATTACAGGTTATAGCTGTGCAGACATGTTTTTGAGAAGGGAACTGCTCGCAAAGGCTCAGGAAGAACTGGACAGGATTAAAACAGCATTGCAGGATTTAAGCATTCTTGTATGTGTTGGCATGCCAATAGAGGATGAGGCTGGTAGGCTTTTCAATTGTGCCGCATATGTACACAACGGAAAAATTGTTGGAATTGTGCCCAAAACATACATTCCTAACTATGGCGAATTTTACGAGAAACGCTGGTTTACAAGCGCAGACAAGAGATTGTCGGATGAGATTACTTTAAGTTATGTCGCAAACAGACCGACAGTGCCTTTTTCTCCGAATATTATTATTGACGATCTGCGAGGGGCAATTATCGGTACTGAGATTTGCGAGGACTTATGGGTAAGTGCGCCTCCGAGCGGGGAGCTTTGCAAAGCCGGTGCAAATATCATTGTAAATCCGTCTGCAAGCAATGATGTAATCGGAAAAAGAGAATACAGGCGCAGTCTTGTGGCAATGCAGTCAGGAAGATGCCGTGCCGGATACGTGTATGCGTCAAGCGGTGCAGGAGAGAGTAGCACTGACCTTGTGTTTTCAGGCCACTGCATCATAGCAGATAATGGCAGAATAGCTGGAGAGACATCAGATTATTCAAAACGTATGGATAAAAAGGCATCAGAAGATGATGAGATGAACTCTAATCTTGTGATAAGTGAGATAGATATTGAGCGCTGCATGAATGACCGCCGCAGATATAACAGCGACTCATGGGCTGATGCGCCGGATGTGATAAAAGTAATTTTAAATGATGAAAATCAGATGAAGGATTATCAAATATGGCCAAAGAAAGTTAATCCGTATCCGTTTGTACCAAGTAATAAAAACAATCGAAAAAATCGCTGCATGGAGATTTTGTCGCTTCAGGCAAAAGGTCTGGAACAAAGACTCATCTCTACCGGAATAAAAAAGGCAGTTCTTGGAATATCCGGAGGCTTGGACAGCACGCTTGCGCTTTTGGTATGCTGCGAAGCATTTGAAGCACTTGGCATTCCGAAGAAAAATATCTATGGTATTACAATGCCGGGATTTGGAACTACATCTACTACAAAAACAATTGCTGACAGGCTTATGGAAGAATTTGGAGTGACAGCCGTGGAAGTTAATATTGAGGCTGCATGCAGACAGCACATGAAGGATATAGGACATCCGGATGATGTTTTTGACGTGACATATGAAAACATTCAGGCTAGAGAGCGTACACAGGTATTGTTCGATTATGCAAACATGGTAGACGGACTTGTAATCGGCACAGGTGACATGTCAGAGCTTGCACTTGGCTGGTGCACCTACAACGGCGACCATATGAGCAATTATGCCGTAAACTGCAGTGTGCCAAAGACGCTTGTTAAATACATTGTACAGGCTTATGCCAGCGAGTGCGCGTTAACGGATGAAATGAAAAATGTGCTTTGTGAAATAGCAGACCTGCCTATTTCCCCTGAACTGCTGCCGCCGGATAAAGACGGTAATATAGCACAGAAAACAGAGGAGAGCATTGGCAAATATGACCTTCACGACTTCTTTCTTTACCATTTTCTGCGTAATGGAGAAAGCCGGGATAGGATATCAAAACTTGCAGAGATTGCTTTTTCGAATGTGAGTAAGGGGGAAATAGAAAAGACTCTTGAGACATTCTTTATACGTTTCAGACAGCAGCAGTTTAAGCGTTCATGCATACCTGACGGACCAAAGGTTGGAACTGTTTCATTATCGCCAAGAGGTGATCTGAGAATGCCAAGTGATATGGTGGAATTGTATTAGGCATTGTGGAGGCAGGTAAATACGAACTATGTGTTAAATAAAAAGTGTGCTGATGCAGAAGTTAAGTGATTATGCAGGAAAAAAAGTAATTTTATATTTTTATCCAAAAGATAATACAGCCGGATGCACTAAGCAGGCATGTATCTTATCAATGAACAGGGAGTTATCATTAAAGCCAATGATAAGGTCAAAGCAGCAAATGACCCTGAAAATATGCTTAAGGAATTAGATTAATGAAGATAATATTATCACCTGCTAAAAAGATGATTACAGATACTGACAGCAATATTCAGATCTGATTTATCATCAAATAGTAAATATATTTTTGAACGCAAAAAAATATAATCATCGATTACCTTGCTCTGCTGCAGAGTAAGAGCATACACAAATGAAAATCCAGTCACAGCGTAAGAAAACCGGGAGACCGGGAATGTGCCCCCCCTGCCGCATTCCCGGTCTCCCGGTTTTCGTAGTCATGCCATGACACTGAATTAAGCAGTCTTTCCTGTATAAAGCTGATAATACTTTCCCTTCTTTGCAATCAGCTCATCATGACTTCCCCTCTCAATAATGCGTCCCTGCTCCAAAACCATAATGCAGTCGCTGTTTCTGACAGTAGAAAGCCTGTGTGCGATAACAAATGTGGTGCGGCCATGCATGAGCTTATCCATGCCGTCCTGAACAATACGCTCGGTACGTGTATCAATTGAGCTTGTAGCCTCATCGAGGATGAGCACAGGCGGATCGGCGATAGCGGCACGTGCGATGGCAAGAAGCTGGCGCTGGCCCTGGCTTAGGTTTGCACCGTCACCTGTCAGTACAGTATTGTAGCCGTCAGGAAGCTGGCGGATAAACGTATCGGCGTTTGCCAGGCGGGCAGCTGCGTATACTTCATCATCTGTGGCATCAAGCTTGCCGTAGCGGATGTTTTCCATGACAGTAGCTGTGAAAAGGTGGGTATCCTGCAAAACAATGCCAAGAGAGTGGCGCAGATCAGCCTTTTTAATCTTGTTTATATTGATGCCGTCATATCTTATTTTGCCGTCTGCTATATCGTAGAAGCGGTTGATAAGGTTAGTGATGGTAGTCTTTCCAGCTCCGGTGGTGCCGACAAAGGCAATCTTCTGACCGGGTGTTGCAAAAAGATCCACATCGTGCAGTACAATTTTCTCAGGCACATATCCGAAATCCACATCGTCAAATACCACATCGCCCTCGAGTTTTTTGTAGTCCACAGAGCCGTCGGCCTGATGAGTATGCTTCCATGCCCATAAGCCGGTGTGCTCAGGTGTTTCAGTGAGTTTTCCGTTTTCTTCCCTAGCATTTACCAGTGTGACATAGCCCTCGTCAGTCTCAGGCGTTTCATCGAGCAGTGAGAAGATACGGTCGCATCCGGCAAGTGCCATGATGATACTGTTGAACTGCTGGCTGACCTGCGAGATAGGCATGTTAAAGCTCTTGTTAAAGGTCAGAAAGCTCGCAAGCTTACCAAGGGTCAGACCGCCAAAGCCTGAAAGAGCCATAACACCGCCGGCAAGAGCGCAGAGCACGTAGCTTAGATTTCCAATCTGTGCGTTTACAGGACCGAGCATGTTGGAGTACATGTTGGCATTGTAGGCGCTTTCAAAGAGTTCATCGTTTATTTTGTCGAAGGCTTCAATATTTTCCTGCTCGTGGGTAAATACCTTGACTACCTTCTGGCCGTTGAGCATTTCCTCGATGAAGCCGTTAACCTTGCCGAGGTCGCGCTGCTGAGCGAGGAAATAGCGGCTGGAGAAGCCTGCAAATTTCTTTGTCACGACAGTTGTTACAATTACCATCACGATAGTTAGTACGGTGAGCGGAATATTTAATATGACCATTGAAACAAAAACGCTCACAACAGTGATAGCGCTGTTAAGTATCTGCGGAAGACTCTGGCTGATGAGCTGGCGGAGTGTATCGATATCGTTTGTATAAATTGACATGATATCGCCGTGCGCATGTGAGTCAAAGTATCGGATTGGCAGATCCTGCATATGGGAAAAGAGCTCAACACGCAGGTTCTTAATGGTGCCCTGTGATACGTAGATCATTATTTTGCTGTATGCAAACGTACTAATGACGCCGATACCGTAGAATACGGCGACCCTTCCCATTGCTGCAAGGAGTGGTCCGTAGTCGGGACTTCCTGTCTTAAGCAGTGGTACTATATAGTCATCAATCAAATTTTTGGTAAACATGGTTCCCTGCACATTTGCAAGTACACTGACAAAGATACATATCACAACAATTATGCAGGCCGGTAAATATTTCTTGAAAATAAATCCCATGAGGCGCGCAAAAAGCTTACCGGGATTTTTAATTTTGGGTTTTGGACCTCGTGGTCCTCTTGGTCCTGGCATCAGGCAGCACCTCCTTCATCAAAGTCTCCTCCGCCGTTTGTCTGGGAATCGTAAACATCGCGGTAGATTTCATTATTTTTAAGCAGATTTTCGTGAGTGTCAAAGCCGTCCACTTTTCCGTCATTCATCACGATGATACGGTCAGCATCCATGACTGATGAGATACGCTGTGCGATGATGAGCTTAGTGGTTCCCGGTATTGTTTTTGCGAGGGCAGCACGGATTTTTGAATCTGTTGCTGTATCTACAGCCGAGGTACTGTCATCGAGTATGAGTATCCTTGGCTTTTTAAGCAGAGCCCTTGCGATACACAGACGCTGCTTCTGGCCACCGGATACGTTGGTTCCGCCCTGTTCTATGTAGGTGTTGTACTTGTCAGGGAAGGACTCGATAAAGTCATCGGCGCATGCCATTTTACAGGCCTCAATACACTCATCTGTGGTAGCGTTTTTGTCACCCCAGCGCAGATTTTCGAGTATGGTGCCCGAGAAAAGCACGTTCTGCTGGAGCACGACAGCTACCTTGTTTCTGAGAGTGTCCATGTCGTACTCACGCACATCGTGGCCTCCGACGATTACAGAGCCGGTGTCTGTGTCGTAGAGACGGCTTATCAGGTTTACAAGGGAAGATTTCGAGCTTCCGGTTCCTCCTATGATGCCGATGGTCTCACCGGATTTTATGTCTAGATTTATATCTGACAGAACCGGAGTTTCAGCGGTGTCTGAATATCTGAAGGTTACATGCTTAAAGCTTATGCTTCCGTCAGGCACATCGTAAAGCGGTTCCTTTGGATTGTGCAGTGTGCTCTGCTCATTTAATACCTCGCTGATTCGTCTTGCGGATGCGAGTGAGAGTGAAATCATTACAAACACCATCGAGAGCATCATGAGGTTCATCAGAATATTCATGCAATAGGTGAGAAGTGCCATCAGATCACCTGTAGTGAGAGTGCTGCTTACCACCATATGAGCTCCGAGCCAGCTTATTAACAGGATGCAGGCATACACTGTAAACTGCATGAGTGGAGAGTTGTATACCACAAGGCTTTCTGCCTTCACAAATACGTCGTAGATATTCTGTGCTGCCTTTGAAAAACGTTTCTTCTCATAATCCTCACGGACGTATGCCTTTACAACGCGGATAGCGGATACGTTTTCCTGTACGCTTTCATTCAGGTCATCATAGCGCTTGAAGGCTCTGTCGAAGTATTTCATGGCCGCCTTACTGATGAAAAGCAGTAAAGCTCCAAGCACAATGACAGCGATTAAGTATATTGTCGCAAGGCGAGGGCTGATGAAAAATGACATAGCCATCGCACATATTATGGATGCAGGGGCTCTCATAGCCATGCGAAGCAGCATCATGTATGCATTCTGGATGTTGGTCACATCGGTTGTCATACGTGTGACAAGACTCGCGGATGAGAATCTGTCGATATTTGCAAAGGAAAAGGTCTGGATGTTGCGAAACATTGCAGCACGCAGATTCTTTCCAAAGCCCATGGCGGCCTTTGCACCATATTTTGCACCGAGACATCCTGTCAAAAGACCAAACAGTGCTGCGACAATCATCCACACACCCATGATATAGATATGCCTTGTGTCGCCCATATTGACACCGTTGTCGATTATTGATGCCATGAGAAGAGGGATTATGGTATCCACAGCCACCTCAAGCAGCATGAAAACAGGTGTCGCAATCGAAGCCCATTTGTATTCCTTTATTTGGGCACCTAGTGTTTTTAACATATGTTTTGTCCTTTCTTCTTATATTTCATATTTGATTAAAACAAACTTCCCACATTTATGGTAATGTGGTTAACTAAAAAATACTTGCATTTAATTAGTTAGTGTGCTAACTATATTATAGATATACTTTTTTTATTGTCAAGAAAAATCTATGAAAGGATTTCAGATATGAAGGAGTTTACACCGGATAAATACTTAGGACACAAGATAAACCGCATCAGCAGGAGTATAGACAAATATTTTGACAGAAAAAGGTGCAGTAAAACAGAATGTATACCGCGAAGCCAGGGTATGATGATTGGATATATAATGGATAATCAGGGCCAAAATATATTTCAAAAGGATATCGAAGCAAAGTTTCATCTGTCAGGAGCCACAGTGACAAATATGCTTAAAAGTCTTGAAAAAAACGGCTATATCGTGCGCACACCTATGGAAAATGATGCAAGGCTTAAGAGGATTGAGCTGACGCAAAAAGCACTGGACCACGAAAACAGGGTGAGGGAAAATATAATGGTAATAGAGGAAGCCATGCACGAAGGCTTTTCTAAGGAAGAGTTTAACATGATGCTTGGCTTTTTGGACAGAGTGATTGACAATATGGAAAAGCTTAACAAGTAACAAAATAATTACAGAGTTGAAAAAGTAGCATAAATATTGTGGATTTTTTTGTGCAATAAGTCAAAATGCTACAAAATATTGTTGAGCGTATTGACATAGCAACAATATCTTGTATAATTTAGATTGTCATCAAAAGACAGATGCACAGATTTGTATTAAATAATATGGCATTTTATATGTAGCTATATCGTAATTGTTTGGTGAAAAGCCCGCTTTACATTGCAGGGCAGTGACATGAATTAATGATTACATCTCATTTATAGCTGCATATTTTGTGCCATTACACATGATAAAATGCATATATATAGTATGCGTATTGGATGACAATACTATATATAGTACACTACATTATATGAAATATAGTATACAGAGAGGAGAAATTTACATGAAAATCATCAAGCGAAGCGGTAGAGAGGACATATTTGATGCAGCCAAAATAGTAGCTGCCATTAGAAAGGCAAACGATTCAGTGCTGGACTATGAGAAGCTTACTGCTGATCAGATTGAGGAAATTGCAAGCAACGTGGAGACTGCATGTGAGAACATGAAGCGCTCTCCAAGCGTTGAGGAGATACAGGATATGGTGGAGAACCAGCTCATGAACAAGCGTGCCTTTACCGTAGCCAGAAACTACATTACTTACAGATATAAGAGAGCCATCGTCCGTAAGTCAAACTCTACGGACCAGCAGATTCTTAGCCTTCTTGAGTGCAATAACGAGGAGGTAAAGCAGGAAAACTCCAACAAGAATCCTACTGTAAACAGCGTGCAGCGTGACTATATGGCAGGTGAGGTGAGCAAGGATATCACACGCCGTTTCCTGCTTCCTGAGGATATAGTGGAGGCTCATGAGAAGGGGCTTATCCATTTCCACGATGCAGATTATTTTGCACAGCATATGCACAACTGCTGTCTTGTAAACCTTGAGGACATGCTTCAGAACGGCACAGTAATCAGTGAGACTATGATTGACACACCAAAGAGCTTTTCAACAGCCTGCAACATTGCTACACAGGCTATCGCACAGATTGCCAGCTCACAGTATGGTGGACAGAGTATCTCGCTTGCACATCTGGCACCATTTGTACAGGTCAGTCGTGAGAAGTTCAGAAAGCAGGTGCAAAAGGAATTCGAGAGCGTAGGCCTTGATTTAGATGAAGAAAAAATCAACGAGGTAGCAGAGCTCCGTGTCAAGGAGGAAATCAACCGCGGTGTGCAGATGATTCAGTATCAGGTCATCACACTCATGACTACAAATGGACAGGCACCGTTTATCACAGTATTCATGTACCTGAATGAGGTATCCGATCCGCAGACAAAGGCAGATCTTGCCGCAATCATTGAGGAAATGCTGCACCAGAGAATAAAGGGTGTAAAGAACGAAAAGGGTGTATATATCACACCGGCATTTCCTAAGCTCATATATGTGCTTGAGGATGATAATATCACAGAGGATTCAAAGTACTGGAATCTCACAGTGCTTGCGGCACAGTGTTCTGCAAAGAGAATGGTGCCTGATTATATTTCAGAGAAGGTCATGAAGGAGCTTAAGGACGGAGATGTGTATACATGCATGGGCTGCCGTTCATTCCTCACAGTGGACAGATGCTCACAGACAGCAGGCAATGTGGCACATGCCAAGAACTTTGATCCAAACAAGCGTAAATACTATGGTCGTTTCAACCAGGGTGTAGTCACCTTAAATCTCGTTGATGTGGCATGCTCATCAGAAAAGGATGAGGAAAAATTCTGGAAGATACTTGATGAGAGACTTGAGCTGTGTCACAGAGCACTTATGTGCAGACATAAGAGGCTTCTTGGTACCAAATCCGATGTAGCACCGATTCTCTGGCAGAACGGAGCACTTGCACGTCTGAAAAAGGGAGAGGTGATAGACCCATTATTATTTAACGGATACTCAACAATCTCACTCGGCTATGCAGGACTTTGTGAGTGTGTGCGCTATATGAAGGGAGTATCACACACAGAGCCAAAGGAAGGCACACCGTTTGCACTTAAGGTAATGCAGCGCTTAAACGATGCGTGTGAGCAGTGGAAAAAGGAGTCAAACATCGATTTCAGTATATATGGCACACCGCTTGAGTCTACCACCTATAAGTTTGCTAAGTGCTTACAGAAGCGCTTTGGTATCATCAAGGGTGTTACCGACAAGAACTATATTACAAATAGCTACCATGTGCATGTAACAGAGAAGATTAATGCATTTGACAAGCTAAAGTTTGAGTCTCAGTTCCAGAAGCTGTCTCCGGGTGGCGCTATCAGCTACGTGGAGGTACCAAACATGCAGGACAATATCCCTGCAGTGCTTTCAGTAATGCAGTACATTTACGACAATATCATGTACGCAGAGCTGAATACAAAGAGCGACTATTGCCAGGTATGCGGCTACGACGGAGAAATCAAAATCGTAGAGGAAGAGGGCTCAGGCAAGCTTATCTGGGAGTGCCCACACTGTGGCAATCGTGACCAGAACAAGATGAGTGTAGCCCGCCGTACATGCGGCTATATAGGCACACAGTTCTGGAATCAGGGAAGAACCCAGGAGATTAAAGAGCGAGTGCTTCATCTGTAGAAGTTAAAGGAATTGTATTTGAGACAGACCATTCTAAAAGCACAACATAAAGCATAAGAAAAATAAAACCGTCGTACCGGGCCGTAAATGGCAGGGTACGACGGTTTTACTTATGTTCTTAAATGATTAATTATTTCAATTACTCATCAAATTTTTGAGCCTTATCGAAGAGCTCATAAACCTCTTTTGAAGGCTCATTTGTGCAAAGTGTCACAACAACAGCTGCGATAAGTCCTAAAACAAATCCAGGCAGCAGCTCGTAGATTCCGGTTGATGTGAGGAATGCATACCACAATATATCAACGGCAGCACCTGTTATGATTCCTGCAACAGCACCCTTGAAGTTAAAGCGCTTCCAGAAGAGGCTGAGCATGATTGCAGGTCCAAAGGCAGCTCCAAAGATACCCCATGCATTGGAAACAAGTGCCATGATAGAGCCGGCATTAGGGTTTGATGCGATGATGAGTGCTGCAACAGAGATTCCAAGAACGACAATACGGCCGGTCCACATCATCTCTTTGTCACTTGCCTTGCCTTTTCTGATGACAGGCTTGTACACATCACTCGAGAATGCAGATGAAGCAGCAAGAAGCTGGCTGTCTGCGGTACTCATGGAAGCGGCAAGCACTGCTGAGAGGAGTATACCTGAGATAACACTCGGGAAAATCTTTCTTACAATCTGGATGAAAACAAGAGAGTTTTCATTGATTGATTCGTCAAAGCCAAGGAAAAGTCTTCCGATTATTCCGATTAAGGTTGCAAAAAATACAATAAGCAGAGTCCATGTGATTCCGATTTTTGCTGATTTTTTCAAATCCTTCTGAGATTTGATGGACATGAATCTGATAATGATATGTGGCATACCAAAGTAACCAAGTCCCCATGCCAGTCCTGACACGATATCCTGCCAGCTTGAGAATGGATTTAAGTAACCGCCCGGGAGTGATGACATAGATGATGTATCAAGCATAAATGCTGCAAAAATCGGTGCTATAAACATAGAACCAAGTACGAGCATGCCCTGGAAAAAATCGGTCCAGCATACAGCCGAGAAGCCGCCGAGGAAGGTATAGCCTACGATGACAACTGCTGCAAGATACATGGCAATCTGTGGATCCATTCCTATTACAGTGTGGAAAAGAGTACCGCATGCCTTTACGCTTGATGCCGCATAAATAGTGTATGCAACCAAAAACACAATTGCACATATTACCTGCAGTGCAAGTGATTTGGACAGGAATCTGTTGGTCAGATACTGCGGAATGGTGATTGAGTCGTTTGCTACAATCGAGAATTTTCTCAGTCTCGGTGCTTCAAGCAGCCAGCTTATAGTGTAGCCGATTGCAAGTCCTACAGGAATCCATACCTGACCTAAGCCCAGTGCATAGATAGAAGTAGGAAGTCCCATGAGTACCCATGCACTCATGTCTGAGGCTCCGGCTGACAGCGCCGCAACCCATGGTCCCATCTCACGTCCGCCGAGGAAGTAGGTCTTTTCTCCGCCGTTTCTGTTTTTCACGAAGAAGAAGATACCGATACCCAGCATGCACAGCAGATAGACGATAAATACAATAATTTCTGATGTTTTCATTTGTAGTACCTCTTTAATAGTTTATTTAGTAACCATGCTACCACGTTAGCGTGATAAAGACAAGAAAAACTTTCTCTTGACGAATCCCTTGCGTTGACATATCATAGTATATAAGTGAAAGGGAGTAGCCGGCACGAAAGTGCTTACTTATCCGTCAGTACGATTGCTCATACATATCATACATATATGACAGCAATCCGGAGAGTGATTAAATGGCGAGACTTTTGTTGTTTTATACAGCAGAAGTGTCGCCTTTTTTGTATATAAAAGCCTTCTGCTGATAAGACATAGATGTATCTATCAATTAATCAGGCATCCTTAAAAAGGACAGCAGAAGGAGGAAAATTATGATTTTTGTAGCAATTTTACTGCTTATAGCAGGCTTTGTAGCACTGGTGAAGGGCGCGGATGTGTTTGTGGATGGAGCGGCGGCGCTCGCCGGGAAATTTGGTATTCCGCAGCTTGTGATTGGACTGACGATTGTGGCGATGGGTACGTCGCTGCCTGAGGCTGCAGTCAGCATCACTGCAGGAATAAAGGGTAATGCGGGGATTACAGTCGGCAATATTGTCGGCAGCAATATACTAAATATCCTTATAATCCTGGGAGTGACGGCACTCATCACAAATGTAGCCATACAAAAAACCACCTTCAAATACGAGATACCGTACATGCTTCTTATCACAGCGGTGCTTCTCGTGATGGGAATGACAGGCAATGAAATCACATTCATTGAGGGTGTTATACTGTGGATTTTATTTATTGCATATCTGCTTTATTTGTATATTCTGGCAAAAAAGGGCAATGACAGCAGTGATGAGCAGTCGGTAAAGCTATATCCGGTATGGAAATGTCTGCTCTTTATTGTGCTGGGCGGTGTGTGCGTCGTAATTGGAAGCCAGTTTGTTGTAAACGGTGCCACGACCATAGCAAGAGCCTGCGGCATGAGTGAGCGCTTTATCGGACTGACAATCGTTGCATTCGGCACATCTCTTCCGGAGCTTGTTACATCTGTTTCAGCAGCACGCAAGGGAAATGCCGGTATAGCGATTGGAAATATAGTCGGCAGCAATATTTTCAATATACTCTTTGTAGTCGGAACAGTAGCTCTCATTTGTCCGGTACCGTTTGAGAGCAGGTTTGTGATTGATACAGTTGTGGCAATCCTGTGCGGTGTGCTCCTGTGGGGCGGTACGATAAGATATAAAGAGCTTAGAAAGCCATGTGGAGTGGTGATGCTGCTTTGCTATGCGGCATATTTTGTATATTTGGCAGCTATGTAATGATGTATTTTTTTGAATTGCGATGACTGTGTTTAAAAAGAGTGTGATGAAGAGATAATAATTAAATTTAGCAAACTGTCAATAATTGTGCATACAAATCGATGCTTTGACATCAAAATGATTGAGATTTCATACTAAATATAAATAATTAATTAAAAATAGCACTCTTACTTGACAAGTGCTGATTACAGGTGTATAACGTAGTCAGAACGAACGGAAGGAAGCGATTATAATGGATAAAAACCCAAAGCATCCATTGAAGAAAAAGAATAAGGCAGATGCAAAGAAGCATCAGAAGCATGTATACGAATAGCGCTTCCACTAAGGAATACTATCCAGTAAGCACAATGTACCCCAGCCCGTAACAGGGTTGGGGTATTTTGTGTTTTTGGAAGTGTTTTCAGAGACTGCCCTTGAGGCAGATGTAAATACATTTTCACCGGCACCTTTTATGAGAGAGGCTTTAAGCTTGTCGCCATACATATAGAGGTCATTTCCACGCACAATTCCCCATTCCATCAGAAGCGCAGCCGCACCGGTCACAAACGGTGCAGCCATAGATGTCCCTGTTTTTGAAGTGTAGCCTCCGGTGTTTGAGCATGAAATAATGTCTACACCGGGCGCAATGATATCAGGCTTTATGCTGTCAAAGGCCCAGGTATAGCCTCGGCCGGAAAAGGCGGCTGTGCGGTTTGTTCGGCTGTCATAGGCTCCGACAGATATGACATTTTGAGCGGTTGAGGGGATGGTCAGGGTGATATCAGGCGATGCATGGATAAATGAGGTCTGTGCATTGCGCAGAGCACCTGACGGCAGCCATATATCCCATGAGCCGTCCTTTACAGATATGGGTTCAAGTGATATTTTCCAGATGCCGGGTGAGATGTATTCCGATCCCATGAGTTCAATGAATATTTCCTGAAAAGGAGAGTAGGGAGAGGGACCGCCGCCTGTTATATATATGTCTGTCCCATCGAGATTGTATCTGTATGTAAAGCCCTTTGCCTGATTGGTAATTGTATCGGGAATCTCCAGCATATCATTATTTGGTGCACTAATGCGCAGCTGTATCTCATCCCAGTATTTTTTCCATAAATCAATGGAAAGAGACGGCTCAGGATAGCCTATCGCAAGCTCCGCATCGGCAGGGTATGAGCTGCCGTTTGCATGACCAAAGCCGGCTCCATCGTTACCTGAGCCGACTGAGACAGCGCAGCGGTAGTTTCCTGCTATATAGTCCAGGTATGCTTCAAGCAGTGAGGTGCCGCTGTGCGAGCCGTTGCTTGTGCCAAAGCTTAGGTTTATGACGATAGGCATGTTCATATCGATTGATTGTCTTATGCAAAAGTCTACTGCCAGCATAATCTGCGTGGTTGTGGGAAAGCTGGCACCGCCTGAGGTTTTGAGTTTTACAATTATAAGAGTGCTTTCATAAGCAACACCGCGGTATTTTGTGTTTTGTTCATTACCATTACCATTTCCGTTTCCGGCAGCGATTCCTGCCACATGAGTGCCGTGCCCGGATATGTCGATGCTTGGGCAGATGCGCTGCATTTCTAAGCTGTTTTCTGCATTTATGGCTTTGGTGATTGTATCGCGGTCATATAAGGTGCCGAAAGGGATGATATCGCTGTGTGAGGAATCATCGGAAACAGTCTGGTCCCACAGATAGGCGATTCTGCTTACACCATCCTGTATAAAAGCCGGATGGGCATAGTAAATTCCGGAGTCGATAATGCCTACGAGCACACCTTTTCCGGTCAGATTATATGGATTGGTGTGTACGGGAGTGATGCATGAGGCCTGCGAGCCCTCGTACACATCGTAGTTAAACTGCTTTGGCTTTTCCATATATATGATTTCATCGCACAGGGCAACGGTATTTACAAGTGATTTCTCAATTACGAGCACCGCATAGTTTCCGAGCAGCCTCGTGATGAGTACAGAAGGATACTTTTCTTTTATTTTTTCGATGTCACCGACATATTTTACTATCACTTCCCAGCTATCACTCTCCGGCAGATAGCCGCTTGAAAGCCCTCCCTCTTTTCCAAGTTCATAAGGGGTGGACAACAGGGCGGCGGACAGCTGTGGAGAAATTTTCTCACTAAATGCTATTTCCATACTAACCTCCATTTTTTATTAGTAAAATATTAAAAAAATCTTAAAAGACAGATGCAATATATATTTGGTATGATTAATTCATAATCAATCAATTAATTATAAGAAACCGGGAGGTCGAAATGAGTAAAAAGAAAAAGATAATCATTTCAGTGATTGCAGCTGTGCTTATCATAGCAGTGATTGTGTCAGCTGTTGTCATTGCAATGACAAAGGGAAAGAATGCAGCAAAGGCATCGGGAGTCTATGCAAACAAGGTCGCTGATGTCATGTATCAGGCGGGAAGTACTGACAAGTACAGCGGTGTCGTGGAAGCAGCCGATACCATGGATATCAAGGCTGACAGTGAAAAAACGGTAAAGGATATTCTTGTGTCAGAGGGGGATGAGGTACAGGTGGGTACACCTCTTTTTACCTATGATACAAAGGAGCTTGCTGCGAAAAAGGAAAGCGCCACGCTTGAGCTTGAGAGCTTAAACAATACGCTTTCCGGCTATGATGCACAGATAGAGCAGCTCACCAAGGAAAAGAAGGAAGCGCCAAAGGATCAGCAGCTTGACTATACACTGCAGATTCAGCAGGCGCAGACACAGCAGAAGCAGACTCAGTACGATATTGCCACGAAGAAGGCAGAGATAGAAAAGTATGATGAGAGCATCAAAAATGCCACTGTAAACAGCACAATGATTGGTGTTGTAAAGAAAATCAATGAGAATCAGAGTGCAGACACAGCAGATACTGCATTTATGACAATCGTTGCCACCGGTGATTACAGGGTAAAGGGCACAATTGATGAGCAGAGCTTTTTAAACAGTGGACTCGCAGAGGGGCAGGCAGTTATAGTGCGCTCGAGAGTTGATGAGTCAAAGACATGGCAGGGTACCATCAGCAAGGTTGATACTGAGAATACTCAGACTGATAACAGCAATTCCGGCATGTATGATGATGGAAGCAGCGAGCAGAAGGCATCAAAGTACAACTTCTATGTGCAGCTTACAGGCACAGGCGACATGCTTTTAGGACAGCATGTATATGTGGAGCCGGATTTCGGACAGACGCAGGTGAAGGATGGTATTTGGATTGATGAGAGCTATGTCGTAAAGGATGGCGATGATGCATATGTATGGACACTTAATAAAAAGGATAAGCTTGAGAAGACAAAGGTTGAGCTTGGAGACTATGACGAGAATCTCATGATGTATGAAATCAAGTCAGGGCTTACAAAGGATGACTATATAGTATGGGCATCTGATGATCTTTATGAGGGTGAGCCGGCACAGACATGGGAAGAGTACGTTGAAAATGGCGGCGGTGAAGATTCAGTCTATGACGATATGGGTACAGAAGCTCTTGATGACCAGATGCTTGAGGGCACTGAGGGCGGTCCTGTTGATGATGGCACAATGGACGATGGCACAATGGACGAAGGTGCTGCGGATGCCACCGGTTCAGGTGACGCGGAGGTACAGTAGATGATTCTAGAACTCCAGCATATTTATAAAAACTATGACCAGGATAAGCTCGTGGTGCCGGTTTTAAAGGATGTTTCACTCCAGATTGAGGAGGGAGAGTACGTGGCAATCATGGGACCGTCGGGCTCCGGCAAGACCACTCTCATGAATATAGTGGGCTGTCTTGATCTGCCAACATCGGGTACATATATACTTGACGGCAGACCTGTCAGTGAGCTTAAGGAAAAGGAGCTTACGAGAGTCAGACGGGATACAATTGGATTTGTATTCCAGAATTTCCAACTCATGCCGAGAGAGTGTGCACTGGACAATGTATGCCTGCCACTCATATATGCCGGTGTGAGCAAAAAGGACAGAAGGCAGATGGGCATGGAGGCATTAGAGCGTGTAGGGCTTTCAGACAGGGCTGATTTCAGGCCAACACAGCTTTCAGGAGGACAGAAGCAGAGAGTGGCGATAGCGAGAGCTATGGTCAATCATCCAAAGCTTCTGCTTGCGGATGAGCCTACGGGAGCACTTGATTCAAAGTCAGGCAAGCAGGTGCTTGAGCTCTTTGAGAGCCTTAATGAGTCCGGTGTGACGGTTGTCGTGATTACACATGACAGAAAGGTAGCCGAGCAGGCAAAGCGCATCGTCCACATCATAGACGGCGAGATAACAGAGGAAGGACAGGAGGCAGGTAATGAAAAAGAAAAAGAGAATTAAGATCATTATAATAGCTGTCCTTGTAGTTGCAGTTGCAGCGGGAAGCATCACAGGAGTTGTTTATTACAGGAACTCCAAGGGGCTTGCTTCCGTCATGAGTGTTTCAATGATCAGCACGACAAACGACTACACATCCATGACCAGTGAGGGAATGGTGTGTGATGATGCATGTCAGACAATCAATTTAAAGGATGGACAGAAGGTGACAGAGGTTTATGTCACAAAGGATCAGCAGGTAAAGGCCGGAGATAAACTCCTTGCATATGATGTGACGAGTCTTTCGCTCTCGGTTGAGATGAAGCAGCTTGAGATACAGAGTCTTGAGAACCAGCTTGCATCGGAAAAACAGAAGCTTGACAAGCTAAAGAACACTAAACCGGTTGAAAAGCAGCCCGAGACTCCTGTTACACCTGAGCCACAGCCTGACACACAGCCGTCTGCGCCTGATGAACAGCATGATGTGATATCTGATTTGTCAGAGGCCAAAGGAATCGGTACAGAGGACGATCCTTATGTATTTACATGTACAGAAGCCTCATATGTATCAGGAGCGCTTTTGAATACACTCTCAGAAAAGAGCGCGGTAGCGCGGTTTGTAATAGGAGATGCGAATGCACCTGATATGGAGCTTATCGTAAGAGGAGATAGGCTTGGCGGCTATGATGAAAGCGATGAGATAAAGCTTTTCCTTGCAGGCACAACTACAGCAGGAGATGCTTCTGATGATACAGAAGGAAGTGAGCCGTCAGATACCAAAACAGACAGTGCCACAGAACAGACCGCACAGACAGAAGCTGATACCGCGGCAGAAGAAAAGACATACACTGCAGATGAGCTTAAGGATGCCATAAAGGAGCAGACCAGAAGTGTTGCCGATGTTGATTTACAAAAGAGAATTGCACAGGCTGATTTAAAGGAGCTTCAGAGCGAGCTTGAGGATGGCGTGGTATATGCAAAGAAGGATGGAATTGTGACAACAGTCTGTGATCCTGCCAATCCACCGAAGGACGGTACACCTTTCCTGCAGCTTTCGGGAGCATCGGGACTGTATATCAGCGGAACAATCGGTGAGCTGGATCTGGATACGGTAAAAATAGGACAGAGCGTATCAGCAGTCAACTACATGACAGGTGATACCTATGATGGCACGATATCCGAGATAAGCAATGTGCCGTCAGACAGCGTAAACTATTATGGAGACAGCAATCCAAACTCCTCATTCTATGAGTACACCGCGTACATTGAGAATCCGCAGAATCTCAAAAAGGGCGATTCACTTGAGTTGACCATAGATACATCATCGGAGGGCTCTGACAGCGGACTATATATCGACAAGTCATATGTCAGAACAGAGAACGGACAGTCATATATATACAAGGATGACAACGGAAAGCTCAAAAAGCAGTCTGTCAAAACAGGCAAGTCGCTCTGGGGCTCATATGTGGAGATAAAGTCAGGTCTGACAAATGATGACTATATCGCATTCCCGTATGGAGTCAGGGAGGGCGAGAAAACCAAGGTGTCGGAAGATGGTATGTATTAGTTTAGCAGGGAGGATTAAAGATGCTTGAAAATATTAGATTGTCCTTTAGGGGAATCTGGTCACATAAGATGCGTTCGTTTCTGACCATGCTTGGAATCATCATCGGAATTGCAGCAATTATTGCGATTGTTTCCACAATTCAGGGCACAAACGAACAGATAGAAAAGAACCTCATAGGTTCGGGAAGTAATAACGTAAAGGTCACACTGCAGAAGGATGGCTATGATATGGATCTATCATATGAAACAGCGCCGGCGGGAGTGACTGAGGTATCGGCTGCCACACTTGACAGCATAAAGGAGCTCGACCATGTGAAAAATGCAGCTCTTTACCGTACAAGACAGGCTTCTAATGCAGTCTATTATCTGAACACGGCGCTTTCGGGCGGCAATATAACATGTGTCGATGACGGATATTTCGATACTGCAAGCTATGTAGTCATGAAGGGCAGAGGCTTCTCAAAGAATGACTATGCAAATGCACGCAGGGTGGCTCTTATTGATGAGAGCGTGGAGAGCAGCCTGTTTTCAGGAGAGAGCGCACTCGGCAAGACAGTAGAGATACAGGGATATCCGTTTACAGTAGTCGGTGTAGTCACGGAAAAGGACAGCTATGACCTGGTAATAAACTCAATGGATGATTACTATATGTATGCCCATGATGACAGCCAGGGCAATGTATTTGTGCCAAGCGGAACATGGCCGGTTATATTTGGTTATGATGAGCCGCAGAACCTTTTGCTTAAGGCAGACAGCACGGATACCATGGCTACAGTGGGAAAGGCTGCTGAGGAGATACTTAACAGCAATTTAAATGTTACAGACGGCTCTGATGTGACCTACAAGGCACAGGATTTACAGGAGCAGGCAAAGCAGATACAGCAGCTCAGCCAGTCAACCAACATGATGCTCATCTGGATTGCCGGAATATCACTGCTAGTCGGTGGTATCGGTGTCATGAATATCATGCTTGTGTCAGTCACAGAGCGTACCTCGGAGATAGGACTTAAAAAAGCAATCGGAGCAGGAAAGGGAGCAATACTTGGACAGTTCCTCACAGAGGCAGTTGTTCTCACAAGTCTTGGAGGTTTGGTCGGAGTGCTGGTCGGAGTGATACTCTCTAAGGTCATCTCAATGCTAAACGGCACGCCGACAGCGATAAGTCCGGCAGCAGCTATACTTGCGGTGCTTTTTTCCATGGCAATCGGAATCATATTCGGTATGCTTCCTTCATACAAGGCAGCGAACCTGAACCCTATTGACGCACTGCGCCATGAGTAATTTTTATTAAAATTGCCGTTATTGTGAAAAAAATAACAATTCTTTGTATTTTGATGAATACAAGGGTAGAAAAAGTTTAAAAAATTTTGTAGAATGTTCCTAGTAGATAAATACTAGGAGCATTTTTTTAGAGGAATCAGGTCATGTGATATGGGAAGTGTCACATGGTATAATGATTCTTCTAAGTATGTAATTAATTAGGTAACAAAATATACATTATTTTAAGGAAAAGGAGATAATATGTACGCTGACGAAAACGTAATCAAAATCAAACATGCAGTTTTGCTTGAGGTCGCAAAGGCTGCATTTGCAGGTAACCTCGATGAGATCAGAGATGACATCCCATTCACACTGATTCCGGGACCGACACCTCAGTTCCGTTGCTGTATCTACAAGGAGAGAGAAATCATCCGTCAACGTGTCAGACTTGCAGAGGGTAAAGCACCAAGCGCAAACGATGACGGCAATATCATCCAGGTAATCAGCTCAGCATGTGAGGATTGTCCGATTTCGAGCTACACAGTTACTGAGAACTGTCAGAACTGTCTTGGCAAGGCTTGTATCAATGCATGTAAGTTCGGAGCAATTGAGGCAGGACGTCTCCGCTCACATATCGATCCACAGAAGTGTAAGGAGTGTGGACGCTGTGCACAGGCATGTCCTTACAACGCTATCGCTCATTTAAAGAGACCATGTAAGTTCTCATGCCCTGTAAATGCCATTACATACAATGAGTACGGCATTTCAGTGATTGATGAGAGCAAATGTATCAGATGTGGTAAGTGTATCCACAGCTGTCCATTCGGAGCTATCGGATCAAAGACATACATCGTAGATGTAATCGATGCAATCAAGTCAGAGAACAAGCATGTATACGCTATGGTTGCACCTGCAGCAGAGGGACAGTTTGGCGCAAATATCACTATGAACAGCTGGAAGAAAGCTATGCAGGCAGTTGGCTTCAACGGTTTTGTTGAGGTAGCGCTCGGTGGAGATATGACAGCAGCATACGAGGCTGACGAGTGGCTTGAGGCATACGAGGCAGGAGAGAAGAAGGTTACATCATGTTGTCCTGGATTTGTAAATATGGTTAGAAAGCACTATCCTGAGCTTGCTGACAAGATTTCTACAACTGTTTCACCTATGTGTGCAGTTTCAAGAATGATAAAGGCAAAGGACCCTGATGCAGTTACAGTATTCATCGGACCATGTGTTGCCAAGAAGTCAGAGGTACATGATCAGAAGATAGAGGGCAATGCAGACTATGTACTTACCTTCAGCGAGATTCGTGCTATTATGAAGGCAAAGGGAGTACAGCTTGAGGCTGATGATACCTCATATCAGGAGGGCTCAGTATTCGGTAAGCGTTTCGCAAACTCAGGCGGAGTTACAGCAGCCGTAATCGAGAGCATGAAGGAAAAAGGCGAGGATGTTGATTGTAAGGTTTGCAAGGCAAACGGAGCAGCAGAGTGTAAGAAGGCACTTCTCCTCATGAAGGCAGGCAAGCTTCCTGAGAACTTCATTGAGGGAATGGCATGTGAGGGCGGCTGCGTAGGCGGACCAAGTTCATACAATGACATGGTGACTACCAAGAAGTTCCGTGATGATCTCTTAAGCAGAGCAGATGACAGAAAGATTCGTGACAACATCGCCAACTACCATATGGAGACATTTGAGATGCACCGTAAGGAGCAGTAATAAAATGATTGTTACAGCATAAGCTTTTTAAATCCCCCGACTAGTTCGGGGGATTTTTGTGATTGCGAATATCTGCAAAAAGATATGTGGTTAGTCATATTGAGAACTGAATAGTAACAAAGATATTAAATAAATTAATTACTTATTAAGACTGCACCGGAGGTATTCATGATAAAGAAACAATTGTAACATAACTGAAATATATGAAGCCAACATTAAGAAATTCTCAAGGAATTTGCAGTAGCAAAAAAGATTGTTTAACGCTATAATAGATACTGCTTGAAATAATATTATCAGGTTTGAGTAATAATATAGAGAGAATAATTATAAAATGCTAAAGAGGATTGGAAAAATGGACAAAAATAAAAAGATGATTATCGGCATACTTACGGCTGCAATAGTTCTGGTGGTGGCGTTTATAGTGTATATCACATGCTTTGATTCACATATTGAGTTCAGCAGCAAGTTCAAAAACGGTATTACTGTTGAGTATGGCAAAAAGTTTGAGGTACCAAAAATCAAGGCGTATGTCAGAGGCAGGCTTATAAACCGAAAGGGAAAAGAGATAAAATGCACTATAGACAGTAATGTCGATGCGACAAAGACAGGTTCATACGAGATAAAGGTAACTGCTCAATACGGTAAAAAAACTGCGACACAGACCATCAAGGTTGAGGTGAGGGATAAGAAGGCTCCGGAGATTACATTAAATGGCGATGCAGAGATGACTTTAGAGGCAGGCAGCGAGTTCAGTGACCCGGGATATACGGCAACAGACAACTATGATGGGGATCTGACAGACAAGGTATCTGTCACAGGAGCTGTTGATACTTCAAAGCCGGGAGACTATGAGATAAAGTACAGTGTCGCTGACTCGTCAAAGAATGAGAGCGAGGTCAAAAGGACTGTGCATGTCACAGATACCACTGCACCGCAGATAAAGCTTTCGGGTGATGATTTTATGTCAGTTAAAAAGGGGGATAAGTACAGTGATCCGGGATACACAGCAACAGACAATTGTGACGGAGACATCACAGACAGTATCAAGGTATCAGGAGATAAGGTAGATAAGGATAAGGCAGGAAAGTATACTGTGACCTATGAGGTCTCAGATTCATCAGGAAATAAGGCTACTGCTACAAGAGTGGTAAGTGTGTATGATCCGGCTGCCACGGCAGACACGGTAAATCCGGGCAACAAGATTATTTATCTGACCTTTGACGATGGTCCCGGAAAGTATACACAGGGGCTATTAGATGTGCTTGATAAATACAATGTAAAGGCCACCTTCTTTGTTACAAATACACATCCTGACTATCAGAACATGATAGCAGAGGAGGCAAAGAGAGGACATACAGTGGCTATCCACTCTGCCAGCCACAAATACAACCAGATATATACAAGTGAGCAGGCATTTTTTGATGACCTTGAGCAGATGAACAGTATCATAAAGGCACAGACAGGAAATGATGCGTCAATCATCAGATTCCCGGGTGGCTCATCAAATACTGTAAGTAAGGATTATTGTCTGGGCATTATGACACAGCTCGTAAATGATGTGACAGCAAGAGGGCTTTTATACTGTGACTGGAATGTATCGAGCGGAGATGCAAACAGCAAGCCAATCAGCACGGAACAGGTAGTGCATAATGTCATTTCAGGAGTACAGAGCCACAACGTATCAGTTGTATTGCAGCACGACATAAAGGATTTCAGTGTCAATGCGGTCGAGCAGATCATCCAGTGGGGACAGGCGAATGGTTACACGTTTTTACCACTCACCACAAGCTCACCGATGTCTCATCATCGTGTAAACAACTAAAATCATTCAAATAAAAAAGCGCAAAAAAGGGGATGTGAAAAAACTCGATTGAGTTTTTTCGCATCTCCCTTTTTGTACC
>OHEP01000355.1_pt1 | contig 33972 bp, 37 predicted proteins | sample 1567271 | NCBI WGS metagenome assembly OHEP01 (sample SAMEA3879577, study PRJEB24766) | human gut metagenome | biome: human-associated habitat; feature: feces | place: USA | collected 1985/1987
GTTACCCTTATTTCCTTTTTGGAATCTTGTATTTTGGGGTGGATGTTTGTAACCTACTTTATAACTCGAGTCTGTTTCTTCTTTTTCATCAGAATTAACTTGTTCTTCTTGTTTTTGAGAAGATGGTTCAGATTTCATTTCTATATTTAGTGCCGTTGCTTGTTCAATAACCAGTTCAAAATTAATGCCATATTGTAAACATATATCCAGAAAATCTTCTTTTGTTAATTTTGGATAAGTAAGTTTTAGAAATAAAATTGTTAAAGGCTGATATAGATGTACAACATCCTTAAATAATCTTGAGTATTCTTCTTTAAAATCAATATTATCTAATTCATCTAATTTTTTATTTTTTATTTGTTTTAGCATTTTAATTTGTGCTTTACATCTTTGTTCTTCATTTTCTAATCCCAATTGTTCATTATAAGTTTGATTGGTTTTAGCTAATTTAATATATCCTAAAATCATTTTATAATAATCAATCATGTTTTGAATACATTCTTGATTGTATAAGTACTCGTTTTGTTTATTTTTTTCTTTTTAGCCATTTTTATTCTCCTTTTTATCTAAAATATTTCTAACAAACTCTGCTTTTTGATTAAAATTTTCTTCAAACCGATGAATTATTAAATCACAATACTTTGGTGAAATTTCAATCAATCTAGCTTTTCTTTTTGCTCTTTGGCAAGCAATTAGAGTAGTGCCGGAACCCCCAAAAGCATCCAGAATAATATCTCCCACACTTGTTGCATCAAGCAATATCTCATGAATTAAACCAACAGGTTTTACAGTTGGGTGCATTTTTAATAAATGCAGTGATTTTGGGTTTGTTGCACTTATTCCCTTATGATTCCAAATATTTGTTCTATACCTGCCATTTTTACCCAGTTCGATATTATTTTGATGAGTATCTGTGCCATTTTTAAATATGCAAATTAATTCATGTTGACTCCTATAAAAACTCCCCATTCCGCCAACCAATTTGTTCCACACACAAATATTTTTTAGCTCGTTATAAGTTTTTTCACCTGTATTTAAGAAAACTTTAATTCCTCGCCAATCTATAAATATGTAGTGTAAAGAACCATTTTTTGAAAAATTTACAAGATTTTGCATAAATTTTTCACTAAATTCTGTAAATTCACTTTCAGTCATCTCCCCAGATGCCATTTCAAATTCTTTATGTTTGGTTTTACAAACATGTCCTTTAATTGGAACATTATAAGGCGGATCTGTAATAATTAGATTTGCCCTATCTTTTCCTAAAAGTTGCTCATAGTGTTGTTTATTTGTTGCATCTCCACACAAAAGAAGATGATTATCTAATTTCCAAATATCACCAAACTTTACTTTTTCTTTTATTTTTATATCAATTATCTCATCGGCTTTATCAGATTTTTCTTTTGTACTTGAATAGTTATCTAAAATGATTGAATCAATTTCAGCTACATCAAACCCTGTTTCTGTTATTGAGAATTCTTCGTTTAAAGAAAGTGTTTCAAGTTCAATTTTTAATATTGCACTGTCATATTCAGAATACTCTGCTATTTTGTTATCCGCCAATCGATATGCTTGAACTTGTGAGTCTGATAAATGTTCAAGCATTATAGTTGGAATTTTCTTATATCCAATTATTTCAAGAGCTTCTAACCTTCCATGTCCTGCTATAACTGTAAAGTCTCTGTCAATTAAAATTGGCGTAACCATCCCAAACTGCTTAATACTTGATACAAGTTTTGCAATTTGCTTTTGAGTATGAATTTTGGCATTATTTTCATACTTTTTTAGTTTTTCAATTTCAAGATATTGAATTTGAAATTCATTGTTACCTCTTGTCGAACTGTTAATCGGCTTTTTTTGTTGTTTTATTTTTCTTCTCCTTTTGTCTTTTGTAAAGTACTTAGCTTTTTTAAGCCGATTACTAATATCTCGGTTTTGGTATAAATGTTCGCTAAAAAGTGTCCCTTTTTAAAATTGTTACATTTCTTAACTATTTTTACATAATTTATATTGCTTTTATATTTTGTTTTTATATACCGCATTAAGTTTTGTTAATAACTCAATAAAATCGCAAAAAAAATCGACTTTAAATTCAGTCGATTTGTTAATGATTTATTTGATTTTAAATATTATTTTTTATGATTTAGAGATTTTTTTGGTGGAATATAACCTTCAAGACTGAGAATTTCATCTTCACCTATTTCATAACCAATATCATTAGGATCTTTTCTGCACCACAGTTCCATAACTGTTAATTCTGGGTATTTTCCCGTTTTTAAAAATTCAACAAAGTCCGATATATTATAAATTAAACCTCGTAGTATATCTTCAAACCTCCACATTAAATAACGGATGAAATCTGAAATACAATCACCTACTTTTTGCCATAATGAGAGTTTTTGAGCTTTTTGTATTTTATAACTTTGCGGTGGAATTTTTAGTTGCCTATGTTCGTTAAGATAAAAACATTTTTTACGACTTTCATTATAGATATCAGATTTTCGAGCTCTTTTATATTTAGATTTCATTAGCCCTTCTTCCAATTTGCAACAGGAAATACACCGTACTCGTTTTTGTATGCTCCAAGTAATTCCTTTTCAAGCTCTTTCGCTTTTTCGACTTCGCAATAGTACAAATATAAACATTCCAAAGACTGCCAATCTTCGATTTGCCATAATGCCCTACCACCTTCATGCTTTTTGTAATTTGATATACTATATTCTAATAATTTTTTAACTCTCTGCTCTAAACCATCGTTTCCCTCTGCTTTTCCTATGTATAAAGTCTTCCTATCGCCTTTGTCAAATTTTTCTTTTAATGTTTCACAACCAATTTCTTTTAATTTTGGATGCCCTTCAAAATATATAAGATTATCCCCATCTTTGTTTTCCTTTATTGCAGTTGTTGTTGTATTTGAAAATTCAATATTAACATCTTTTGTTCTTACGATATAAATTCCGTTTTCTTTCAGGAAAGACATTGACTGTAAATTTTTAACTGCATCATTCAATTTAATTTCATTTTTCAAGTATTTTTCAATAGTTTTTTCAAATGCCATAAAAATCTCCTTTTAGTTTTTATTATAATAAACACCCATGCCAAATTCGGCACATGTCCTATATTATTCTTTTGTTTATAGTATAACACAAAATGATTTATAACATAGCCATTTGCGTATTATAAAATCTGTTAATACGTGTATAAGGAAAATAAAATGAAATAGAGATGAAAAATGAAAACACAATAAAAAAACTTGGGCACAAAGTGCGAATAACAAGAACTGATAGAGGTTTTTCTCAAGAAAAACTCGCAGAAATTGCTGATTTAAATCGCTCTTTTGTCGGACTTTTAGAACGTGGAAAAACCAACATCACCATTAAAAATTTAGAACAAATCGCAAACGCACTCGATATTGATATAAAAAACTTATTTGATTTTACTTTGTAGTTTTGTGTTGTTATTACATTTATCCACTTGATATGTGTCCGCTTTTGACACATATATAAGTTATGATTGTTTATGTATTAAAAACATAAGGACAATAAAAATGTATAAAGAAAAAAGCCAAAAAGAAATGGTGGAATTGATGTTTGGCGATTTTAAATATGATAATATCGCATGTTTTAGCAATGTAGATTACACTGTTGCGACTTTAAACGGAAAAGCCGGGTTAATTGATTTAAAAGGAAATCCAATAACCGATTTCATTTACGATGACCTTACACAAGAAAGCATTGATGATAGTGAGATTGATAAAATGATTGACTATTTTCATTTTGTTAATTCCAATTATTATAGTTTGAGGTTGAATAATAAATGGGGAGTTTTAAATAACAAAGGTGAAACTATTGTCGATTTTATTTATGATGAGAGAATAGAAACCGGTTTACAAGATTTCTTTATCGTGTGTAAAGATAAATATGGAGTAATAAATAATAATAAGGAAATGATTTTAGACTGCATATATGACAATATTCAAGAATGCACACAAGATAATGATTTAAAAATATTTTTTATTGTGACTTTAAATGGTAAAGAAGCATTATTTAATTCGGATGGGATAAGACTATGCTAAAATACGACAAAATCATACCATTTCGTGGTACAAATTATACAGTTGCATTATTAGATGGACATGCAGGATTAATCGATTTAGAAGGTAATCCTTTAACAGAATTCATTTATGATGATTTATCCGAACATTATTACGATAAAGAACGCAAAGAAAATCTTTGGGATGTTTACCGAAAAGAATTTTGCCAAATGAGACTTAATAATAAATGGGGAGTTTTAAACGATAAGGGCGAAGTCTTTATAAATTTTGAATACGATAATGAAATTGAAATAAGACAAACTTATAATTTGACAAATTTTATTATTCATTTAGATAAGCGTAATTGTAGATTTTATAATAGCAATACAAAACAATTTGTGGGCGGGGATTTTTCTTATATTAGCGAAACTCGTCATAAAGACAGGTTCTACTTCAGCAAAAATAAAAATTGTAAAGGGGTGATGGACGAAAATGGAAACGTTATATTTCAGCCAAATTACAATGATAAATTTAGTTTTTGGTTGTTAAGACAAGGATATAACTCAGATGGTTTTGTACTTCGGAAAAATCAACTATGGGGATTTATAGACTTTGACGGTAATATAAAAATAGATTTTATATATGAACTGCTTGAGGGTACACGTTCAAATCTATTTGTGGCAAAATTGAAAAATAGAAAACTCGGTGTAATTAACGATAAGAGCGAACAGATTTTAGATTTTAAATACGACAAAATCTTATCTTGCAATAACGGTGAAGACGAATATTTTATTACAACGCTTGACGGTGCTGAAGAATTTTATAATTCAAAAGGAGAAAAAATACTTTGAAAAACAACTTAGAAGATAACACTTTTAGAATGGAAAGATTGTCGCATATAATTGACCTTATTATGACTATGCAGGCAAAAACTCAAGGAGTGAGCTTGGCTGAAATTCAAGAAATGTATTCTGTATCAAGAAGAACAGCTCAAAGAATGAAAGATGTTGTAATGGACTTGTTTCCTCAAGTTGTTGAATTGCAGACAAATAGTAAAATTAAAAAGTGGGGTTTTAAGGGCAAAGCTATTAATTTATATAATTTTTCAAGTGATGATATTGCTGATTTAATTAGTATTAAAGAACTTTGTAAAATTAATAATCTGGAAAATAAAACCGCAGTTTTAGATAGGGTTATAAATTCAGTTAAAAGTGCCAACAATCCTAATTTAACATCTATTGAGACCGATATGGAAGTCTTATTGGAAACTGAAGGCTATGCAATAAAACAATGTGCAAGTTTTAATATTGATCCCACTATTTTAAAAACAATAAGAACAGCACTTAAATCAATGAAAGTTTTAAGTTTCAATTACCAATCGAAAGATTTTTACAACCTCGAAGAAAAGAATTTAGCAGGTTTTCGCATTCAAAAAGGCTTGCAACCTAAAAAAGAAATTCTGGTTGAACCTTATGGAATTTTATACTCTGAAAGACATTATCTAGTCGCAAAGGATATAAAAAACAATAAAATCAAACACTATCTTTTGCATAGAATATCTGACATTAAAGTAATTGAAAAATATTTTGAGCCGGATGTAAATTTTAATTTAAAAGAATGGGCAAATTCGCACTTCGGAGTTTTTAACGGCGAAATTGTTGATATTAAATTAAAATTTAAAAAAGAAATAGCAGATGATGTTCTAAAATATAATTTTCACCCGACCCAAAAATTTCAACAATTGAAAAATTGTGCAGTTATTGTAACTTTTAAATCTTCAATTTCAAAAGTACTGATATGGAACATATTCAAATGGGGTACAAATGTTGAAATTATAGCTCCGAAAGAATTGAAAGAGGGGTATAAAAATTATCTTGCAGAAGTTTTGAGTAATTATTAAAAAGTATTATATTAAATACTGCTTAAGTTTTTAGTCAATTGTATCAAATTCTTGAGGAATTACTCTTTGTTTTAATTCACATATAATGGCATCAATCCTTTTATTAAAGAATTTTTCATAATTATCATTTGTTATTCCATATTCATCAAAGTCACCAATTAAATGTGTTTTCATAGTTTCTTTAATTTGTTGATTATTATCTATATATTTTTGCATATATATACTTGGAGCTTTATCTTTGATTTCTCTTTTATTCAAGAAATCATCGACCATAGTGATATTTGCAATATGATTTATTTTAAAATCTTCTATGCCAATTTTTTTAAGATATGCTTTTGGGAAAAAGTGATGATAATTTCTACTATTTGCTTGTTTTAAACAATTATTGTCAATATTAATTTTAGCGTTATCTCTAAAAGATAATGGCATTTGATATGCTAAAATACACAGTAATCCCTTTATATATCCTTTTGTTGTTGTAAAATATCCATCATTAATAATCTTACTTTTGGATATATTAATAACATCCTCATAGGTTGGCTTAACACTCTTAAGTATCTCATCAATTTTCTTTATATCTTGTCCAATTCTTTGTTCTAAAGAACTAAAAAATCTTGATGTTAGCACTACTCGCCAAAAATAATCAATTAAATATTTTTCTTGTATTGCATTTGGTTTGTTACAATTATTTTTAAAGAAAAAATATGTAAATGGAACAATAAGACCATCATATGGTAGTAACTGAGATACGGGAATCCTAAAATTAGATCTAAAATAATCAATACATTCTTTTAGTGCATTTTCTACATTATCATAAATATTAACAAAATCTTTTTTATCAAGTTTTAAGATATGTTTTTTTGTGCATTCTTTTACTAAACACACTGATATAGATTGCAGTAACGTGGAATCCGGTATTGTTTCATACTTTACTTCTTCAAGCTCATTAATTAAATTTTCATATTTTTCACATAAATCGAATTCTTTTTCAGGACAATATGTTTTTGCAACCATAATTTCAAAGACAGTTAATTTTTTCCCACCAACATTTAGTCTTGAAAAAATCTCGGTTGCCTCATCAATCTTTGCCTCTTGAACATGTATTGTTGAAAAAGCATAAGTTTTTAAATTATTAGAATACTTTTCAATTTTTTCATGATATTTTTCATCAAATTTCTTTGCTAATGAAAGTTTACCTTCATATAATTCGCTTAATTTAATACACGAACTTAAATCAATCTCATCTGATTCCGTTAAGACAATTGTTTCATCTTCTTCACTAGCATTTAAATCAACATAAATTTTTGAAAAATCTTCAATTTTTCCATTTTCTCTTTCTATAAAAGCCCCTTTAATTGCAGCATAAATACTAGTTATTCTTTGTTGCCCATCAAGAATATATTTTACAAAATCCCCTTTCGGAATTTCCGTAAGTTTTAAATTTCCTATATTTCTTATACTTCTCAATTCTTCCTTTGTTTTCCAAAAGATAAAAGTGCCAATCGGATAACCTTTTAAAATACTATCAATAAGTTGAGCAGATTGCTTTATTGACCAAACAAAGTCTCTTTGAAATTGAGGAATTTTTATTAAACCTTTTTCAATATCATTACAAATATCATTAAATTTTTCTGGTATAGGTATAGGCTGATTCATGCAAGAACTCCGTTTTTAATAATATTTTTATATCACAAGCATGAAAAATTTGATATAAAGAGGGTAATGTATTTTCAAAAAGAGAATATTGTAAAAATATCCTTAATAAATTTAGCTAAAATATTATAGAGAAATTCTCTTTTAAATTAATGTCCTCAAAACTCCCGTACTGTCTAATTTTTAGCATTAAAAAAGAGGCTTACTAAAAGCCTCTTTCAAAAATGGTGGAGGTTAGGAGATTCGAACTCCTGACCCCCTGCGTGCAAAGCAGGTGCTCTACCAGCTGAGCTAAACCCCCATTTTTGGGCTGGGATTTAAGTCCCTCACAGTTTTAAGTGTACATGCTAATTTTTATTTGTAAATACCCTTAAATAAATTTTTTATTTTAATCATTCCAGTTATGATGTAAAAATTTGTAAAAAATATAGACATGGAAATATTCTTAATTTGTCAAAATTTGTTTGTGTTTTAAATTAATATATAAAACTAAAAAGGAGGTAAATATGTTAACAAAGCGAGAAAAGGAAGTGTTGGAACAAATGTGTAAAGGTTATAACAATAAAGAAATTGCAAATGTTTTATTCATCTCAATGCATACTGCAAAAGCCCATGTAAGTTCTATTTTGAGAAAGTATAATGTTACAAACAGAACTCTTATGGCTTATATTGCCGGTAAAAATAATCTTGTGTGAATGATTCAAATTTATAATACATATTCAGGCTTGTTATATCTTTTAATTCTGTGTTTTGCTGATATACATTATTTTCATGTCAGAAGTATTAAGTAAATTTTCTAAAAGATTGAAAGAACTGTGCCTGCAGCGAGGATTAAGTCAGGAATCATTAGCCTTAATTTGTGATATAGATAGAACTTATATCGGCAGAATAGAAAATTTAAAAAGGAATCCAAGTTTAGAAATTCTATCTAAAATCGCAAATGGACTTGGTATTAAACTCTCGGATTTGCTTGATTTTTAGATGATTTTGCATCTAAAGATTGGCAAAAATCTATTAGCTATATTCAATTATATAGGCATATTTGTAATTGTATATGCGGTATGTTAATATCAAAATGGAGGGATTTCTTTAATGGAAACAGCCGATTTACATATTCATAGCAACTATTCTGATGGTTCTGATTCATTAAATGAATTAGTTGCAAATATTAAAAAATGCGGATTAAATACATTTGCCTTGACTGATCATGATGAAATTCAAGGGTGTAAAGATATTCTGCCGTTGCTTCCGAATAATGTTCAATTTATTCAAGGTACGGAGTTAACCTGTAAGGTTGAAGATATTAAATGTCACATATTGGGTTACAATATTGATGTGAATAATACGGGTCTTGTTGCACTTATTCAAAAAGGTAAATCTTTACGAAGGCAAAAACTTGAAACCAGAATTCAATTTTTGATGGACAGATGGAACATAACCTTGACGAAAGACGAATTAGATTGGCTGTATTCAAGGCGAAGTGTTGTAAAGATACATTTGGCAAATATTCTTGTAAATCGCGGTTTAGCAGATGATAATGTATTTGCGATGAGAAAATATTTTGAAGGGTGTAAAACCGGTAATACTCGTTTTGATGGGGATGAAGCTATTTTAACGATTATAAAAGCCGGTGGTATTCCCGTGTGGGCGCATCCATTAGGTGGTGAGGGTGAAGAACATTTGTCTTCGGTAGAATTTTTAAATAAGCTGGAGGTTATGATTAAACATGGGATTCAGGGCTTGGAATGCTATTATTCAAGATATAGTAAGGAAGAAACGGACTTTTTAGTTGATTGTGCTAAAAAATATAACCTGTTAATTTCCGGAGGAAGTGATTATCATGGGAGTAATAAAAATAATATAACCCTTGCAAGTTATTTTAAAAGAGATTTATCTAAAGAGTTATTTCTATAGGTTCTTATAAGTAATGGTGGGAACAGTCTACCCAGCAACAGGCTCTATTCACCTTCCCTGATAATATCATTTTTGCAGGGAATTTGCAAGTTTTTGCAGTAAAAGTTGCAAAATTAATATGATATAATGCCTTTTTATCAACACGTTTCACCCAATTTCCCTAAACAACTTAACAGGGAATTTGCAGGGAAATAATATACATTATCCCGTACGGGAATATTAGACATCAAAGTTATTGAGATCAGATAAGATATTCCCTTACGGGAATAAAACTTGACATTTTACCCTTGATGGTGTAATATTTTCCTGTACGGTAATATTTGGATGAATAATGATAATTACATCAACTGAAGATATTGGAAATTTAATAAAAACAACCCGCAAAAAACAAAAATTAACACAGGTTCAATTAGCACAGCTTTCAAATGTTGGAACCCGTTTTTTATCTGATTTAGAGAATGGTAAATCCACTTGTGAAATTGAAAAAGTCTTAAAAATAATGTTAAATCTAGGATTGAAATTAGAGGTAAATAATGACTAAGCAATTATCTGTAAGACTAAATGGCATTGAAGTTGGAATACTAAGTTTAGTCAATGGCAAAATGGAGTTTGTATATAATGAGAATGCTACTCAACCGATCTCTTTAAGTTTACCAATTCAAAAAGAACCATTTAAAGAAAAACTTTGTCGTTCATTTTTTGGTGGATTATTACCTGAAAATCCTAATATGAGGGAATTATTGGCAAAAAAATACAATATAAATATTAATAATGATTTTAAACTGTTAGAAGAAATTGGTAGAGATTGTGCAGGTGCAATTTCATTTCATAAAATTAATGAACCTCAAAAGTTACAACAATTTGTTAAAGTTGAAGGAAAGGTTTTGTCACTGGAAGAACTAAAAGAGTATATTAAAGAATTACCGTATCGTCCATATTTGGGTAAGAGATTATCTTTAGCGGGAGCGCAAGAAAAAACCGCAGTTTGTGTAATAGATGGTAAAATTGCATTACCAAATGATGATATACCTACAACGCATATTCTTAAAACGGCTTTGCCTAAATACATACAATCAATCCAAAATGAATATATATGCATGAAAGCCGCAAAAGAAATTGGATTAGATGTGGCAAATGTAGAAATAAGAAAAATAGATGATTTAGAATTTCTACTTGTTGAACGATTTGACAGAAATATGGAAGATTATTGCAATGGTTGGCAACCTTTTCAAGATTGTGAAAGTTGCGAAAACTGTACAAATCATGATGAGAAATATTGTTTAAGAATGGAACGAATTCTTCAAGAAGATTTTGCTCAAAGTTTGGGTGTCCAATCACGTGACAAATATAAAGTTACGTTTAAAGATTGTTTGCAAGTTTTGAATAAAACTGTGTCACCAGCCATAGCAAAAAATAAATTTGTTAAATATGTTATATTTAATTATTTAATAGGAAATACGGATGCACATGCTAAGAACTTTTCTGTATTCTTATATGAAAATGGCGCAGCATTAACTCCAGCATACGATTTGTTATGTTCAAGTGTATATGATTGCGATCAAAGAATTGCGATGAAAATAGGTAAAGCAAAATATTATTCAGATGTTACCGATGAAGATTGGGAACTTTTTGCTAAAGATTTAGAAATTTCTCCTAAACTTGTCAAATCCGAACTCGAACGACAAAAAAAACTTTTGCCTGACATAATCAAACAACTTGCTAATGATTTAGACTGCGAAATAGGTTATAAGATTTCGGATTATGTAAAAATAGATATCTTATAGGAACTATTATACTAAAGTTTCATTTTTTAGTTCAATTTGATTGAAAATACTTGGGTCAAAATCTTTTGATATTGTGTAATATTTTAAAACATTATATATATTAACATTACTTTTATAATCGTCAATATTATCAAATTTATTTGAGTGGATAACTTTATTCGCAATTTCTTTTTCTTTTTCAGTTAAACTACAATAATCATTCCACCATCTATCTGTCCAGCCAGCATCTTCAAATTTTATTCTATATATAATGAAAGTTTCAGGCATATATAAAATTTTTTTAAATTCTTGTTCATTTTTACCAAAAGCTTTGTTGAAAAAGCTTTTACCAGTTCCTATTTTACCTTTAGTTGAATTTAATACTGCCTGAATAGCTCTAATATATTTTCTATTCCAATAAGTGCCTATATATTCTCTATTTTGAAAATATTTAGGATCCATAATTGGATGATATTTCATTGGAAATGAATATATTCTAACACCTAATTCATCTGATAAATCTACATTTATTCGAAGCCTATGATATAATTCTTCTGGTTTATCTTCAAAATTATATAATATGTAATTTGATAAATGTTTTATATTATGTTTCGCAGCTAATCTTATAGCTTTTTCGTATATTTCTCGTAATTTCCAATTATCAAATGCAATTCTTAAAGGATGAATGGCAATTTCACTTAAACGTTTCATTTTTTGATCAGTCATTAATCTTGCATCTAAACCTTGGTTGAAATCAACATACCTATTTATTTTTGATTTTAATCGCTTTTGCTCATATAAATCTTTGCATTCTTTATATACAGTTAAAACATCTTTTTCTGTTGCCGTATATTCATTAAGTAAATAATGCTCTTTTAGTAAATCAAACATTTTTTGTTTTTCATCACCGTGCAAACGATCTAAGAGATCAATGAGTAATCGTGTAGCTTTTTTAATGTATGCTTTTTTATTATATCCTTCTTTAATTCGATTTATAGAAATATCTAAATAATTAGATCTTTCAAATTGTGCACCTTTATAAAATCCAGCATCTTTAATCTCTTGAATAATTTCCTCAAATTTCTCAGATGCTAAAACATTATTGTCTAATAATAAAAGATTTTTTTGTTCTCCAAATTTTTCTCGTGTTGCATTAATTTTATCACCTATAGTAATCATATTTTCATACTTAGGTTCGATTATTGGCACCGCGCAAAACTTACATTTATTAACACAGCCTCTAGACATATATCCATAATAAGACCCTGTTTCTGGATATTTATAATCAATTTCCTCTAATATTGAATAATCTAAAGGTAACTCATCAATGATATATTCATTATCATCATAAACTCCAGGCTTGTTTAGTAAACCAATATCAGGTTTAACTCCTGTAGCAGCTTCAAATTCTTTTGAAACAACAGATGCCAATACCCCACCTGCTCTTATATTTTTTACATCTTTCACAATTTTTTTTGCAAATTCTACTGTTTCAATAGTTTGTTTCCAATAGAATGTAAATAGTGTTGTTACTAATACTCTATCCCAACGCGGATTTTTGAAATAATCTTTTTGAGTATAATATTTCCTAAAATATTTACATGATAATTCTATGAGTTTAGAATCATTTTTACTTTTATTAATAATAAATGTAAGATTGTCGTCATGTCCGTATTTTACATAATCTTTAATTTCAAAATAATAATGTCTCCATACAACGGATGAATCAATATCTGTAAATTTCTTAATAGCATCTTCTGTGATCTCTTGTAGCACAAAATCATTTAAATTCCCTTTGAAGAAATGGACTTCATCACCTAATAATCTATGATATGTAGCTATTTTCATTAATCCTATCGGAGGATATTTATTTTTATAATTTGGTTCTAATAATAATATCTTTCTCTTTTTCATCTCTAACTAAACTCTTCTTCAATTTTATTTATTACACATTCTTTAGTATCTGGGTCTAAAATTTTATCTAAAATTTCGTAGATTCTACTTATTAGTTTTCTTTGTTCTCTATTTAATTTATTAAGTTTATTTGAACGGTATATTTTCTTTGTTTCATTTTGTTTGTTTAATATCTCGGGAATATCTTCTATATCATTACCATAATCTTTTTTAATAAATTTTACAACACTTTGTAAGGATTTATTTTCTTCTGCTTTTTTACTTATTTTTTCAGATTCTTTTTTTGCTTTTTCAGCTCGTTCTCGCAACTCTTCAAGGTGCTTTAATTGTTTTTCCTGATCTTCTGAACTAATAAAAGAACCTTCTTTTTGTTTTTCGTCATATTCCTGTTTTTTTTGAATATATTCATTTTGTTTTTTTATAGCATTTTTTTGATCATTTGCCCAATGATATAAATTATATAAACTTGTAAAATAGTTTGTAAGTTTATTTTCTAATTCAATTAGTGTTTCATTCTCATTAAAATAGTCTCTCCGAGCATTTGGTACCAAATTTGGATGAACAGCATGCACTTCGCCAACTAAATAACCATTTCCACGGGGTTCTTTATGTAACTTATTTAAAGTTTCAGCATCACCCAATTGAATATTAGATTTTTTGAGTCTAATTCCTCGTTGTGGATTATTTTTTTCGGGAATACATTTATCAAATTTCGATATACCAACCCAACTCCATGCTAATAATTCACCTTCTCGATTGTAAAATTCTTTGTATTCAATATCATTTATTGAATCATACTTTTCACCATTTGTATCTATCAAACTATTTTGATAAACCTTATAAAGACAATCGTTGTTCATATATATTTTATAGGTATCTAATTTTTGATTATGGGCATTCATTTCTTCTTTTATTTTCCTGCTTAATAAAAAAATTGTTCTGTCAAAATCTACAGGAGCGACTTGACTAAGATATTCTGTAATTAACTTTTTATCTAATAAATCGCTATTGCTCTTTTTTATATCTTTTAGTACGACTCTAAAATAATGTTCATTAACATTCTCTTTTTCAATCTTTGTATCAACAATCTTTTCTATAACTGTGGCTGCGTCCGATTTTTCGGTAGGGTCATTAAGCATATTCTGTAATAAATTTGCATCCCAAGTCATTATTGTCTTACTATTTTCGTTTATAGCACTTGTTTCAAAGACTAAAGTTTTACAATATGCCAAACCACCTAACCTTCCAATACCACGAAATCCTTTATTTATATTTTTATCTTTCATAGAATCTGCAACATTCCCTAAAAGGTTTTTCGCATGGGCTTGTAAAATACCAGTAGCATTATCTTCTATAATTATTGTTCTATCTTCATAATCAATAGTTATTAATATTTTTGCATCATCTTTTGATAGAATACCTTTTTGAATAGCATCATCTATTGCATCTGCAGCATTTTGTACATATTCTCTGTAGATAAATTTAGAATCTGTGTACATACCAGTTGTTAAATTCTCTAAAATATTTTTCCCTATTTTATATGTTTCATTTACCATCTTTTTTACACGCCTCTTTTACTTATGTTGCCTATATATTGGTTCGGGGAATTTTATACTAAGTAGGGAATTAAACATTGGGTTTTGTATTACATACTCACCTTGCTTAAGTCTTGTCATCATACTTTGATAAACTTTTGGCACAAAAGAATAATCTTTTTTTGAAACTTCTATAGAATTTGTTCTACCATAAGCATGAGTAGAACAGTTTCCAGTTACTCTTTCATGTATAGCACTTCTAAATTGTTCTGCTGCAAATAATACAATTCCCAAAGAACGACCTCTTTCTGCTATATCAATTATTTGGCGCAAAATCGGAGAACTTTTTGGAACATCTTTTGAAGCATATTTATTTAATTCATCAATAAATATAACTATCCTTGGGGGATTTTCTTTTTCGTAATCTCCTAATTTTAAATTGTATATAGATCTCATTACATTACCAAATACAAATGCTTGCATATCTTCCTCTTGTTTTGCAATATCTACAACATAAATTTCATGTTTCTGAATTTGTTTTATTGCATCTTCTAATCTGATCTCTGAATTTTCCTTTTCAAGTCTTGTAGCAAATAAATCAGAACTTGTTCCATTATTTAAATATTTAGATACAATTCGCTTAAATTTCCTCCAACTAGAAACAGTTATTTCTTTATCTCTACTTGAATTATTTGCAGTACACCTTTCTTGAATATGTTCTAAAAAATCTCGCCAACTTTGACAATCAGCAAAACCTCCTTGACCTGACATAATATAGTTAATAATAGAATCCATTGTTTGATTTGGATCATCTATATTGGCAAATAACAAGTCTAAATTTTCTTTATCTTGTTCATAAGTAAAACGATACTTCATTGCTTTGTTACTCTGAAGCTGTTCTTCTAAAATTTCTTTTCCATATGTACCTTCGTTATTTTTTCCATGCGGATAGAAGTACTTCACATTCTTAAACGGTGTTATTTCCAAACCTAAATCATTATACCCATCTTCAATACTTTTTAATTTTTGTGATTTATATTGTGTTGCCTTCTCATCTATTGATAACAAATCTTTCCCTTTAACATTTAAGAAGACAAAAGCAATATTTTCATCATTTTTAATTGCTTTATCTTGAATAGATTTTAATAAAAACATTGCATAAGAAGTTTTTGCAGCAAGTCCTGATATACCTGAAATATTTAAATGTGCACCTTCCGGTCCAATTAAAAACTCTGAATTGAGTTTTACAGGTAATTTTACCTTATCACTTTCATTATCAGTATTACCATACATTTCTATGTAACCACAGGTTATAGGGTTCTTGACATCTTTTAGACCTAACGCAGCTTCAATTTCTTCTTTTGAAGCAAGATAAACACGAGAATCATTTTGAACAGGAATATAAATATCCTTGTCATTATAGCAAAATTTTGCCTTTACATAATTCATACCAATTCTTAAAGTATTAGGATTAATTGTAGCATCACCAAAATCACTTGAAATATAGTTATTTAAGTACCCAGCGGAATCAGTTATATGAAATATTTCTTGTATAACACCATAAGTATGGCTATCATTAATGTGTTCAACTTTTATAACATCAAACGGATTTAAAATTAAACTAGTATCAGTCCAAAAGAAAAATTCATCAATTGTTGTCGGATTCTTTTCTGTAGCTGCAATTTTCCCTATAAGTTTATTCATATTAACTCCTTTAGAATATATTTAAGAAAAAAGTATTACTTACATATTGGCTTTTAACAAAAGTTTCTGTTAAATAAATCGGATAAATGTGATTTGCCCACCTATTATCATTTCCATAACAAACAGGATTCCTTTCGTTGATTATGTTGGCACTTATCAAATCTATTTCGTTTGTATTTAATCCATTCTTCTGCTCTGAATCTTTTACTAAAATCTTTTCAACTTTTACAACTCCATCAAATGGACTTTGGCAATGATCAGCTTCTCGTATACGCACATACCACACTGCAAATTTTTCCTGTCCAGTATGTTCTGATGAATACATAAATGCTGGGGTTCTATGGTAAACGGGCAATTCAGCAATATCTTTTGCCATACTTGTATGGTCTTTTTTTCTCGCTAATGATGGATTAAAAGATTTAGATACTCCAACAACAGACGAATAATTGTCCCGGATTGTAGCATATGAATATTTATTATGATTAGCAAAATTATATTCTTTATATTCCAAGGAGCCATCCTTAACAATATATGTCTCCCTACTTAAAAATTTGTTCTTAACAAGAGCTGAAACCAAATCTTTTTCCATTTCAATCATTCTATCCTGCACTTTTGCAACTGCCAAATCTTTTGAATCTTTATCTTTTTTAGGTGTATAATACAAAATTTTATCGATACTAAAATTTATTCTTGATTTATCAGAATACGTGTTTATTTTTGATCTTATATTTTCAAAATATTGTTCATGTCTTGTATTATCAGGATTGGCGTCGATTGGTAAAACTATAACATTTTCTTTTTTAAACAATAATTTTTTGATTATCTTATCTTCTCGTTTACAACAACCTACACCAATTTGTCCAGTAATAATTGGATATACTTTTTGATCATATGCAATATCATCTATTTTATAAACTCTTCTTGAACCATCAAGAAAAAATTTAAATAAAGGTGTTTCGTTTGAAACAAGCTTTGCAAGATTTGATAAATTTATATAATTGTTCTGTTTTTCCGTTTCTCCACTTTTATCAACAATAATTTCTTTATCTTCTTTGTAATCAATTGTTGAAACTTTTTCTGTATCAATAGAATATTTTTGAGAGCGAAAACATTTTCCTCTTGTTTCTTTTTCAATTATTGATAAAATCTCTTTCATCTATCATACTTTCTTTTATAAGTTTTCGATTGAATACTTTAAACTAATTCTAGCACAAAAAGTAAAAAAAGCTAAAAGTATACTTCAAGAATGGAGAAACTTACAATGAAAGAATTAAAACACACCCTAAATTTAGAAAATTATATAGTTAATGATTTAAAATTTGATGAAGATATTAAACTATATTTGAATGCAAGTTTAAAAGATTATCTTGAAGATGGCGATTTTAATTCTTTTTATCGTGAATTAGAAATCGTTATTAAGGCAAAAGATACAGTTTCTGGATTTGCAGAAAAAGTTGGAATGTCTAGAACACATCTTTATAGTATTTTTAGATCTGAGAAAGAATCTAAATTTTCTACGATTGTCAAAATCTTCCAAGAATTAGGTTATGAATTAGAAGTGGCATAAACTATAAGTTATTTAATACATCTGATAAATACTGTTTATAGTAATTTTTCAACTCAATGGGCTTCTTGATTTGAACATTGCCACCCCATTTGAAAAGTTCATGGCAAATCGCGTACTTTCCACCTGATATGAATTTTACTTGAACATTGCCATTTTCAAGTTGTTTTATCTTTTGTGTAGGGTGGAAATGATAGTTTAAAACATCTTCTGCAACTGATTTATCAAATTCCAATGTAATATTTAACGGTTCTTCCTGATAAATCGAAAAAGATTTATTACAGAAATCCTGCAATGAAAAATTTTCATCTTTTTCAAAATATTCATCTAAAATTTCAAGATTTGAAATTTTATCAACTTTATACAGTCGCAAATCATCTACATATTCATTAAATCCGACTAAGTAATATTTATCAGAAATAATCACACCGTATGGATTTATGGTAATTCTACGATTACCTTTTTCTGTCGGGTAATCAAACTGAACTTTTTTGAATGCAAGCATTGCATTACGAAGTTTTTCCAGTGCTAAAGGTTCAACTTTTGCTCTGGAGTATTGCCGAACAGCAAAGCCTTCAGATTCCAGAATTGCAGAAACATCTGTATCAAGTGATTGCAAATTCTTTTGAGGAGTTAATGCTTTAATTTTCGCAATAAGTTCTTCAAGTTCTTTTTTGCGGTTTTCATCAGTAGATAAACCTTTTAAATATTCAAGATTAGCAAAATCATTACTATCAAATGAAATTAGACAATTTGCGGTGCCTTTGACAAATCTCCACCGCTTTTTCTTATCTAATGTCGGTACTTCTTCAACTTTTTCAGGAAACAAGTCAAACAAAAGTGCTTTCATGCGTTCTGCAGAACGTCTTGAACATTCAAAATGTTCCTGAATATCATCAATGCAAAGTCCGCAATAGCTGTTTTGAAACATCATTGCAAGTTCTATTATCTGTTCTGTTTTGTTTAATCTTGACATTTTACCCTCTTATAAAGTAATTCTAAATCATCTATTGCCATTGTAACCAATTCTTCTACTGTCAGTTCTGAAATATCGATTTTTTGATACAAATATATTTCGTTATCATAACTGTAACCGCCCCAATTATTATTATCTTTGAAGAACCAATTATATTTTTCTAATAAATATTTGTACCCGGCATTCTTATTTTCTTTGTCATGTCTACCATTTTTTGCATTTGAAATTCCACATTGTTTTTTGTGCAATCCTGCATATCGACGATAAAAATTACCCCATAAACTTATACCCAAATAACACAAATCATGTCTATTACTTTCACATTTATCCCAAGCACCTTTAAAATAAAACAATATATCACTATATACTTTTAAATCCCGTCCACAATCAATATAGATTTTATCAACAAATTCTTTGTTGTCGTACCCTGCTAAAACTTTTTCTGTAAGTTTTGTCATCAAAATTCTCTCAAAAGTTTTTGAGAAATTGATTTCAGATAATTTATCTTGGATTTCCTTATCTTTTGCAACTGAGTATAAATCACCAATTTTATCCGATGTTTGAATTTCTATACAATTTTGGAATTTATTCAATAATTCAAGGAAAACAATGTAATCATTGATGGTAAACCAGTTATTGCCTCCAAATGTAGCCGCAGATTTGGTATGAAAAGCACTTTGAAGACGTCTTGACAAAGTTTCATAAGAAATATATTCTATATCAAACAAAGTTGAGTGAAACAAAGGTTTGAAGTAACTAATTATAACAATTTTCTTTTTATTATCTTTGATTTTTTCGTAATATTTGTCTAACTGTTCTTTGCTTGGCATTGATTTGAATTTGTTTTCTATAATGATAAATTCATCATCAATTTTCAACATCAAATCAAAATGGTATTTTTCTCTAAAAACTTCAACTTTGCTCTTGCCGTCATATTTTGGATAAAAAACTTTCGTAAAAATTTGAGGATATTTCCTCAATAGCCAAGCCCAAAAGTTTGTATGAAACAATTCCTTTGATGTTTGTGACATTGCAAATATTGCGTTATTTGATAAATCTTCTATGTTTTTTAATATTGCGTTTTTATCCATCATGTTACCTCTTGTTTATAAGAATATAATATAACAAAACTGCGTCATTTTGTGACGCAGTTCCATTTAAAATATTTAATTTTTGTTGTAACCGAACTGTCTGCTACCAAGTGTTTCTTTCCACCAAGATTCTCTTGTTAAAATAATTTTATCATCAACTTTAGCATTATAATTTTCTAATATTGAATATTGAAAATGTTTTTTTACATAGTCAAAACTTTTTTCATTAATAAGTTCAATCAGCCCTATATTACCTCCATGTCCATTACAAACGTAATTCTGCCATCTTTGGAGAAGCATACCGTTTTCACTGGTTGCTGAGCCAACATATAACTTACCTGTAAATGTATCTGTTATAAGATAAATAGCTTTTTGGTTTTTCAAAGCGGCAACCCAGTCTTTTTTATTCCTGTTAATAATTGTTTCAAGTTGAGAATATGTTAATCTTACTTTGTCATAACCTGGAAAATCTTCCCCGTCAAATTGAGTAGGTAAAATTTGATTAAGTGTTAATCGGTCATAAATATTATTGTAATAACAGCATTGAGTTTGATGTTCTTTGTGATAAGTTACGATTATTCTTCCAAAGTATTTTTTATATTCATCAAGTTCTTCACCAGCATAGTTAACGGCATTTTTAACATCAAATTCTTTTGTAACTTTTTTAATGGTTGTTAAGAGCCATTTATCATTGGAAAGTTTTAGAAAACAAATGGCAATATCTCCAACGTTAAAGTATCTTTTATCTGTACGCCAGAATAGCCAATCATTATTAATTTCATTAGGATTTGCTTTATATAATTCCATAGGATTATCTAAGCCATTATACTGGTTAAATTTAACTTTCACTTTTGAGCTAAAATCATTTGTTAGAATTTGCAATAAATTTTCTAATAAAATTTCTTCCATAGTAATTCCTTTCATTTACTTTATAGGTGTTGAACCTGTTTGTATTCCTTTTTCGTTGTAAAGCCAGATTTTACCACTACGTTTTATACTTATTGTTGTAGATGTAAACCCTACTAATTCACCATTACCCAATGCAATAATCTTTATTTTTCTACCTTTTTCATCAAATAAATGGGCTTGTCCTGCATTCACTGTTACATTTGCGATTGTCATAATTACCTCCTTTTAATTTAGTTCGCCTGATGTTGTTCTTCTATTTCTGCTTGCATTTTTGCTTTAAATTCGTTTTTCTCTTCCAGACATAAATCTACAATTATTCTCATTATTTTATATTGATTTTCGTCAAGAATATTTATATCTTTTTCAATCTGTTCAACAATTTTTTCATAAGAAACATTATTCAAATCTTTTTCATAATAACGATAAATAAAAGCAGGTTCGTATCCGCAAAACTTATTATAAATTTTAGGTCTGAATGGATTTTTGGTATTATTAAACCAATAATTTTGTTCGGAAATTTTTAGTGCTATTTCTTCACGTAAATCATTTTCGACATCAGGGATATTCATAAAATATCGATATTGATTACCTTCAATTTGAATTCCAATATTGCATCCTGACAAATTAAGAGGTTTGACTATATCAATAGTACCTTTTTTGTTATGAAAACTATAACCAACAGATATATCATTTCGATTAAGTTTCTTTTCAATATAATTTACAAATTCTGTTGTGCGATATTTAACATATATGTCTTTTAATCCAATTTCATCAAGTTCATTAAGTTCATAAAAATCATAAATTCCTGTTGATATCTTAGGAAAAGCGTTTGAAAAAGCAGTAACTACATTCACATAGTCTTTTATCAAAAATTCATCATATTTATTTTTAAAATCTGTTATTTTTGATAAAGTTTCTGCTAAACTTTGATAACTAATGTATTTCCAACCAGCAGGTAATTCAAATTTTGAAGCTAATGATAAAAGTATAAAAGTTGCGTTTCTATCTTTAATGCAATCTTGATATTTAATTAGTTGTTCATTTGTAGGATATGATTTTAATTTGTTTTCAATGACAATATATTCTGTATTGTCACCATCAATTATTTTTATTTGCAAATCCAGTATCACATCTTTGGAACATCTTACCTGTGTTTCAAAATTAAGTTTTAAGTTATCAGGACATTCTTTATTTAGTAAAAATTTCAAAAATTCTTGCGGATAATTTTGTCCAAGCCATTTTAAAAAACAAGTATGAAAGTTTTCTAATGAGCACATGGATAGGTTGTATATTGGCGAATTGACTAAATCAATTTTATCTTTTTTTTCTATGACCATAATTAACTCCTTTCGTTAGGTTATTTATCTTGAAATTGGTCTTTTACTTTAGTAATTACAATTTGTCCGTCTTTGTATTCCATATCAACCAAAGTATCTTTAGTCAAACCCATGTCTGTACAAATAAGCTTAGGTATTTGAAGTAAAAATACCTTATCATTTTGTCCGTGAGCATATAATTTCCTACTTTCAAATTTCATAATTTTATCCTTTCAATTTAATCAACACTATAGCATACCTATCCGTCAGAAAATGACGTAACAATTTTTGTTTATTAGACTGCAAGTCTATACTGTATTGTTTTGAGTATAGCACAATTAAGGTATGAATAGTGATATCTGCAAGTTATTTGCAACAAAACTACAAGAAATAAGAGAAGCAAAAAAGTTCACCAAAAGCAGGCTGTCGGAACTTGCCGGAGTTGATATTTCTTATATTGGAAAAATCGAACGCGGCGAGAAATATCCGAACCTGAAAACTATTGCAAAACTTGCCGAAGCACTTGATATCCCCGTCAAAGATTTGTTTGACTTTGAATAGAACACTTTTTCATTTTTGTTTCATTTGTAAATTTAACACTACGATATATAGGAATTACGCAAGATGAGCTTGACGATGTGTATTTGAGTTTGGATTTATAGTATTATTATTTTATTATTAGGATTGTACAATTCTTGTGCTTTTTTAAAATCAGCTCTTGCTTGTGCCTCAAGTCTAATCTTCTTATATCTTTGTGCTCTAATTTTATAAATTGAACCCGCTATATCTGTTGGTGCTAATTCAATAGCATTACTGTAATCCTTTATTGCGAATTCATATTGTTTTATATCCGAATATACATTGCCTCGATGAAAATAACCGTGATACTTTTTGGGTTCAATTTTAATAACCATAGAAAAATCAAAAAGAGCTTCTTTATATTTTTCTAAAAAAGCATATGCTATTCCTCTGTTGTGATATCCTGATTTGCTATCAAGATTATTTAATTTTGTACAATCATCAATTGCTTTTTCATATTGTTTTGAACAGAGATAAGCTGATGAACGATTAATATAAGCTCGTATATATTGAGGATTAAGTTCTATTGCTTTTGTTAAGTCCGATATTGCATTAGAGTATTTTCCTAAATTCATATAGCAATATCCTCTAATGCAGTATGTATTTGCATAATCATATTGAAAATAAATTGCTTTAGTTAGATTTTTTATTGCCTTTTTATACATAGTTAATTTAGCGTATGCAAGACCAATATTATGGTAAGCATATGAATTCCTAGAATCAATTTTAATTGATTGCTTAAAATCCCTAATAGCTTGAGGGTATAAACCGAGTTCTAAATAACAAATTCCTCTATTTACTAGACTAATACTATTAAGATAACATATTGGCACTTTTTTATATTCTTTTAGTGCTTTATTGAAATCTTTATTTTTTACATACTTCAAACTTTTTTTCAAATATTTTTTTATTTTTCTCACTTTCATATTTATTTCCTTACAAATTTTATTAAAAATTCTTTTCCTATTTATTTTTATTGCAATTATTTATTTACACATCAGTTTTTAAATCATTTGAATTTAAGTTTACATTTCTAAGTGCCTGTTGAATTTCTGTTTTAAAAATTTCATAGAAAATCATTTGCCAAGTCTTTTCATCTTCTTTTCTAATCATTTCAGCATTATAATATGTAGGAATTTCAAAAGTTTGATTTTTGACAAATACAAACTTGCAATCAGCAGATATTTTAAATTTCGTACGTAAAATAAGTAGATTTCTTTTTGCATCCAATAGTTGTTGAGTCTCACTGTCAATCTTTTTGATTTCTTTCCTTTTAGGATAAACAATAAAAGCTTTCACTGTTTCATCAAAAAAATCTATGCTTATTTTTGTCTTAATTTTATCCCTATAATCCTCAAGTAAGTGCTTTCCATTTTTATCAAAAATACTATCATTTATTTCTTCTATATTTTTCTCTTTAATGTCAGTCATAATTTCCTTTTTAAAACTTTAATATAAAATATTCTTTAATTTCATTATGACTGATAGGTACGTCAAAATGTGTCGTGCTACTATATTACTCCTCCGCCTTAAAGTTATACAATGGTTTTAGGTGGTCGATTATTTCTGCTGTCAGTTCTATCGCTTGGATTATCTCATCAGAATTTTTGTAAGCCATTGGAGATTCATCAAGTGTTGAAATTGAAACACAGCTTGAATAAATATTTTTCATTTGTTGTTTGTATTCCGTCATATTTAATTTATCTTTTGCCTGCGTTCTTGATAATGCTCTGCCAGCACCATGTGGTGCTGAATTATTCCAATCGGGATTACCTTTTCCGATACAAATTAAAGAGCCGTCAGCCATATTTAGAGGAATTAAGATTTTTTCATCTTTATAACAAGAAACTGCTCCTTTTCTTATAATTTTGTCTTCACCAATATAATTATGCAGAGTTTCAAATTCTTCCTCTGATTTCCAGTTCATATTTTTTAGAATTTCTTGCGCAATTACAACTCTGTTATAATGAGCATATTCTCGGCAAACATTTGAACAATACAAATAATTTTCAGCATTTTTACCTGTTAAATAGGACAAGTTTTTTAATTCACCCTCGCCATAACAATTTTCTTCAATAGAAAGTTTTTGAAAATGTATCGCAAGTTTTTTGCCAAAATTTCTTGAACCTGTGTGAATAATTAAATATGTACCGGTTTTTCCTTTTTCAATCGAAATAAAATGATTACCGCCCCCAAGTGTACCGATTTTTCTTAAATCCCGATTGCTTTTTTCTTGCAGGTAAGCTGTACAAATTTCTTTAACCTTGTCAATAAGTTCATCAGGGACAAGCGGACTTAATTCTGCTCTTGCATTCTGGCCAAAAGGAATATTTTCTCTTATAATTTTGTCTAATTTTGCAAAATCGTTTAAAGTCTTGGATTTTTTAAGTTTTACAGTAAGCATTCCGCAAAATTGGTCAACCCCGATTATATTTGGAATAATCTCACCGTTTTTTGGCATAGTTGAAGTAAACCCGATTGTACATCCTTTACCTCTATGACAATCAGGCATAATACGAATTTTGCAATCTGTAAATATCGGATGATTACATATTGCAAGAGTTTGTTCCGTCACATCTATATCTTCGACTTTTGTAAAAACTTTTGCTAATGTATATTTTCCATTAATTTCGTACATATTATTTCCTCAATTTCATTTTTCTTACAATTTGTGCGACAGTTCTTTCATCAGTATGTAATCTCTGGGCAACTGCTTTGATATCAAAATGGCATTCGCCCCATATTTGTTTGAACTCTGCATTAGTAACAGCAGTACCCTCACATCTGCAATTTGAGGGGATTTTGTCCATAATTTTATAACCCATTGATTCAATAAAAGCCTTAAATTTACCTAAATCAGTCCATTCACCCGATTTACCAGTCCATTCTTTAGATTCAGACTTATAAAAATCGGATATGTATTTCATAATCATTTGCATATTTCCGCTAAAAACTACTTTATTTGCTCGTATTAAGTATTTCATTTTAAATTTTCCTTTTATATTTATTATCATTCATACCTATGTCAAAAAAGGACATAGTTGACATAAGTGATTACACATTAACTCTAAAGTTAGTCAAATAGTCGCAAATCCGAAAATATTGTAACAAATCAACAAGAAACTCCCCTAAAGGGAGTTTCTGTCATAATCTAGGAAACCGAAATCTTGAACGATGTGTTTTATATGCCATTTTGCAAAAATCCAATTTTGTCATCTGCAAAATATTTGGTGATGAAATTCTTTGTATCGCTTCTGCTATAGATTCAAGGTTACAACCATACTGCTTGTTACTAATAACTGCAATTAACTGAGTTAAAGCATCCACCTGATCATCATGTTTCCCGTTTGGAAAAGCATTGATTTCAGCTTTAAAATCATCCAACCACACCGCATCTTTTTGCAACAGAACTCTACCAGATGCTATAAATAATGAAGCATTATTTGCACGGGTAATTTTATCTTCCTGAGGTTTATGGTTTATTGGATATAAACTTGTTGTTTCTTGAACAAATTGAAGTAGGTGCTTACTAATTGAACTATCTTCTATTATAAGATGATTACAACCAAATATTTGGTACATTTCCTGAATTTTATTGACAAGTGGAAGCATTTCATATTTATATCGTTTTACATCAAGAATATAAATAAGATTATCTTTATATTTAGCGGTAATACAAACAGAATAATCATTATCTTTCCCAGTTTTCAAGGCTATATCCCAACTCTGGAAAATCATTCCGCCTAATGGCACATTATCAAAAAATTTAAAATCATCAAAATTAATAACATTACCTTTCACTGGTATCGGGTTTTGCTGATATTGTGCAGAGAAATTGTAATTAGACATTGATTTCCTTTGATTTTCAAGAATATCCAAAGGTTCTAAAGTTGGATTTAGTGCTTCACCTGCTTTACGTCCAACAATTTTATCATTTGAAAGCTCAAAACATTCATCGTTTTCGGCAATAGCTGAAAGTGATAAAACTTCCCACCCATCTTGCCTAAGTAAGTGACCTGTTAAATCATCAATATGTAAACGTTGCATAACAACTATAATCACACCATTGACTTTATCATTTAATCTGGAAACCAAAGTGTTATCATACCAATTATTTACGTTTTCTCTTTTTACCTCAGATAAGGCATCATCAGCCTTTATCGGATCATCTATAATAATATAGTTTCCACCAAAACCTGTCAGAGTACCTTCAACTGATGTTGCAAATCTACATCCGTTAGCTGTGGTTTCAAATATATTTTCTGTATTTTTATCACCTAAACGTGTATTGAAAGTAGATTTATAAAAATCGGTTTCCATAAGATTTCGGGTTTTTCGGGATAATTCATTTGCAAGAGTTTGTGCATAACTCGCACATATAATTCTTGCAGCAGGATTATGGCCTAAAATAAAAGCGGGTAAACAAATTGAAGCACAATGCGATTTTAAATTTCTGGGTGGTATGTTTATTATTAATCGTTTAATTTTACCATTCAAGCATTGTTGGAGTTTATCGCAGATAAGTTCTAAATGCCAATTTCCTCTGAATTCCTGTGAGCCGTCTATTTCATAAAATGATTTCTGCATAAATGTATAAAGATCAGTTCTACAAGCAGCATATAAAATGTCCCTGTTATTCATTGTTCAATCTCCTTTTTATATAATCTTCCAATATTTGAGCATCCTGTGGTGTTAGTTCTTCTTCTAAATCTTTTGTCATCTTATTTTCTCCGGCTAAAATAGGTGTAAGAATTTTTATTGCAGAGACTTTACCACTGAGTGAATCCGCTATCAGCCTTTTTGCTAATGCTCGTTTTTTCGTAATTTTCTTTAATTTCCCGTTTTCCTGAATCGTAATAACTTCACTCATTTCTTCCAAAATATCTTCTGCGAAGTTATTATTCTTTTTCGGTCGTCCTTTAGGATTTCCTGATTGACCTGGTTTAAATTGATGTTCACGAGGCGGGCAACCATAGCCCACCTCGTATTTCTTCAAATCCTTATTTGACATCACAAATCTCCTTAGTATCAATTAGTTCAGCAGTTTTTCCTGTAAGATGTTCCCAACGATATAGAATTACATCGCAATATTTTGGCTCAAGTTCAATGATTCGAGCTCTGCGTTTTGTTCGCTCAGCTGCAATCAATGTCGAACCGGAACCGCCAAAGGTATCAAGCACAAGACCGCCAATTGATGAACAATCTAAAAGTGCATCAATAATCATCGGAACAGGTTTTACTGTAGGATGTAATTTTACAAGAGTTTTAGCCTGTGGGTTGCTGGCATGCATTCCTTTATATTTCCAAATGTTTGTTCTGTATCTTCCATGAATTCCGAGCTCTACATTATTAATATGTGGTTTTACTCCGTTTTTAAACACGAAAATAAATTCGTGCTGTGAGCGATATAAAGAACCCATACCGCCTGTGCCTTTATCCCAGACACAAATATTTTTAAGCGAAGAATAAACCTGATTGCCTGCTGTAACCATTTCATCAACATGTCGCCAATCCATACATTGATAGTGGATTGAGCCATCAATAGAATATTTCTTTTGCAGAGTCATTACTGTTTTGAGAAAATCAATAAATTCACTTTTCTCCATTTCTCCTGATGCAAGTTGAAATTCTTCATGCTGTTTTTGCTTGGTTACATTCCCTTTGATTTTTACGTTATACGGTGGGTCAGTAAAAATTACCTGCGCTCGTTCATTTCGCAAAAGTTTTTCGTAACTTATTTCTTCCAGCGAATTACCACAATACAACAAGTGATCACCTAGTTTCCATAAATCCCCCTTGCTAACACGCTTAGGAATATCAATCACGTTCTTCAAAAATTCCGAATCCGGATCAGCCTTTGAAGCATCTTTTACTGCATCAAGAGTCTCAGGATTGAGTATCAGGTCAAGTTGAGGAATATCAAAACCGGTAACAGTAGCATCAAAGCCTATTTCAGTATTAAGATTCATCAAAAAATCCAATTCAATTTTAAGAATCTCATTATCCCAACCAGCTTCTTCGGCTAATTTGTTATCTGCAATAATATAAGCTCTAATCTGTTCTTTGCTCATGTGACTCAAACAGATAGTTGGAACTTCATTCAATCCTAATTCCCTAGCCGCCAATACTCGTCCGTGTCCTGCAACAATAAAATTTTCAGTATCGACAAGAACCGGATTATTAAACCCAAGTTTTTCAATACTCTGTGCAATTTTGTGCAATTGTTTCTTGCTATGCGTTCTTGAATTCTTAGGGTTAAGTTTTAACTCTGTCAGATTCTGATAGCAGATTTTTAATTCATTCGTTTTTTCGGTCATGATTTTTCTCCTTTTATTTTTTGTACGGATTACAAAATGCATCCTATAAAAATTAGGAAAAATTTTTCAACATGGTGAATAAAAAATTTAAAAACATGAAAACACCTACTGTGAGTGCATTTGATACAAATTGTGTTGATAGGCTTGATGTTTTAATGAAGAAGAGTGACTAATGTATTAAAGAGGTATTTATTAAATGGCATTAAATATTTTTCAAAAACGAATTAAAAATTGGGAAGAACAATATGGTTCTTTATCGCCAGAAATTCAACGTAAAATTGACAAATTAGTTGAACATTATGACAGGACTCAAAATATTGAAAAAGAAAATAAGGTTCTGTCGATTACTGACGGAACAAAGTTGGTTCGCGAGTTTAAAGGTAAACGATACTCTGTAACTGTAATTCAAAACGGTTATGAATTTAACGGCAAAAAATACAAAAGTTTATCTGCAATAGCCAATGAAATAACCGGTACGCGTTGGAATGGAAAGAAATTTTTCGGGGTGGCGTGATGAAGAAACTTATCAGATGTGCAATTTATACTAGAAAATCTACAGAAGAAGGTTTGGAACAGGATTTTAACTCTCTAGATGCGCAACGCGAAGCCTGTGAAGCTTATATTAAATCACAAATGCACGAGGGCTGGATTTTATTAGATAAGCAATATAACGACGGCGGATATTCTGGCGGAACAATGGAACGTCCAGCATTTAAAGAACTTTTGGAAGATATAGAAAACGATGAAGTTGATATCGTTGTTGTTTATAAAGTTGACCGCTTAACTCGCTCACTTATGGATTTTTCGAAAATTATTGATGTATTTGATAAACATAATGCATCATTTGTATCTATAACTCAGCACTTTAATACAACAACATCAATGGGGCGATTAACCTTAAATATCCTATTATCATTCGCTCAATTTGAACGTGAAGTTACGGGTGAGAGGATTCGTGATAAGTTTGAAGCTTCACGCAAGAAAGGACTCTGGTTATCAGGTACAACTCCTTACGGTTATATAAAAGACGATCATCACATGTTGCATCCGGATCCGCCTTACGTAGATAATGTTCGGATTATTTTTGAATCATATCTTGAAATAAAAAATGTACTTAAGCTGAAAAAATATCTTGCTGAGCGAAAAATTCTGACACGAAATGGAAAAGAATTAAGCAAGGGTAGTTTGTATCACATTCTTTCAAATAAAGTTTATTTAGGTAAGATTATTCACAAGAAAAAAGAGTACGAAGGATTACATGATGCAATTATTTCAGAAGAATTGTTTAATGATGTACAAAATATTCTGAAAGCGAATGCGGTTGAAAGAAAACATTCAACTAATGCAAAAACGGGATCTTTACTTGCAGGATTGCTCTATGATGATAAAGGTAATAAGATGTCTCCGAGTTATAGTAATGCTAGCAACAAGCTTTATCGGTATTATGTAAGCCAAGCAGTTAAAAACCCTGCTGACTATGAAAGAGGTCAGATTACAAAAATTTCTGCAGGTGAAATAGAAAAGTTTGTGCAGGATGATGTAGAGAAATTGTTGCAAAATACTCATAAGATACAAGGATTTATCGAAAATTATTCTGTAGAACAACAAAGAGCTATATTAGACAATATACAGGCATTTGAACCTGATAAGATATTTTTACGAACGGTTATTAAGCGAGTTGATTTAAGAGTCAATAGTATAAATATTAGCTATGACATAGGATATATTATCAAATATTTTGCAACAATGGCTTTCAACGCAGAATTTAAGTATAAGGAAGAAGATGAGCAGATAATTGTCAATCAACTTGACGTACAAATATCCTTGACCCCGCAAAGGCAGAATAAAATTATCATTCTGGGCAAGCGAAATTATGATATGAAATTGATCCAAGCGATTGTGAAAAGCTTCTGGTACAACAAACTGGGAGCAGAGCGAAAACTCCCGCCAGAAGCTCGCAATGGAAATAATAAGCGCTTACGAAAATTAAGATTCCTTCCGCCCGAAATAATTGAAAGCATAATGAACGGTACTCAAGATCCGGAGTTGAATGTGAAGAAATTGATCGAGATGGCTGAGAAGTCTATAATAATGTAGATGGAGTATTTGTATTATTTGGTAAAGTACATGCTAAAAAACCGTTTAAATAATTTAACTGCCAGATTAACTTTGCTATAATGTTTGGATTTTTGTTATTTTTAACTATTTCAGAATTAACAAAATAAATATTATTATTTATTGTTGTTAATTGTTCTACTCCAAATACCCTCAAATAATCAATACTAGCCCATCCATCAAATTCTTGCATAGTAAAAAACGTATATGGATTTCTTTCAGTAATAGTTTTAAAAATTTCAAGCGCATTTGTATCAATTATTATTCTTGGGTAAAAAGCATATTTTTCTTCCAGTTCGATGGCTCTTAATAAACCGTTCCCCCAACTAAAGGTTTCATTTATGCATATGTCACCAACTGTTATTCCTCCGCGGATAAAAATATTACGTTCTAAGGCTTTCATTTGCAAAAAAGCTAATAATGCGAAAAAATTATATATTGATAGATCTTTGTCTTTTTCTGAATTCGTTTCAGGAGTTAATGTTAAAAGAATATTATCAGAAAATATTTTTATTTTAACATCGCATACTGAAGCGCTTTGTGTTGATGCAAGAAAATTTTTTGCACAAGTATAAATTTCGTTTACCTTATTCAGATTATCATCAAGTCGATCTTCTTGTATAAGTTTCTTTCCGCCAAGAATGTCTATATATGCAATAATATGTTCGGTTGTTTTTAGTCGTTCTAAGTTCATATTACTAAAATACCATAAACCTTTGAAAAAGGACTCTTTTTATTTGCGTAAAGAGAATTTCAGCACAAGCGGGGAGAAATTCACCGAAATTCGATTTCAGTAAATTCTCTGTATTCGGCGAAAGCCCGCACTGCGCGGGCAAATTCGCATTAAAAAAGAGGCTATTAATAGCCTCTTTTGATTAAATCTGGAGACAATAGAAGTCGAAATAATGTCCAAGATTTTCCCATTATGTATTTTATCCTATTTATAGTATTGCTCTATATTCCAATAATATCAAGCAATTTAGTTAGTTTTGTATCAAATTGATACATTATTTATTAAGAAAAATTTTTACAAAAATTTTGTAAATTTTACTATTTTTATCTGTTAAATTAGGCTGAAATCATGTTACCGCATGTTTTTCCATGTCAATTACCCATTTGGCTTACGTAAAAATACGGACTTGTTGATAACTTAAATAATAACTAAAATGTGAATGTTTTTAAGAGTTACAACAGTCAAATAAAAATTTAATACAAATATATCAGTACAACAACAAAGGAGAAATATAAATGGCAAAATTAAAAGAAAAAATTCTACAAGCATTGAAAAATGATAAGCAATTAGAAATTAAACTGGATGAGATATCTAAATCTCAAGAAAATTTATTAAAAAACCACTCAAATCCTGTTTTTAACCCAAAAGATAAAAATAAAATTCTAAAAAGTTTTACTGATTTACAAAATATTAAAAAATCCCTGCACCGATATAATAAACTGAACGAAAATAACTATGTCCAAGATGCACAGGAAGAAAAAGAAAATATAGAAACTGTCGTATTAAAAGGTGGTATTAGTTATAACAAATATGTTTGGCATGCAGATAATAATGAAGATACTTGTGATATTTGCAAATCTTTAGATGGCACCGAATTTGACTTTTACGATGAAGTTCCACAAAGACCTCACCCGAATTGCAAATGTACTGTTGAAATTCTAGAAGAACCGATTTCAGAGGATGAATCAGAAACAAGTATAGAAGAAAATGAAAATGAAATTCCATCTGAAAATCCAAACCCTCAACCGGAACAAAAATCACCACAGCCAAAAAATCCGCCGCACCCCCAGCCACAAAGGTGGATAAAACCTTGTAATGGACCAATAGTTGGGAAATATGGAGAACCAAGAAGCACACATACTCATAACGGTATTGATATTGCTGTTCCTGTTGGAACTCCAATAAAAGCAGTTACAGATGGAACTGTTATTCGAAATGGAAAAGCTGATGGTTATGGGAATTGGGTTGTAATTGACCACGGTAACATAAACGGTGTCAGAGTAACAAGTGAGTATGGTCATTTGTCTTCTTGGAGTGTTAAAATTGGACAAAAGGTTAAAAAAGGAGAAGAAATCGCAAAATCCGGAAACACAGGGTATTCTCAGGGTCCACACTTACATATAACTATTAGAAATGGAGTTTTTCAAGGCAGAGCTGTTGACCCAGCAATCTATATTGATTTTTAATTAGTTTTTGAAGATATATTATCGATTTGTTTACGATATTTTTCAATTACTTTGCTTTTTTTGTACATGTAATCCATTATTTTTATAAGTTTTGTTTGATTTACATCATTATCTATAAAATACGGATGCAAAAATGTTTCCATAGGAATAGTACTGTCTGTTCCTATGGGTACATGTTTAATTCCTAAATATTTTTCTTGTGTAATTTTCATTAATTTATCATACAATTGCATATCCGCAGCAGGAAGAACAACTTCTTGAGTAAGTACTATATTTATTGAATCATCCATATTAAAACCATTTTTTAAAATTTTATTTCGTAATGACTTTGCATATTTGACATCATTATCAATTTTTTTTATCACTTGCGGATACTCTTCGTCAATAATCTGTTCCATTTCGGCTTTGTATTGTTTGCTTAAGGTTTTAGAAATAGGCTTGTATTCCGCCATTGCTGGAATACAAAAAAACATTAATAATAACAGTATAA
>OHEP01000367.1_pt1 | contig 33146 bp, 28 predicted proteins | sample 1567271 | NCBI WGS metagenome assembly OHEP01 (sample SAMEA3879577, study PRJEB24766) | human gut metagenome | biome: human-associated habitat; feature: feces | place: USA | collected 1985/1987
GTACAATAAGTCCTGCCATGAAATTTTTCAAATTAATAAACTAATCATTCGCACTGGTTAAGAAATTAACAAGTCCCTGAAGCCCGAGTTTATAACTATCAGATTTAAACCCTGTAATCTGCCCCACACAAACATCGGCAAACATAGAATTATGTCGAAACTCTTCACGCCTATAAATATTTGAAATATGAACCTCAACAGTCGGAATTTTTACAGAGGTGAGCGCATCACGTATCGCAATGCTTGTATGAGTATAAGCGCCTGCATTTAAAATTATTCCGTCAAAATTTCCAAGCGCATATTGGATTTTTTCAATAATCTCACCTTCAAAATTACTTTGAAATATTTCAATATTAATCCCGAGTTCAAAAGAATACTCGTGCAGTTCCATTTCAAGGTCTTTGTACGATTTTGAGCCGTATTGCTCAGGTTCTCTAACCCCAAGCATATTGAGGTTCGGACCATTAATTATCAGTATGTTTAAATCTTTTTCCATATCAGTATTATATTACAAAAAGTCTAATTTGTAAATTTTTGTTAAAATTTCAAACATGAATATAACCAATTTAGCATGCTTGTCTTATCATGCAAGTACAAACTATCCCAAAATCTCCTCCCAAGATTATTGTTCAAGTCGCAAAGAATTGTGACTTTTTTTTTAACAAATCAAGGATTTGATAATTAAGCTAATTCATATCGTGAATTGACATTTGAGAGGATACTTCAGCAACAATTCTTGCTATATCGGCACCCCCGACAGACGCTTCAAGAATAAGCGGAGCGTAGATTAACATAGTTTCTCTGTATCTCATTGTCTCTATATCAATTATATTAAATTCAATAAAATCATCACCGGCATAGATAAGCTTGCCATACTCTCCACCTGTAGCCCAGCGAATAAATAAGTATTGATTTTCGTATTCTTTTAATTTTTCTACTAACTTCATCTTTAACCTAAAATACCTCTACAAATATATTATTAGTTATTTTTTAGAACAAGTCAATTATTTAACCGGTTAAATTAAACAATAAAAGTTTTAACAGAACCATCCTGATGATACAAACCGCCGCCGCATACAGTTTCTACAACTTTTAATACGACCTCACGCGGCGCATCAATTTGATTCAGCGTAAATTCTTGTCCGGTATGTTTTATCTTAAATACACATTTTTGATTTTGATCAGCCGGAACATACAACGACGCAATTTCATTTTCCAAAAGCCTTACCATCTCTTCATCACGATCTTTTGCATCCTTAATTATATCATTGTAGTTACCGCTTATTGCCATAATTCTATTTGAAAAAATATGTCTTCCATCATCTCTGAAAAGAGCTTGCGGCTGAAAATTACAGCGGGTTGTAAAACTCATCTTGTGCCAGAGAATATTTATCACAGCAACAGATTTCAAAGAATCAGAATCAACATAAATATTCTGGGTTGTAACCCCTCTTGAAGAAAACGATTGTTTAAGGTTATTTGCAACCAGTTCAAGACAATCCGTCATTCTTGTAAAAATATCGTTTGTGTTGACTGTAGAATGCTGATAATCTAAAAACTGCTTATACATATGAGAAGATACAAGCTCTACTCTCTCCTGTATAACTATATCTTTCTTTGTTGCGGTTTCTGAATTATCAAAACTTTCAAAATTATTTAGCAATTTTATTTCCTTTATATAACCTATTTTTAAAATAAACATGTTTTCTTGTAAAGATTATATATCTTTTCGTTACAAAACTGAATACTTAAATGGGATTATAAATATTTTTTATAATTTTATAAAAGAGTTTAATTCTCAAGATTAAAGCCATTAAGGTTACAATAAGCGCCCAATGCAGATTTTGCACTATCAATTTTTTCTCTTAAATAGGTATTTTTAGTAGCCTTAACAACTATTTCCATAGCTTTGTCATACATTTTGCCTGCGCCTTTAAGATATTCGCTCTGATTTTGAGATTGCAGCGAACCGATATCCTGGAAATATTTACCATAAAGCAAATAAATTTTTGATAGTAAATCATTCATATTATATTTTTTAGCAAGAAGCATTCCTGATTCAATATTTATTTTCGCTGTTTCATAATCAGAAAGCTCCATATAGGCTTTTGCAAGAATAATTTTCAAACTTACAATAAAAAACGTACAGTTAATTTTAGGATTTTGAGCAATATCAAGAGCCTGAGTAGCTATTTCTACAGCATTTTTAGGAGATTCGGTTATAATTGTAGCTTCAGATATCAAATACCAGCATAATAACGCACCCATAGCCAATTTTTTATTGGCAAAATAAGTAATTTGTTCATTATAAATCTGTATCGCCTGTTTAGCCTGCTTTGAATCACAGTAAAATCTTCCAAGTAAAGTCTTGAAAATATTTTTTATAAATTCATTTCCGGTATCCTCAGCAGCCGTAGCTGACTCATACAAGACTTGCTGAATACTATCATAATCCTTTTTCAAAAATTTATTTATAACCTCAATAAGTCCGTAAAAATGTATAATATCAGCGTTATTAGAATTTATATAATCTAAATCTGCATACTTAAACCCGTAGATATTTTGAACATCAGTCAAAACCTCTTGCGAAGTTGCAAAATTACCTTTCATGGTATTTGCATAAGCCAGTACAAGCTTTGCCCTGCAAATAAGGTCTTCATCTGTAATTTTATGTTTGTCTATAACTTCGAATAAGAATGCCAAAACCTCAAATGAGCGATCATTCCCCTGCAGCGCAAGTGCAGCAGCAAGGTTAAGATATACCCTGATCCAGGTATCATACAAAAATCCCATCGGAATAGTTTTATTCAATCTCGGTTTAGATAAATTCGAATTAATAACAGGCATTATATCATTATCAATCAAATTAACAACTTCACCGCAATTTCCAACATTTAACAATGACGGCAACTTTGAGGCTTTTATCATAGCTACTTCAAGCTCTTGGGACGGGGTTAATTTTTTCAACACATTATCAATACACTCAACATCACCGAAATAATTACCGATTTTTTTACAGCAAAGAGCCAGATACCCAAGCAATTCTATTTCTTTAGCTTCATTATTTTCAGATTTAGCATTTGAAATTGCGTCCGGCAAAAACTCTATAGCCTCTTCCGGATCATATTCGGTTAAAAGCTTACCCAAACGCTCACTTATATTATATCGGATATTTAGCGTTTCATTTTCGTTAAATTCATTCAATAAAGCAAGACACTGCTTTTGGGCAATTACATACAGGTTTATATCCCCGACATAAGATGCAAGACGTGTTGTTTTTGTCCAAATATCAAAAGCCATACGGTTTTCTTTAAGATTATGAGCTATCATTGCCATTGTAGCATTTGTATTCAGTGTAAAAATACTTATAGCCTTGCCGACTTTTACATTTATATCTTCAAAAGCACTGTCATTTTGAATATTTTTTAAAACATTTTCCCATAAAAGCAAATTATTAAATTCATAAAAAACTTCGTTATAAGGCCTTACGAAATTTGATTTTGCCAGATAAGACATTATGTCATTAAATTCCTGATTTTTATACCCGAAAATTTCTTTTAACAACGCAAGATTAAGTCTGTCACCCAATATAGCAGCACCACAAAGCATTTTATGAGCCTCTTTGTTTGTTTTTTTAAGGGTTGCCAAACGCTCTTTTATCAAGTCAGAAAAATTATTTGGCATTATAAATGCTTTATCAGCAATCTGACAGTCAAAGCAGTAGCTTACAGCCTGCTCTACAAATGCCGGATTGCCTTTGCTTTTTTCAAAAATAATCTCTTTTTCCCGGGGCGAAACGTAAGTTCCTGCATCACCTGTCAATTTTAAATTCTTTTCTAAATCAGAAGATTCTGACGGTGCAAGATAAATATCCTCATACGCTTTTAATTCTTTTTTATCAACACCGAAAAAACTGCTGACAGGCTTATGTTCATTGTATATCGCAATAAATTTTAAATTTCTCCAATTATTATCGCGCCTGATAAAATTAGTCAAAAATTCTATCGAAAACCCATCAATGAAATCCAAATTATCAACAACAAAAACAAATCTTCCGGTATGACAGAATGCATCAAAAATTTTGTTTAAAATATCATAAGTTTTTTTCTTATTTATAATAATATCTTCATAATTTCCGTCTTTTGAGTTGTATAAGAAATTTAAAAAGTCAGAAACTTCAACAGCATTTAAAAATCTAAACTCATTACTGAAAAATTGCATTGCATCTTTTTTCAAATCATCGTTATTAACATAATAATTAGGAAGTTTAAAAAGATTTAAAAGCATATCCTGAATGACACCACCCGGTGTAAGCTGTGTCAATTGTGTACATTTACCGACACACCACTCAAGTTTTTCAGCATCTAGAGATTTCATTACCTTTTTTAACAAAGAGCTTTTGCCGATCCCTTTATCCCCTGATATTGAAAAAATCTTTTTATCACGCGAACGAAGTCCTTCAACCAAAACCTCAAATGCTTTTGATTGATTATATAAATTTGGGACAAACTCAAGATTTACCGATTTAGATTTAGATTGAGATTCTGCTTCTTTTACCTTAGATTTCAATCCGGGACGGAACGGAGAACCGCATTTTCTGCATTTTACAGCAATCGGGAAATTTACACTGTGGCAATGAGGACAAATTTTTAACAGCTCTTTTCCACATTTTTTACAAGCCAAAGCTCCGACAGGATTCACGGTATTACACTGTTTGCATAGTAAACCTGTTCGGGTTTTACAATATGGACACTTTAAAGCTGTGTCAGAAATATTTTTTTTACATACAGGACATTTCATAGTTTAGAATCTATTCTATAACATCTCTGACTTTTTCCATCAATTTGTATAATCTTTTTGAGATTTCAGATTGAGAAAGACCAAGTACTTCAGAGATTTCTTTCTGAGTCATGCCTTTATCATAACGCAAAGTATAAATATGTAAATAGTTTTTGTCAGGATTCTCTGAATCAATTTGCTTGATTGTATCTGCAACAAACGATAAAATTTCTTTTTGAATAACAATTTCTTCAGGGCTTTCCGGGATTTTAATATCGCCATAATTGATTATAACATTTGAATAGTCAACAGTCTCAGTATCTTCAAGCGGAACCTGAATTGTAGACATATACCCTGAACGAGTTCTTCTTAATCTGCCGGAATCCTTCAGAACATTGATAATTGATGTTGTTACAATACGTTTCAGATAAGCTTCCAATGTGGATTCTGTTTCGATAGCACCAAGTATTGTCACAGAGCGTTTGCATGTTTCGTTAAAGAAATCATCATACAAATCCTCATTGTTCGGGTATTTACGATCATTTTTTATTATTTTACTAATTAAATCAATTTTATCTTGTGCTAATTCCACAACGTAACTTCCTCTACTTTAATCTAAAGTATATCATATTTAGAAATAAATTTTAAGTATCGCCGTTGTACTTTCGTCATTACCCACACTATGAGGGGCTTTGAGAGCTTTCATAGTTTGGTTAACAGTTTGTAACACAATTTTATCAATCTCTGCAGAACCACTTGAAATCACGATTTGAGAGCTCTTGAATGTTCCATCTTTAGCAAAAGTAACACTTACTCGGACTTCATTTGAATAAATATAATCCTTTGCAAGTAGTAAATCACTTGTTAATGATAGCTTCAAACTCTTACCGACTGATTGGAAGTATTGTTTAAATGCTTGATTATATGAAATATAATCAGGAACTTCCCAAGTCAATTTTTTAACTTCAATAAATGTAGTTGCAGGCCCTTTCTTAACAGGTTGAGCCGGAGCTGCTGCCTGAGGTTTAGGCTGAGTTGCAGCAGGTTGAGATGTTGAAGCCAAAGCATTAGTGTTATTATCCATGTTTACAACATTATTAGGATCAACGTTTAATGTATTAGCATCACTTACCCCGTTATCAGGATTTGTCGGAACTGCATCATCTGTTATCGGTTGAGGCGCTTCTTCAGTTGGAGCTTTAAACATTTTTGCAACACTGAAGCCAATTACCCCGACTAAAGCCAAAGCTATTAAAGTTCCCACAATGCCAAGTCCTATACCCAAACCGGGTTTACCGGCTCCGCTTGCTCTGCCAAGACGACCCGGATTATTTAGCAATGCCGCTCCGGGAACTTTTGCATCCGGATTATAAAGGCTTTCTAATGGCTCAGACTGTTGAGGAAGCGGGATATCAGTAGTATTTATATCAATAGGGATTTCACCTGTTTGGAAGGTTCTGTCACTTATCACAGTTGAATTTTCAACAACCTTATAAACTTTTTCTTCCGCTTCCGGTTCAATAATAAGTTCATCTTCAACCGGTTGAACAGATTCAGACACTACAGCAACTTGCTCAATTTCTTGAGGTACAACATCTTGAAGATTATCATAATTTGTATCATCCATCCATTCTTGTTCAGGATTTTCAACCGGAAATGGAGCAGCAGTTTCATCAAGACTTTGCTCGTCTGGAATTTCTTGAACATCAGTTTCTGTACCTAAAGCATCAAAATCATCCAAAGACAACTCATCAGAAATCGGAACTTCTGAATTTTGCACCTGTTCAATATCTTCCAAATTATCAAAAGTTTCATTACCAACATTAACCTGCGCAAACTCATCTAAAACCGGAGTACTAATATCATCAGATACACTTGTAACACCTTCATTGATTGGTGATTGCTCAAAATCAGAAACTTCAAGAATCGGCTCTTCTTCTATTTCAGAAGATTCAAATGAAAGCTCATCAGAAGCAGCTTGATCTGAAAAAATCGGTTCAGAAATCTCATTTACCGGTTCTTCTACCTCTGACACCAACGGTTCAGAATCATCAACACCAATATCAAAATTATTTTGAGCCGGCAAATCTATAGTATTTTCAACAGATAAATCTTCTCCGACGGACATTTCTCCAAAATCAAGAGCATTAGTATCATCAATAGATATTTCATTTAAATTTCCTTTGATCCCAAAGTCAACCAAATGTTCATCACCGGAATTACCCAAACTCATATCGGTATCAAAACTGTCCATAGATGAAGTTCCGTCTTCATTTATTGTATAAGAAGACATACCCGGTAAATCCATACCTACATTTTCATCATCAACATTTATATCAGGCAAAGCAACATTTGAAGCCGCACCCATATTAGAAAAACTTGACAAATTAGACGCATCATCCGAAGTATCTTCAAAATCATCTAATTCAACTGAATCCATTGCTCCAAAATTAATGGTTTCATGTTCAAAAACTTCATCTTCAGTTTTAAGTTCCACTGTATTCAAATCAGCCAAATCTTTTGGAACGTCAAATTGACCGGAAATTTCAGCCTCAAGATTGGCTTCTAATTTTGCAACAGATAAATCACCTAACGCTTTTATATGTTCAGGAATTTCCGCAGTATCAGGAGCTATATCAGTTTTTGCATAGTCAATTCTGTCAAGATTTTTCTGCTGTTTTTCTAAATTCTTCCCGACAACATTATCGACCATATCCCCGGACACAGAAGCTAGTTTTATGGCTCCATCAGAGACTGCAGCAGAAGCATCAACTACCGCATCTACAACTTCACCGGCAACCTCTGCACCTTTGGCTGCCGCACCGGCTTCTGCCGCCGCAGCTCCTGCACCTGCCGCAATAGCAGTCCCAGCAGCAAGCCCTGTTGATTTTGCAATTGCACCTTCTACAGCATTACTAAAAGCTTCAGCTAACCCTTTTGTTATATCATCATTTTTCGGTTTTTCGTCAGTTACATCACTGATTTCAGGCTTATTATCATCAATAGCGGCTATTGTTTCATCAAGCAAAGCATCAACAGATAAAACTGTATTAGCCGCCGGCATATCAACAACTTCAACCTCTGGAACTTCCTCTAAAACAGGACTTGAGTCAACATCGACCTCATTTTTTACGTTAAAGTCCAAAAGGTCTTCATCTGAGTTTTGAACAGGTTCCGCATCAATTTGCGGCATGTCATTTTCAAATGAGTCATCATCACCAAGTAAATCATCACCTAAATCGACACTTCCAATATCTAAAAGCGGAGATTCTTCTGCTTCTTCTAAGACTTCCTCCTCAACTCCGGTCTGTTGCGGAATTTCATCTTGATCAGCCTTTTCTTCATTAAAATCAAATAAAACTGAATCTTCCTCTTCAGATTTAGCAACAGTTTCAACCTCAGGAATATCCTCAGCCTCTTCTAATATTACTTGAGGCTCGTCAACGTCAATACTTATTGTATTATTTTCTGTAAATTCAAGCTCGTCAGAAGTATCTAACATTTCTTCTGACTGCTCAAACCCACCATCATCTACGGGTTCAATATCACCTTCAATATCCATTTCGGTTTCTTCATTTTCTTCAACCGATGCAATATCTTCATCAAGTAAAGATTCATCTATTGAAATATCATCATCAAGCATCATACTTGATAAATTAATCTCTTCATTTTGAATATCATCTGATTCCAAAGTCTCAGCCGGAGCCGGCTCAACGTCATCTTCATCATCTGTAATAAGTGTAAATGTTGCCGGTTCTTCCTGGCTGCCAAGAGTTGAAGCAACACTATATGCAAGAGTTTCAAAGTTATCAAACTCAAGCACACTGTCTCTTAGTTCGGAACTCAATAAAAGCAGCTCCAAGAACTCCCTCATTTCATCCTCTGAAAGATTATGATCAGCAAGTGATACTGACAACTCACGACCCCTTAGAAAATCTTCTTCAGTAAGAGTTCTTTTCGCTTTACCCGGGAAGTTTTTAATAAATTTTACCAAAGATTCAGGAGTTGATAACTTCTTCTTGCTAAAGAAATAATAATCACTGTTCTGACTTTGTTTATTTATTTGAGAAGGTTTGAAATATCCAAGGAACTCAACATTTTTAAACTCTTCATCTATTTTCAATACAACATAAACATCAGGGACAATCTCAAAGTTAAAATGACTTTTCGGAACAAATATTTGATTTTCACTAAACACAACACGAACGTCTATATGAATATTAGAAAGCAAAACATCAGCAATATCAATATTTTCAAGGACTTTTGATATTGAATGCATATTATGAACATCAGAAACATTCACCCCTTCTGACTTCAGATACTTCATTAAAAGTTCTGCACCTAAAGCATTTAAATATGCCCTGTTCTTAACTCCCTTGTTCACAAAACTTCTGGACATAAATTCCGCTTCTGTTATATTTTCTTTTTCTATATAAATTAATGTTCCTTGATCAGCTGTCATTTTAAATTATTCCTCCCTCTACATTAATAAAGATGACACGGCAATTGAAAATATTCCAAAATATTTGTAAACTTTTGTAACAAATATTTGCAAATTGAGATTAATGGGTCAAAATTAATTTATCAAGTGTTTTATATTTAGTGTAGTAGTAAAAAGTGTACAAGGAGGTTTTCTCATGATGGTAAGTCCTATTTCAAATGTTCGTTTTTGCGGTGAAGCAGCTGCAGCAAATCCTTTGGAACGCAAAGGTGCTTTTGCTAAACCTGAAACAGCAGCAGCTCCGGAAGGTGATAAAGTAGATATTAAAAAAGAAAAGAAAGGGCATGCTCTTCGCAATACAATTATCGGTACTGTATTAACAGCAGCAGCTTTGGTAGCATTACAAAAAACTAACGTATTAAAAGTTTTAGATGCAGCAGCTTTAAAAGAAGCTAAATGGTATCAAAAAGCAGCTCACTACGTTGGTAAAGCCGGTGAATTTATTGCTAAATACACTTATGATCCAATCGCAAAATTATTCTCTAAAAAAGGTGCTGAAGCAGCAACTGAAGCTGCAACCGAAGCAGCTGAAGCTATTGTAGGATAACCCTCGAGAAAACTTTTACCTATAAAAATATAAAAACAGATATTTGAACAATGTTCAAATATCTGTTTTTGCTTGACGAATCCAAAGTATATATGCTATAATACCCGTGTTAATTTGTGTTTTACCCATACTAAATGAGTCATCGGATATGTCAGAAAGGAAATTTTATGACATACGGTGTTCCATATTTATTTGTTCCGGGAACAAAGGCAAAAGCCGATGAGGTTAATGCGAACTTTATTGACGTGTTGGATAAAGTTGATGCGGTTAATCTTCGCGTTGATAATTTAAACGAATCTTCTAATACAAAGTTAGAAGACTTGGAAAACAATAAACTAAAACTAGACTTATCTAACCTTGATGAAGAGGGGAAAAAAGTACTTGATGCGAAAGCAAATGCAAGCTTACTTGACGGACCCTGGGTAAATAAACATTTATCCCTTGCTTCAAATAGGAGCATATCAGCAAATACCACTCAAAATTACTCTTTAAATGATTATTTGCCTGATAAAACAAACAAATACCTTATTCTGATATCTTTATATGCTCATACAGGTACTGTTAACGGCAATTCAATTTATTTATACATGAAATCCGACTATACCAGCGGGAAAATGCCTATAGCAAGGACCGTAACACGAAGCAACGGAAATGCGTATGACTGCGGTCAATGCATTATTCCAACAGCATCAGGCAGACTACTTTCAATTATGAACTCCGGCGGCAACGGAGTTGCAACTTACACGTTTGAAATTCAAGGTTACAGAAAGGTTAGATAATTATGGGAAAATATATATTTGTAGAAAACGGAATCCTGAACGGAGCAGGAGAACTAAAACAAACCGACGAAAATTTAATCAGCATAGAAGTCAGTGACAATGTATATAACGAATACATCAATGATAGGTTAAAATACACCTTTGAAGATGGTAACATCATTGAAAACCCTGATTATGCCGACTTAAAACAAAAAGAACATCTTAATAACAGGATTTGTAAAATCACCAACCTGCTTACCGAATACGATCTAAAACGTATCCGCGCTGTTTGCGAAGACGAAATTAAAGACGAAAAAACAGGTGAAACTTGGCTTGATTATTATAATTCAAAAATTTATGACCTGCGTATAGAATTAGCAGGAATAAAAGCTCAATTATAAGTTTTCTCTTTTTTAACAAAAGACGGGGCACGGCTGAAAATTCAGCCGTGCCCCGTAGTATTTCTTAAACTTTTTATTATGTTTTTGATATAATTTGAATTAATATAAGATAGGAGAAGGATTATGGTAGATATAAGAGAAGAATTTATAAATCAAGCAAAACATCTTGCAAGAAATGCTGAAGTTTTACCGGGCGGAATTGAAGAGCTGGCTGTTAAGTTGCAGCATGCAGCTGATACAAACACTCCGCTACGGGTAAAATTAGGCATGGACCCGACAAGACCGGATTTACACTTGGGGCACACTGTTGTAATGAGAAAACTAAGAGAATTCCAGTCTTTAGGACATAAAATTGTGCTAATTGTAGGCGGCGCCACAGCGATGGTAGGCGACCCTTCCGGCAAATCAGAAACAAGACCTGCTTTAACAAAAGAACAGGTTGAAGAAAACGCTAAATCCTATTTTGAACAAATGTCAAAAGTGTTAGATGTATCTGATGCGGAAGTTACCAATAACGCAGATTGGCTTCACCCGATGAGTTTTACTGATTTGTTAAAATTATCTGCTCAAATTACGGTAGCTCAAATGATGACAAGAGATGACTTTGCCAAAAGGTATGCCGACGGTAAACCGATTTCTATTGTCGAATTCTTCTATCCATTAATGCAGGCTTATGATTCTGTTGCAATTGATGCCGATATTGAACTTGGCGGAACAGACCAAAGGTTTAACACATTATTAGGACGAGATATCCAAGCTGCATACGGCAAAAAATATCCTCAATTAGTAATGCTACTACCACTGTTAGAAGGCACAGACGGTGTTGTTAAAATGTCTAAAACATACCCGGAACACTGTATTTCATTAACAGACAGCGCTAAAGATATGTTCGGCAAACTTATGAGTATTCCGGATAATATGATTACACGCTACTACAGCCTTTTAACAGATGCAACAAAAGATGAACTTGAAACTTACGACAGGCAAATTGCAGACGGTTCAATTAACCCAAGAAATATAAAAATGCAGCTTGCTCACCTTATCACAGAAGAATACCACGGAAAAGAGGGTGCAGATAAAGCTCAGGAAGAATTTATCAATGTGGTTTCAAATAAAGGAATTCCGGAAGATATTGAAGAAATAAAAGTTGAAGAAGGTAAAAATATTCTTGATTTACTTACCGAACTCAATTTCGCCTCAAGCCGCGGAGAAGCAAAACGCTTAATTCAAGGCGGCGGAGTAAAAATTGACGGCGAAAAAATTACTGACATGTCTTATACAATTTCATTTGAAACCAGTGTAGTATTACAGGCAGGAAAACGTAAATTTGCTAAATTAATAAAGTAATCAGGTAGAAAATGTTTAAAGTAATAAAACGCGGAATAATAAAAGTAAGAGAAGACATAAAAGTCATATATGACAATGATCCGGCAGCAAAAAACTTTATAGAAGTAATCCTTTGCTACCCGGGTCTTCATGCACTTATAGCATACAGATTTGCTCACAGACTTTACAAGTGGCATATTCCGCTAATCCCGCGCATAATTTCATATCTCACAAGAATTATCACAGGTATTGAAATTCACCCCGGAGCAAAAATCGGCAGAAGATTTTTTATCGACCACGGCGAAGGTGTTGTAATCGGAGAAACAACCATTATCGGCAACGATGTACTAATATACCAGCAGGTAACTCTTGGCGGCACCGGTAAAGAATCCGGCAAACGCCACCCAACCCTTGGGGACAATGTTATTGTAGGTGCAGGAGCAAAAGTTCTTGGAAATATTACAATAGGTGATTATGTCAGAATTGGAGCAGGCTCAGTGGTTGTAGAAGATGTGCCTGAACGCTCAACTGTTGTCGGGGTTCCGGGAAGAGTTGTCCACCGGGCAGTTGTCGACAAACAAGGCAATCTTATGCACAACAGAATCCCTGACCCTGTTAGATGCGAAATTAACAAATTAAAAGCTGAAATTGAAATTCTCAAAGAGAAATGTAACTAATTGTAAAGTTATATTTTTAAAATAAAGCAATTATTTTTATCATATTTACTTTATATATATATGGTATATAAAAAGAGAACGCTTATATGGTAAACGTAAACAATTACAGCACCAGAAATATGCCGTCAGTCCACTACGGACGGACGAATATTTGGAACAGATATGCAAACCACGCGCAAGCCGCACGTGATGCTTCTGTTTTCAATAATTCATGCGGATGCCATAACCACTGCGCGCCGCCTCCAATGCCAATGGCAGGATTTGGATTCAGCCCCTTCGGGTTTGGCGGATTCGGTATGGGTGGCTTCGGGCTGGGCGGGATACCTTTTGGCGGAGGCTGCGGAAACACTAACGTCAATGTTAATCTGGGGCCATCAAACGAGTATGCTGCAGGAAACGTAATTGGTATGGGTATTGGACTTTGTACGCAATACAGCCAACAAATCGGTGGATTTTTCAAAAACTTATTTGGTAAAAATTCTTAAAAACGATCTTTAACAAAAAGGTCGTTTTTTATTTGTTTCTTAATTTTATTAATGCAGATATTGTACGATTTAAAAACTCCAGTTCACTCTCGGTTAAACTATTTTCGATTTTAAAAACTAACTGCCTGATTAATTCATCTTTTTCAGAATTATCATAAATGACTAAATCCTGGACATTAACATTTAACACCTCTGCAAGTTTCAGTAGATTTTTTAAAGAAGGAAAATGATTACCATTTTCCATTTTGCAATAGTGTTGAGGGTCAATCCATAAAAGTTCCGAGAGTTTTTCCTGCGTTAAACCTTGCCTCATACGAAGTTCTTTAAGGCGCTTACCAAATAATTTTTTAAATTGAATTTCGTCCATAACAATAGTTCCATATTAATGTTATCTGTTAATATCTATAGCTATAATGTGATTTATTGACAAATAATTCTTGACTTTTATGAGGTTTCATGACATGAATTATTCTAGAAAGTTATAAATAAACACCATAAAATTATTGGAATTAAGAAATTATGAATAAAAAACCCAAAATAACTATAATCGTGCCTGTCTATAATGTCGAAAATTATTTGCCCAAATGCCTTGATAGCTTAATTAATCAAACTATTAAGGATTTAGAAATTATCTGCATAAATGATGGTTCAACAGATAAATCTTTGAATATATTAAAGGAATATGCACAAAACGACAATAGAATAATCGTTATTGATAAAGAAAATGAAGGGCAGGGAATTTGCAGAAATTATGGTATTAAAATAGCAAAAGGAGAATACACCGCATTTGTAGATCCGGATGACTGGGTTAACCCTTCAATGTATGAAAATATGTACAACCAAGCCAGTAGCCTTAACTCGGAAATAGTTATATCCAACTATGTACGATACATTGAAAAAACTGAAAGATATACTTATACGCCATTTTTTAAACAGGCAGTTTCTGCGGTAAAAGAAAAATTTATAGAAATTACACCGTTTAAAAATATTGATAAATCTATTATTAATAAAACGCTTTTAATATCACCTTGTTATTGTTGGAATAGAATTTACAATACAAATTTTCTAAAACTTAATGATATTAAGTTTGATAAGACAAGGCGTTGGCAGGATTGCTTATTTATATTAAAAAGCCATATTCTGGCTAAAAATATTTCATATATTCCAAAAAACTTCTATTTTTACAGAATAAGAAAGGATATATCTTCCAAAAATTTTGACGGTCGATATGAAGACATGTTTGAAGTAATCAAAAACTTTGACTCTTTATTAAAAGATTTTAATCTACAACATGAATTTAAAGATAATATGAAATATTTTATTACAATGAATATCTACTGGTTGTACAATAAGGTATCAAAAATTACACAACAAAAAATAATAAAAAGATGCAACAGTGATGAAATAATCACTAAATACACAAAACATCTGTCTTTTAAAGTTTCTTGCTATTCTAAAATGTTAAAAACTGCAAATAAAATATTTTATATTACAAATAACCAAACCCATAAAGTTATAAATTTAGCAGGGGTTCGTTTTAAATTTAAGCTTTCAAAAAACAGAAGAAAAAAGAAAGAAGAAAATTATAAGCAACTATTACTTTCTTTTAACTCCGAAAAATAAAACTTATTTTTTAAAACATCTTATACTGCCTGCATTTATTGCAGGTATTTTTTTATTGTTTGCAATACTTATTTATGGTATTGTGAAAATATAAGATGTTTTTTATCGGAATTAAGAATTAATAATGGAAAATGTAAAAGTATCGGTAATTGTACCGGTTTATAATAGCGAAAATTATTTGGCGAAATGTCTTGATAGTTTAATTAATCAAACTCTTAAAGATATTGAGATTATCTGTATCAATGATGGATCTACAGATAGTTCCTTAGACATATTAAAAGAATATGCAAAGAAAGATTCACGAATAGTTATCATTGATAAAGTTAATGAAGGACAAGGAATTGCTAGGAATATTGCAATTGAAAACACTTCAGGAAAATATCTAGGATTTGTGGATTCTGACGACGTTATCTGTACCGAAATGTTTGAAAAAATGTTTGAACAAGCCGAAAAACTCAACTCAGAAATTGTTATTTGTGACATTTTAAGAAATATAGTAGATACGCAGGAAAGTAATATACTCAATCTATTTTCAAAAGCTACAGCCCCAAATAAAGCAATTTCAATGACGATACCTATTGGAGAAAATATCGAAAAATCCCTTATAAATCAAACTTTGTTAATTTCACCTTGTTATTCTGTGCATCGAATATTTAAAAAATCTTTCATCTGTGAAAATAACATAAAATTTTCAAAAAATCGTTGTTATGAAGACTGTATTTTTATTTTAAAATCACATATTTTGGCAAAAAATATTTCGTACATTAATACCCCATATTACATCTATAATATACACAAAAATTCTACATTAAGAAAATCTTCAGCACTTCATCTCAAATTTTTAGAAACAACTAATGAGTTAATTGAATATTTAAAAACATCAAATTTATATAAACAATTCGAAAATAATATAAATTATTTTACTGTTATGAATTCTGTTTGGATATATCAAAAATTAACAAAAAAAGAACAACAAGAATTTTTGAAATTATTAAAGAAACAACTTTCTCCAAAGTTATATACAATTACAAGATATCAAATCAATTCAGAATTTTACAAAAAAATTTTTCAAATTACAAACAAAGAAAACTATAAACTCATTACAATATTAGGCTTAACATATAAATACAAGCATTGTAAAGGGGTGCAAAAACAAGAAGAAATTTATTTAAAAAAACTTACAAAAAATAAGGATACATATCCAAAAGATTCATATCTGCTGTTTGATTGCCTTAATGATGCCACTGTTGAGTCTATTGATGCCTACTCACTATTTAAATATATGAAATCCGCAGGCAAAAAAGCTTATTATGTATTATTAAAAGAGTCTGCTCTATACAAAAAACTTCAAGCCGAAAATGATTTAGAAAATATTATCGTGCTGGAACAATCAAGCAGAATCGCACCTGATGAATTTATAAAAGCAATTTATGAGGTTTTATTAAGATGTAAAGCAGTGATAACATCTTTTGGCGAAAACACCCCCGCGGCTAATAAATTTTTTAAAGAAAATCCGCAATGGGAATATATTTTCATACAACACGGTCCGACTTATTTAAAAGAAAGTGTTTTTGACGGATATTTATACCCTGAAAAATTTGATAAAATTATGGTATCATCTGCTTATGAAAATTCATTATTTATAAAATACGGCTGGGAAGAAAAACAACTTATAAAAGCCGGAATGCCAAGATGGGATTTGCTTGAGAACAATAAAAAACAAGAAGAAAAAAGTATTTTAATTATGTTTACATGGCGCCATTTACCATCTTGGGAATTTGGAAATTCCTATTATAAAAAACTAATTTTGGAATTATTAAATAATAAAGAACTTGATAATTATCTAAAAGGTCACAACATAAAAATTTATTATGCCCTGCATCATTCAATATTAACTAATCAAGGCATTGATTTTAAAATTGAAAATGAAAATATTTCTATAGTAGATACATCAGAAGTTTCAAAATATATCAAAGAATGTTCTTGTCTTGTTACGGATTTTTCATCGGTAGCTTTTGATTTTATGTATCAAAACAAGCCTATACTTTGTTATTTAATGGACAGATTTGATCCAAATTTGAGTGAAATCGACAAACCGGATTTGAAAAAATTTGACTACAAACAATATGTTTTCCCAAATATTTATTTTGAACAAGAAGATATAATTAACAAAATAAAACTTTATGTTGAAAATGATTTTAATATTGAGCCTGAAGTTCAAGAAAAGTATAATAAATTTTTCTACTTTAAAAATAATATCAGAGAAATTTTAACAAAAGAGATAGATAAAATTACAGATAAATAATTTGTGCTAAAATAAAACAATGGTTAAAATCTCTATAATAATTCCTGTTTATAATTGTGAAAAATATTTATCAGAATGTCTTAAAAGCCTGATAACTCAGACACTTGAAGACATTGAGATTATCTGCATAAATGACGGATCTTCTGATAATTCTTCTGATATTTTGAATAAATTTTCACAACAAGATTCTCGAATAAAAATAATCAATCAGGCAAATCAAGGAGTTTCTGCCGCCAGGAATGTTGGAATCTCTTCATCTGCTGGAGAATATATAATGTTTCTTGACGGAGATGATTTTTATTCAAAAGATGCATGCCAAAAAGCTTATGAAACAATAAAAAAAACAAATTCAGATATTGGAATTTTTGCACATAATGAATTAAAAGGGAGTAAAATTTCAGACAGCAATGTTAATAAAAAAATACAAAAAATTGTAAATGGTAAAATCACACCTGATTATTGGAGATTTCAAACATTTTGCTGGGATAAGATTTATAAATCAGAATTTATCAAACATAACGGCATTGTGTTCCCCACAGGTATTAAAACCGCAGAAGACGGAATATTTTCGTTATGCTGCCTTTTTAATAAGCCTAAATACTGTTTTATTAATGAAGCTTTAATTGCTTATAGAATCACAAAGGGCTCAGCAACCGGCAATACTCAAGCTATAAAAAATGATTTTCTGGCATTTAAAACATTTTATAATATGGAAATATTCCAAACTCAGACAAGAAAAACTCAGCTGCAAGTTGTGGAAAAATTCTGTAGCGGGATTTGGAACTATTATAAAAAATTTAACAACTTTAAAACCCATAAAATATTAGATAAAGATATTGAAGAATTTTTAGGATTTATTGAACAAAATTATGAACTATCTGAACTTGAAATTTTTAAAAAATACAGGCAGTTGAAAAATAGGAATAAAAATATTTTATTTAATCTTTTTTATAAATTTTAATCAAGATTTTTCTTAAACGTCCAGCTTGCAAGAGAAAGTGTTGTCGCTGCGATTATCAAAAGCGGAATCCAGTTTAATATAACATCATCAAATGCCATACCCTTCAAAAATATTCCTTTTGATAGAGTCATAAAAAATCTTATAGGATTCACCCAGGTCAAAACCTGCCAAAATTGCGGCATATCATCAATAGGAGAGATAAACCCTGACAGCAAAATTGCCGGCATTTGGAAGGTAATTACTCCCAAAATCGCCTGCTGCTGTGTCTTACATATAGAAGAAATGCAAAGCCCTACACCAACTAAAGATAATAATGAAACGAAAACAGATGACAAAAACAGTAAAACAGAACCATTAAACGGAACTTTAAAAAATATTACAACAGCCAACATCATTAAACAGGTCAATGTCATTGCAATAACAAGTGGCGGAACAGTTTTTCCAAGCAATATCTCAAACGAATTAAGCGGACTTACAATAAGCTGGTCAAAAGTTCCCATCTCTCGTTCCCTTGCTACGGATAACGCTGTTAACAATAACGTCAAAACAACAGACAAAAGCGCAACAATTATTGTCAAAATATACCATCTATATTCAAGATTCGGATTATACCAATTTCTTACAACAACATTTATAGATGCACCATTTCCTTGAACTATAGAGCGGTTATAATCCGCAATTATTTGAGAAGCATAAGAACTTGCAATAGATGATGAATTTGTCTGCCTGCCATCTCCGATAACAAGAACAGATACAGGCTTTTGTGCTTTAACCGATTTTGAAAAATCATTATCTATATATATTCCAAGTTGAACCTTTTGGTTATCAAGTTTGTTTTGAAACTCTTTTTCGGTATTAACATAATAAAAATTTCTAAACCTTGGAGAATTTTCAAACCCTGAAAGAAGTTCCCTCGACTCAACCGAATTATCACGATCAATTACAACCGTATCAATATTTTTAACCTCCATTGTTATAGCGTTTGCAAAAACAACAAGCTGCATAAGAGGAAGTGCTATGATAATTCTTCTGGATTTGGGATCTTCCCAGATTGTAATAAATTCTTTTTTTATAAGAGCAAAAACCCTTCTAAGACTATCTATAATCATTTCACAAGCCTCATATCCGTATTCTTATATACAAGTACAAAAAGAAATAAACCCAAAACCGTTAAAAATATCGAATTTATAATTACAATCTGCCAAACCGTACCCGCCATAAATTCACTTTCGATAAATGTTATATAGTATCTTGGCGGGATAATTCTGGTTAGATATTGAAAAATCATTGGCATAGAATTTATAGGAAACATTAATCCGGAAAGCATTAAAGCCGGCAAAAAACCTATACCTAATGAAACCTGGCTTGCCAAAAATTGATTTTTAAGTTTTGTTGAAATTAAAAGCCCTATTCCAAGTGATGTAAAAAGAAAAAGTGCACTTACGAAAAACAATACAAAATAACTTCCCCGAAATGGCACCTGAAACACTTGCGTACACATAAATACGCAAAACGCCATTGAGCACATTCCAAGTGTAAAATAAGGGATATATTTACCAAGAACTATATCAATTTTACGTATTCTTGTACTTAATAAAGCCTCCATAGTCCCACGCTCCCACTCTCTTGCAATAACTAAAGAGGTCAATAAAATTCCAATCAAAGTCATTGTAATAGCAATAGACCCGGGCAAAATAAAATAATGACTGTTTAAATCCTGATTATACCAGAATCTGATTTCAGGAGTAACAACAGGTTTTTGCATAAGATGTTTATACCTGCTTGTTAAAAGCCACTGATTACTTATTTGCAGAGCATAATTTTGAACATAATTTGCCGTATTAACTTCTGACCCATCTGTTATAACCATCAAATCCGCACTTTGTGAGCGTGCCAATTTTGAAGAAAAATCATTAGGAATGATAATCGCACCTTTTAATTTTGAACGTACAATTCCTTTAGCCAAATCCTGTTCATTATCATAAACAACGGAATTCACATACTTACTATGTCCGAAAGACTTAACAAGGGTAGAAATTTCCGGTGTCATATCATCATTTTTTATACCCATAGTAACTTTTACGGAATCAAGATTTATACCGTACATATAAATCAACAGCGAAACAAGCGGGAGTATAAATGCAATAATAATACTGCTTGGATCCCTTCTAATCTGTATAAATTCTTTCCAAATTAATGCAGAAAGTATCTTCATTATTTTTCTGACTCCTTAATTAATTTTATAAAAGTTTCTTCCATATTATCAGCTTCTGCCTGCGCTTTTAACTCAGCAGGTGTGCCGACAGCAATAGTCTCCCCGTGATAAAACAAACTTATCCTGTCGCAATACTCTGCCTCGTCCATAAAGTGAGTAGTAACAAGAATTGTGACCCCTTTTTGAGCAAGTGAAGTTATATGATTCCAAAACTCACGTCTTGCAATAATATCAACCCCTGATGTAGGTTCATCAAGAAATAATATCGGCGGATTATGAATCAACGCGCAAGCTAGCGACAATCTTTGCTTATACCCAAGCGGCAAGTCTTCTGATTTTTGATTTTGAACATCATTAAAATCAAAAACCTCCAAAATTTCATCAATTCTTTTTTTACGTTCCAGAATATTAATTCCGTAAGCTGAAGCAAAGAACTCCAGATTTTGACGGACAGTCAGCGAGCCGTACAAGGAAAACTTTTGTGCCATATAGCCAAGTCCTGCTCTGGCTTTACTGGGATTTTTCAAAATATCAATTCCCATAATTTTTGCAGTACCAGCACTTGGTTTTGTTAATCCGCACATCATCTTGAATGATGTTGACTTGCCTGCGCCATTTGGTCCTAAAAGCCCAAAAATTTCACCTTTATTTATACAAAAAGAATTATTTTTTACAGCGTGAAAATCTCCGTATTTTTTCTCAAGGTTAGATGCTTCAACAGTACAGGTTATATCAGAATTAAGGGGAGTATAGTTTTCTGCGATTTTGGATTTTACAGGATTATAGCCGCCCATCAAATCAATAACTTTCTGCTCAAATTCCTGCGAAGTTTGCGCCAACTTGTGAGGTTCACCGTTATAGATAATTTTACCTTTATCTAAAACTACAGCATTATCAAAACTATGAGCTTCATCTAAATAAGCGGTTGACCATAAAACAGTAGTATTTGGATTAATTAAATCTCTGACCATTTTCATCAAATCTCTGCGAGATATCGGATCAACTCCGACAGACGGCTCATCAAGCACTAAAAAATCAGGAGTTCCAAGCAGTGTACAGGCAAGTCCCAATTTCTGCTTCATACCCCCGGATAGCGTACCGGCAAACCTTGATTGAAACGGTTTTAAGCTTGTAAATTCCAACAATTTTTCAAAATCATGCGGAACTTCTTTCAAATCAGCATAGAGTTTCAAATTCTCAATAACTGTCAAATCCTCGTAGAGCCCAAACTTTTGCGGCATATAGCCTATCTTTTGCGAAAGTTCCGGCTTTTGAGCATACGGACTTAAATCAAGAACCGAAACCTCTCCATTATCAGGCAGCAACAACCCGATAATAAGACGTATTAATGTAGTTTTTCCGGCACCATCTGCCCCAATTAATCCTGTAATCTTACCTTTTTCAATATTGAGCGAAAGATTATCTATAGCTGTTGTTTGACCAAACTTTTTTATTAAATTTTTAATTTCTACCGTATTCATCAAGCATCTCCCCCGCCGCTTTTAAGGTGAGGGGGCTGAAGTGAGGGGTTATTTAGGTTAATTTTAATCGTTGTTGGCATACCTTGACGTAAATATTCATCAGTATCATCTATATAAACTCTTATTCTGTAAACCAGACTTGTTCTAATATCAGTTGATTGAACAGTTTTTGGTGTAAACTCTGCAACAGGCGAAATATAACCGATAGATCCTTTATATTCACGCTTACTACCGGTTTTTGGATCTATGGTATCTGTATAAACATTTACCTCCATGCCGTACTTAATATTACCCAAATCTGTTTCATTAACATAAGCTCTAATCCAAACAGGTTTAGTTTTTGCTATTGTATAAACAGGCTGGCTTTTATTAACGGTTGCACCGGGTTCCTGCACTCTTACGGTGATAATCCCGTCTTCCGGTGCGTACATTTTAGTATAATCAAGCTGATTTTTTGCAAACCTTTCAGCAGCTTGGGCTGCTTCATAATCAGCTTTTGTCTTATCTTTTGTATTTAAAAGTGTTTCGCATTCTTGTTTTGACACGGTATTATCAGCACACAGCGGAAGATTCCTGTTATATTTTGAACCCGCATCATTACTAAGTGCAAGAGTTCTTGAAACTTCAGCCTTAGATTTTTCAAGACTTGCGCTGTAATCTTTTGAATCCAAAACCGCAAGAAGATCACCTTTTTGAACACTGTCCCCTTCGTCTTTCAGCATTTTTATAATCTGCCCGGGAACCTGAAAACTCATATCAACCTGACGAATTTCTATATTACCGTACAAAGTCAGCTCATTAGGATTTTCTTTTTTTCGTGTCAAAAAGTAGCCGCAAGTAACTGCTATTATCAACAATAATAATATTAATATTTTTTTCTTCATAATTGACCTCCAACGGCTTTATATAATGTAAAATAATTAACTATTCTGCGGGTTTTTGAATTTAAAACATCTATTTCTTTAGTAAGTAAACCGGCTTCAGAAAGCAAATACTCAGGTTTTGAAATCACACCGCGATTATATTTTTTGACAGAATTTTCATAATTTTTCTTCTCATAATCAAGTTTTGCAATTGTATTATTATCAACCGAGGTATCATATTTAACAAAGCAAAGAGCAGTATTAACCTCTTTCACGGCTTCTAAATCCACCTGCTTATATTTTTCGAACAATTCTTCATATTTTGCTTTTTGATACTTCAGGTTAGCAACTTTTCTTCCACCTGCAAAAATATCTTGAGTAGCACCGGCAATTAAAGCTGCAAGCGACGATTCCCAGGAGAAAAATGACCCCGGAGCAATAGTGTTAAATGCCCATAACCCCGTAATCCTAAATGACGGCAAAAACTCTTTTCTGGCAACTCTGATATCAATTTTAGCTTTTTCAAGCATCGCTTCTGATGCCATAACATCAGGCCTTGCAAAAATCACATCAGAAGAAACTTCTTGCGGTATAACATCACCATATTCAAAATTATCAAACGAACCCCTCTGCATACTTGAGATATTATCCGCCGATTCTCCCGTTAATACAGCTAACTGCATAAGCAAAATATTGCGTTGTTTTTCAAGCTCAGCCAAGCGGCCTTTAACCTCTTCAAAATTCTGCCCGGATTTATTCAAGGTATTTGTATCAATAACCCCGCGTGAGAATTTTTTAGTATCAGAATTTAATATTTCAGAATAAATATCCAGTAATTTATTCTGACGATTTATCAATTCATCATACTGCAAAACATTAGTATAAACCGTTGCCACATCACTCATCAAAGCAAGGTAAACAGCTTTTTCTTCATACAAAGAAGCCTCGTAAACTTTTTTGGCACTCTTTGTCTTATCTCGATTTTTAAGCAAAAAATCCGGTTCATAACTTGCCATAAACGGCAAAACAAAAGCATTTTTTCTCAGTGCAAAATTATCAAGAGTAGGAACATGAATACCTAAATAATTAGCCCCGACACTAAATGATGGCAGCTCGTTACCAAGCGAATATTTTGCCTGCTGCCTGTATTGTTCAACTCTTGCCGCTGCCTGTTTTGCATCGTGGTTATTAACAAATGCCTGATTGATATAATAACTAAGACAAACATCGTTAAACCTGTCAAAAAATCCAATATTAATATCTGACTTCTCGACTGCAAAAACCCCGGCAGGCAAAAACAAAATTGCAAAAACTAACAATAACTTTTTAATCAATTTTTGCCTCCTTTAAAATTGCATCAATATAAAAAATTACATTTTCTTTTATTATTTTAATATCTTCTTGAACAAAATCTTCCTGCCCAAGGCGGCGAAGTGAAAACACCGGAAGGATTCTTGGGGAATTTATTTGTGCAATTATAAACAAAGTTTTGAAAATAACTTCTCTGTCATTTATATCTTTTTCAAAAATACACGCAATCAACTCTGCCAAATAATTAAAAACAGGCGCGCCTGCAAAAAACTCAGTGGCTTGCTGCCATTTTATCAAAAATAAAACCAAATCCTTGGAAATATTTCCCGAATATAGAAAATCAACCCCTTTTCCAACAATCGTTTTCAAAAGAAGAATTTGTTCAGATTTAGGCAACTCTGCAGGAGATTTTTCAAAATTCAAAAATGATTTAATATAAGCAGTCTGCCTTTCAATTAAATCCTCGATTATCCCTTTATACAAGTCCTGCTTACCACCCCAGTAGTAAGATATCATGCAAATATTTGCATCAGCTTCCTTACATATTTCTCGAACACTTACCCCGTCAAACCCTTTTTGAGCAAACAATCTGGTGGCTGCATCAAGTATTCGCTTTTTTGAACTATCGTCTTTTACAACCTTTTTCATATAGAGTTCCTCATTTGAATAACTATATTATAAAACAAACGTTTGATTTAATCAACCCCATACAATATATCTAAAAAAACTTAGCTAAAAACCATATTAAAAGCTGAGATTTATTTGATATTTGTTTAAGAACAACTTCATAGACTCTTCATCAAATTGCAATACCGTGTTTATGCTGCCGTTAAAGTTTCTGGTACCAATTTCTTTCATTCCAAGATTTTTATAAAAACGAACATTCTCAGGTTTATCTGTTGCAAATTTCAAAACTTTATTACCTGTTTCAAGACAAAAACTTACCATACGAGCAATTATTGCCTTGCCGCAGCCCCTGATTTCAGCATCAGAACCTTGGTTCCATGGTGCAGTGTTAAGACTCCTGCCCCAAACTTCGCCGTTATTTTGAATTTCAACATTAGCAACTGCCTGCAACCTGCCATCATCTGTGTGCAGGGTAAAATAATTTGCATCTGGATAAGTTGTCCCTGACTTATAAGGCGGCAAAATATCAGCCTCCGGATACGGCTTTTGAAGCCATTGAGCCTTGATTTCTGAGACTAGTTTTTCGTATTTAGCTGAGTCACTAAATGGTAAAATATCCTCTACATCACCAAATAAAGGCTTGCCTTCTCTGACATTTTGCAGATATACACTCTGCCCGTTTTTCAGAATATTCCAAGGCAATTCAACCCCTTGTTTTGGAACAAATTTTTCAAACTTTTTATCCTTATCTGCAAAACGCTCAATCAATTCTTCACGTTTGAGATCAAGCATTTCCATATATTTTTTATAATCCCTGTCAGCTTTTGGCTCGATTGAATAAGACCCATCTGCCATCTGTGAAATCTCATGTTGAACAGATTGTGGAAGAGATGATTTTGGAACATCAAATCTTATGCCGGCTTTTTCAATACGTTCAAAGCATTGATTGATAACACTTTCATCTGCAGACATTACAATACGGACATATCCTTCCCCGTTAGTACCAAAGACTGTTCCCGGGGTAAATGCAACTTTTGCTTTATGAAGAACATATTTAAAAAATTCATCAGAAGTAAATTCAGGAGGAACTTTCGTCCACAAATAATAAGTACCATCTGTCGGCTTTGCATCACTGCCAAGCCTATTAAGCCATTGGATTGCAACATTTTTCCGGTTTCGATATATTTGATTAACTTTATTTATGTAACCTTCTTCATCTTTAAGCGCCGCAGCCGCAGCATGCTGAACAGGTACATAAACACTGCCGCCCGATAGATATTTTGCATCAAGGAGATTATCAATATTTTCTTTATCGCTAACCGTAAAAGCAACCCTAAAGCCCGGCATACTTTGAGCTTTACTTAATGTATGAACTTCAAATGCTGTTTCTTTAGCTCCCGGCACTTGCATTATGCCGGCAGGTTTTAGACCGCTATGTGTAACTTCGCTGTTATCCATATCATGTACAATTAATGTTTTATGCTCTTTTGCCCATCTTACAGCCTCTTCAAACACTGATTTTGGCGCAAATGAACCTGTTGGATTGTGCGGATAATTTAAAATTAAAACTTTCGCATCATCAGGCATTTTCGAAAAATCAGGGAGATAACCGTTTTCAGGATTTAAATCAAATTGGACTTTTTTAAGATCATGCCTGGTAATCAAGTCATCATAAAGAGAATACCCCGGATTTGGAACAAGGATTTTATCTCCGGGATTTGCATAAGCCGTAAAAATATGATCTATAGCATCAGAAGATCCAGATGTCGCCATAACTTCAGTCCTTGGATTAATTTTTACCCCAAAGCGTTTTTCCATCCACCCCGATACCGTATGAAAAAATACACCTTCACCCTTTGGATTATTATACCTATGCGACCACAAATCGTTTACTTTATCTTTTAATATCTGCTTAGCCTTTTCCGGCGGGGTCAAATCAGGATTCCCCATAGATAAATCCACAACCGCTCTATCACCATGGAAATTTCTTGCTTTGCCGATTTCTCTTATATAAGCAGAGATTAAATAATCGGATTTTTTAAGCCTGTTTGCAGCAGGAATAATTCCCGTAAAATAAATATGCGACAATCCTGCCGGCACTTTCAAAAAATTTTTACCGACTGAATCCCCATTATTAAAACTTTGCATTTCAACTTTTTGTTGATTAAATTTTATGGGTTTATCAGATTTATTTTGTAAACCTATTTGATTTATTGCGTATATTTTCATTGTATTCTTTCTTTAGTTCTCAAACAAAATTGTATTTGTTTTTCTGTAATGCTCAACATCTGAGGCAATATAATGTGCAAGAGTATCTTCCGGGATATAGTCAAGGTACTCAATAACAGTCTTTTGTACCGGATATCTAGAGCCGTAAACTCTATTATAAACCATTTCAGCTCCTCTTATAAACTTATATGCCGCAATATTTTCCGCTGTCAGTGGAATTTCATTATTTTTAAGAAGATATTCATACTCTGAACCCTTAGTAATCTCTACTGTTAAATCACCCTTTCGAGTTGCACCCAGATAAATATCCACAGGATAAAGATCCCCAAGGGCATAAGAATACTCCAGTTTCTTACGATTTTCTTCTGACATATATTTTATAGACGGTTTTAAATAAGTTTGCCCAAATGATATTTGATTAATTTTCATAACATGTTTTCTAAAACCGCTGAAAATATTTTTTGCGCGTAATCACTTTTTACTAATTTCTGACAATATATTTATAACTTCTGATAACACAGGAGACCAGCAATTATTATCTTCTGCCTGAATAGGTCTTACAGATTTGTACCAACCGGTATCCCCATCAAGCTTGAACCACCTAAAGTTTGTATGTCTATTATAAAGCCCCAGAGTTTTAACCCCCAAGGCTCCTGCAAGATTTAAAATAACATTATCGGTTGATACAACTATATCCATATTTTTAAGCGCGCAAGCAGTATCCGTAAAATTATTAAAAGATCCGCCAAGCGAAATTATCCGCACATCAGCTTCTTCTTCTTTTGAAAACGAATAAAAATCGATATTCTCAAGCCCTAAAACCCTGAAAAATCGGGAAAATTCAATATCTCTTCCCATATAATTTGAAGATTTATTCCCCCGGTAAGAAATCCCGACTTTCAAATTATCTGAAGGTTTTATATACTTTTTGGCATAATTTTTAACAAGCTCATCATCAATTTCAAGATATTTTTCACAATACGGTAAATTCTCAGAACGTGCATCAACAACAAACGGAGCATCTAAAAGCGCCATATCAACATCATAATCCAATTCGGATAAATCAATATTACCCGGTAAAACCTCAATCCCATCAGAAACAATTTTTGAAGACTTAATCAAATCATACAAACTTTCCTGAACAACAAAAATAACTTTTCTTGCGAGATTTTTCAACAACGGCACAAACCTGCAATACATAAAAGTATCACCATATCCTTGTTCATAATGAACTAGCAAGGTTTTATCAGAGATATCCGAAACTAAATCCCACCGCTTCGCCTCATCTGCTGATATAGGATATTTTAAATTTTTATCTTCAACATTAAATCTGTGTCTAAAATATTTATGCCCGTTTTCAAAATCACCGCAGCTTATTAAAAAAGAACCATAATTATAAAAATCACCTTCCTGCGGATAATTTTCAAGCAGCTCCCGATAAAATCTGTCAGCGTTAGACTTATCTCCCAATTTTTCATACCCGAAAGCAAGCCCGCATAAAACCAAGCGATTTTCAGGTTTTAATCTGTATGCCTTTTCAAAATAATATATCTGATCTTTAAGGCTCAAATCTCCGTATGCCTTTGCATACAAACTGCCAACAATAGTATAAACTACAAACTTTGTCTCATCAATTTTCAAATATTGCTCATAATATTTTATAGCAGTTTTATAATCTTTCATGCACAAATTATAGAAATTGCCGAGCGTTAAAAGCTTTAGCGGTGTATTATTCTCTTTTTGTTCATACAATCTTGCAAATTCAAACGCACTGTCTAAATCCCCTAAAGAACTTAAAATTTCTGCAATATCAGAAAAACTTACAGGTTCAAGATCTGACTTAACTGCCAAAAATCTATACAATAAAAGAGCATCTGTATATTCTTTATTTGAGATTTTTTCAGTTATATAATTCTTTATCGCCCGAAATAAATCTTTTTTCATCCCCTCCGGAGCATCAGGTTTCATTGCAGAAAACTTCTTATAAACAAGAAAAGCCTCCTCACTTACCTGACTGTCTACAGAATCCTCTGACAACAATATATCATCAACCATATTGAGAAGCTCCGGTGAAATATTATTAGTTTCTTGAGCAGTTTTGTCAAGATATAGCAGATTTTCAATCTCTTCTTTAATCATAGAACTATCATATCATACCGCGTAAAAAATCTCTTAATCCATTAATATGAATTTATTACAAAATTGTAATATTTTTACTAATCAAGTAGCAAAAATAATTTTTTACATGTATTATATAAAACAACTAAATGCATGCCTGATTGTCAGACTACATTATCAGATTGATTTGATGTTAATCAAATTCTAGAAAGGATATCACAAATGAGCTACGTAAAACCCGTAAGCATGGAAACTACACTAAACTATATGTATAAAACCTTAAAACCCGGAATGGAAAGAAAAATTGAAAACTTTAACGGGGAAAGAAAAATAAGTGTATATAGAGGTAAAAATTACATGAACAAAATTACCAGAAAGATTACCTCTAATCCTCCAATGATGTTTATCAGGTATATGAAAAACCTGGGCTCAAAAGATAAACCTGAACTTGCAACACAAACGTTAGTCTTAAAATTACCTAAAGCAGACATCCTTGTATATTTTAATGAAGCTGGAGACAGCTCAAAAGGTGTTCTTCTTAATTTCTTCAGAAGAAATTTTGAACCGTTTAAAGAATTTTATGATAATCTCGCAGCATTACGCAGTGACAAACGCTTTATGGACTTGCTAAGCGAAGCTACCGGAAAAGATTTATCCGGTCCGCACTTAAAATACAAAGACTCTTATGCAGATCAAAGACCTGTAGACTACGGTGTTTTATTAAAAGATTGGAAAGGCTAATTCTTTAAAGCTTAAACTTAATCTGCTCAAGATCATGAAAATCGCTTGGTTTTGCCCGCTGGCTTTCGTTTGATATCATCATAACAGCAGAAACGCTTGCGGTTTTTCGTTTGCTTTTTGCCGGAAATATTGTTACATCTGAAAACTCATAACTTTTTATTAAACGCGCAACCTCTCGCTTATCAGCTTCTGACAAGTGCATAGATTTAACATGAATATTACTTATACGCCCCTGATCATCAACAATAAATGAATAATAGAAGAATGACCCTTCCTCATATTTGTCAAGAGATTTTATATACATACTGTCATCAAGAATTTTATTTACAAAATTACTTTTCCAAGTACTCCAATCAATATTTCTATACGCATACCTATCACGTGGCATCTGCCTAAAGGGTTTATTAGAATAATCAACTGTTTTGGACTTAGCATTCTTGGCATTTTTTAATGCACTATCCAAATGTGAATCATCAAGATTTTTAAACTTCAATGGTTCATTATTTTTGACATTAACTCTTTGATTATTATAATCATAATTCCTATTTTCAAAAGTTGATGATTGATTATTCAATCCTGAATTGTTTTTATAATTTATCCCTTGATTTAAGATTTTTGAATTATTTTCAATATTCATACCGGAATTATTAACATTAGTTGAGCTGACATTAACCTTTGAAGAATTAAAATTAACACCTGTATTTTGAGCATTAAGCTGCTTATTTTTTATCCCCGCATTTTCAAAATTAACATTGGCATTTGTATTATTTACAATCTGGTTTTGTTCATTATTAATTGAAAAATCCTGATTTGTAAATTGAACGCGACGGGTTGAAGTAGGTGTATCCAGTGAAATTACAAACACTGTTACAAATACAAATACTAATACACATATTAACCAGCCGATTTTGTTCATAAACACCTAGTCCAAAGTTGACAGTAATTCATTATAACTGTTTATCTTATACATTGTAGCACTTAGCATATGAGTCTCCGCAATCAACAAAGCAGTCGGCACAAGCGCAGTAACAACACTTAAAAACATACCTTGAAGATCCCCGCCGATTTCTGTAATAAAATATGATACGTTCATCGTAAATTCGATTAAAATAATAAAACAAGCAATAAACATAACGACTTTTTTCTCACGTTCAAGACTTCTCATTGAATCCAAGCCCAAAACAGTTACACCATGGCTGTTATAATCATGAAATCCGTCAAATTTTATAATTTCAGAACCCTTGATTTGTTTGCCGATTGTGAAAGCTCTTACAAATGAGAAAAACGCAAAGATAATCAAAAATGTTGCCAATACCAAAAATATAGGACTAAATCTTAAACCGGAAATCCTGACCCAGTTTGCAGCTTCAGGGAAACAACTTGCCAATGTATTCGAAACACCATAAGCCAAGAACGGAGCTGTAAGAAAACCTACAAAAACCTCCATAACCATCTGCATCTGCTTATTAACCAAATTACTTTTTACAGTATTAATTTTGTTCGGACTCATTTTATTAACATAGGCAGAAATCAAACCCCTGTAGCTTTTCATTACAGATTCGAAATCTTCTCTATATTCACAATTTGTAAGCTGCTGCTGATATAATTTTATTTGATGCTTAAAATATCCGCTGCCAACCGTAACAACTGCCAGCGCACCAACAAACAACAACGATACAAACAACGCGGCACCTAAAAAGCCCGGAATTGCTTTATAATAGAACAAGTTCATCACATACACGATAAATAAAAATATTGAAGAAATTCCAATAATAAATTTCTGCGCTACATCAGAATCTCCAAATTTTTTATTGCGGTTAAAGTCTAAAAGTGAATACACACCCTGCTTTAAGATTAAACAAATTGCAACAACAATTGCAGTTACACAGATTAAAAACCCAAAATTAGTCGTTAAATTCAAAACAGAGGAACTGTTATCAATTTTAAAACCCAGTAAGAAATTTGTTATTGCAAAAGATGAAATAACTGACAGAATTATCATTGAAGCATTTAATACAAAATTCGTAATATTTGCAGATTTAATATTAGCCTTTAATTCAAGAATTTTAAACCCGATTTCCTTAATAATTGCAATTCTATTTTTCTCAATGGAGTTATCAAAAATATCATTGCTTTGCGAAACAGGGATATTACCACCGTGTACAGCATTATTTTGAGGTTTAAAATTATTATTTTGCATAACATTCTCCTTATTATCATTAGAACTATGTTCTGTAACCGGTGACAAGACCATAATCTCAACAGGCTGCTCTAACTTTGCCGAAGTTATCGAAAACTGCGAAGTTACAAGAATTTTTGAAAACACTTTATTATTACATAGAATGTCGCGGCTCTGCGATACATTCATTAAAACATAATTATTATACTTTTCGACAAAAACGAGCTTTAGCTGCTCGGCTTCACCCAATCCGGAAACTGTAAAATCAGCAGCTTCATCATTGCTAATAATAATAACAGACTGATTTTCAAATTCTTTTATATTATCGCCGTATTTAACAGTAACATTCATATAAAATTTACCTTCCGATAGCATTTAAAAAGCGTCTTAAAGATTTACTAGTTGTAGCTTCATTCCCAATAATCAGTTTCTGTTCCCCAAGCACAGGTGATAATTTTTCTTTAGCTAAATCCAGCTTTTCAGGCTTTGCATATAAAAACATCATTGAAAAATCTTCTGCTTGATTTTTTATATTAGAAACCTCTGCCGGTAATGTATCCCAATCAATTTGCTTATCAACATCACCCTCATTTTCCAAATCACCAATGACAACAACAGCCGGGATATAACCTTCTTTGTCCATATTTAATGCGTGATTAAATGCTTTTTTTAAAGATAAGCCATAAGCAGTGCCATATTCCTTGGCATCATACTGGGTAAACTTTTCCATAGCTTTACGAACATCAGACCCAGCCTGCGGCGAACCTTCATAAATCAAATAAGACTCTTCTGAGACTCTCAAAATCTTAATATGGTCTTCCGGATCCAGCATAGAGCATAGCTGTCTTATAATCATCTTTTCTGCCGGTAAATTTTTCTGATTAGAGGCAGAAGAATCCACTACAAAAATTACTGCAGCTTTATGAAAATCATCAACTTTTAACCTTGATAACCCAAAAATACCCAGACAAATCATTATGAAAAATGCTGCTGCAAACAATATTATTTTAAACGTATTA
>OHEP01000396.1_pt1 | contig 31428 bp, 31 predicted proteins | sample 1567271 | NCBI WGS metagenome assembly OHEP01 (sample SAMEA3879577, study PRJEB24766) | human gut metagenome | biome: human-associated habitat; feature: feces | place: USA | collected 1985/1987
AGCAGGATCATGCAGAAGATTACGTAATTGCAACCAATGAAACAAGAACGGTCCGTGAATTTGCAGAAGCTGCATTCAAGGCAGCCGGCATTGAGGTGGAATTTGAAGGCGAAGGCGTGAATGAAATCGCAAAGGATAAGGCAACAGGAAAGGTTGTATTAAAGGTAAATCCGGATTTCTTCAGACCGGCAGAAGTAGAACTTTTAATTGGTAATCCTGCAAAGGCAGAAAAAGAACTTGGCTGGGAAAGAGAAATCAGTTTTAACGAACTGGTAGAACGCATGGTAAAGAATGACCTTGCAATCGTAGAAAAAGAAATCAAGTCAGCCAACTAAAATACATGCCAAATGGGAGAAAACTATGAAAGCATTGATTATCGGGGGCGGCGGATTCGTAGGCCCGTATCTGGTAAATCATCTTCATGATGATTTAGGATATGAGGTCGCCGTAACAAAGACCGCAAAAGAACAGCTTGCCCTTTCAAATGCAGTCGTCTACGATTGTGATATTCTGAATAAAAGTGAGATTACCGATGTGCTGGAAACAGTGCGCCCGGATTATATTTTTCATCTGGCTGCACAGTCTTCGGTATCGGTATCGTGGAAAAATCCGGCGCTGACCATTGATGTCAATATCAAGGGCGCAGTCAATATGCTGGATGCTGTCCGTGAACTGGATTATAAGCCGCGTGTACTGCTGATTGGCTCAGGAGAAGAATACGGACATATCCGGCAGGAAGAATGTCCGATTATTGAAGATACGGTGCTTCGTCCGGGAAATATCTACGCGGCAACAAAGTCCTGCCAGAATATGCTTGGCAGCATTTATGCGGCGGCATACCATATGGATGTCATGATGGTCCGTGCATTTAATCATATTGGTCCGAATCAGACACCGCTTTTTGTGGTTGCGGATTTCTGTAAACAGGTGGCAGAGATTGAAAAAGGAATCAAAGACCCGGTGATGTATGTCGGAAATCTTTCGGCAAAGCGTGATTTTACCGATGTGCGTGATGTTGTAAGAGCATACGCCCTACTGGTGCAGAAGGGAAAAGCCGGTGAAACCTATAATATCGGAACAGGACATGCACTGGCAATTCAGGAAATTTTAGACCGGATTATTTCACTCTCGGATAAGAAAATTGAAGTCCGGGTAGATGCACAAAGACTGCGTCCGGTCGATGTGCCGATTATTGAACCGGATATTTCAAAGGTACATGACTGTACCGGCTGGAAACCACAGATTCCGTTGGAGCAGACCTTACGGGAAACACTGGAATACTGGAGAGTGCAGGACTTATGTCAGAAGTAAAAGTTTTTAAATTTATAAAAAAACAATTGCCAACGACATAAAGATATGATAAAATAACAAAATGTGAGCGATATGCTCACGTTTGGACGGATTCCCGAGTGGCCAAAGGGGACAGACTGTAAATCTGCTGGCGATGCCTTCGAAGGTTCGAATCCTTCTCCGTCCATTATATTCTTTTATAATTTTGCATATTTGTTATATGTTTTGCATATAATAAATTAAATGAATAACGCGGGGTAGAGCAGTTCGGAAGCTCGTCGGGCTCATAACCCGAAGGTCACAGGTTCAAATCCTGTCCCCGCTACTATGCCTAGATAGCTCAGTCGGTAGAGCAGAGGACTGAAAATCCTCGTGTCACTGGTTCGATTCCGGTTCTGGGCATATGGGGTATTAGCTCAGTCGGTAGAGCACTTGACTTTTAATCAAGTTGTCCGGGGTTCGAATCCCCGCACGCTCAGTGAGGTCGTTTTCCTTGTAAATACTAGGGAAACGGCTTTTTTTGTGTTGTAGGAAATACCTTGTCAAATAACTGATTATTTGTTAATATGAAAAGCAGGAAGAGGATGAGGTTAAGGAAGATGAAGAAACAGAATACATCTGTCAAACCTGTCTGGATTGATGAATTTGAAACACTTTATATCACTACTTATCAGACTCTGTATCGTCATGGAAAACTGATTTTTAATCAGGAAGAAAAAGTTCGTGAACTGTTGATTCTTACCTATATGGAGGCATATCAGAGATCGTCTCAGCTGCAGAAAGAAAAGTCGCCTTTGGAATGGCTGATAAAACGGGAAGATTTTTGGGCTGAGACAAAACTGGAAGCGACCAAAGAGATGCTGGAAGCCTCTTATGCGGAAGAAAAGATGCAGTCCAAAGAAGCGAAGAAGAAAAATCGTTCAAATCTGGATGAAACCTCTGTTCTTTTAGAAATCGAGGACAGACTTGGACTGGTGGATGCGGCAGAGACACCCGCAGAGAAGGGGAATTCCCGCACAGTGGCAAAAGGTGTGCTTTCTATTGTGCTGGTATTTCTGGCTGCGGCAGTAGTCGTAATCGGATTCTATAAGGTCAGACAGAAGCTGCAGCATATAAGCGAACCCTTTGAAAGGCGTTTTTCCAGTTATTCAGATGAGACAGTATCGCTGCCGGCAGAGACAGAAAAAAAGGATATTGTAATTCAGGTGGGAGATAAGGCTGTATTCCTGTCAGAAATAGGACAGGTTTTATATACTATGCCTTTATCAGAAACGGAGTTGTCCGGCGAGGAAGAAATGAATCCGGAAATTCAGAAAAAGGATGGATGGACATATTATCTGCCCTGTCCGGAACGGAAGGATACCAGACTTTCCCAGGTGCGTCCCACTTTGCATCATACCCTGTACCGTGTCAGCAATGATGGCACAAGGGCAGAGATTATTTCTCAGGAAGTAAGCAATTACCGGGTATGGCAGGACGGTATTTATGCGGAGAAGGATGAGAGAATCCAGAGATTTGATATTGATAAGGAATTTGAAGAATTTGAGCCCGGGTATTATGCAGTAAAAGAGGGCGAGGAGATTTATATTTATGATACTCTGGGACGGACACTCTGCACGGATGCAGACGGCAGTGTGCATTACGGAGATCGCATTTTTGAAATGTCCTGCAACAGAGTAGTAAACGTAAGACCGGATTCTTCTGTATATGGAAATCATACATATTCTTTGAAGGAAACGGAAAAAGACGGGGAAATGGCTGTTTTTGAAATGGTAAATGGCCACGAGTCGTTATTTGAAAGACAGGGAAAAACAATCGACAGCTTTTGTATCGCAGGAAATAATCTGTACTATAGTGCGTGTGAAAAGAAGGGAAATTCCGGGGTTCATTACAGCCAGCTTTATAAAAAACCGCTGAATGGAAAGGAAGAGGCGACTGCGATTGGGGAGCGTTTTAAGGGCCGTATTTATGAACTGTATTACTCGAAGGAAGCAGATCAGATGTATGGAGATTATGCGCCGAAAAGCTGGAAAAGCGGATATGGTGTGATTGCGGTGATTTCCATGAACGGTCAGATGAGCTTTCTTGATGACAGGGAGCTTCGCAGCGGTACGGAAACCACAGGTGATGATTATCTGGAATTTGTTCTGATACAGGATGGAGATGTGTATTGCTATTGGAATGACTGTTATTGGGAAAAAAATGAAAAGCCCATTGTAAAATGGAGAAAAACGTTGATTATTCCGGATCATAACAGGATTATGACAGTGAAATAAAGGCTGTCATAATCCTGTTTTGCATCGTAGAAAGAGATATCGGTTATTCATCAAATTCTGCAATAATATAAAATCCCCGATCATTTTCACGAATATCCCTGATAATACCTTCTCTTGATTTCAGGCGATCGCGGGATTTGTAACAGCCGGACATGGCTACAGCCGGTTCGATAATATAGCTGTAATTGACACCTTCCCGTTCAACAACCTCTACCTTATCCCCGACCTGTACAAGTCCCTGGCGTTCCATTTTAAATTCCATCTGACGCATAAAAAATCATCTCCTTTGCACATTTATTATAGGGAAAAGAATGTAGAATGTAAAGTTGTTCTGTGCTACAATTCATGTAACTATTCAGTACGGCGGAAAATCTGGTAGAAAAATTCGTGTCAAGCCTGAACAGTTGCCAATTCATATGATTTGCGTCAGCTATGATTCAATGGTGAAAAAAGAGAGGAAATTCAAGTGAGAAAAGAAGATTTGCTGGTTACAAGACTAAGGAATTACGGAAAATCGGATCAGGTGCCGTGCCATATGCCGGGCCACAAGCGCAGTCAGGAAAGCTGGCTGACGGCTGAATTTCCCAATCCTTTTTCTATTGATATTACAGAAATAGACGGATTTGATAATCTTCATCATCCGGAGGGAATTTTGAAGGAATCTATGGAATGGGCATCCCGGGTATATGGCTCCGATAAAACATGGTATCTGGTGAATGGAAGCACCTGTGGAATTCTCAGCAGCATCTGCGGAACAGTGCGTCCGGGAGGACGGATTCTCATGAGCCGTAACTGCCACAAATCTGCTTATCACGGAGTTATCCTCATGGATGCGAATGTGAATTATGTTTATCCACAAATTATTGAAGAAATGGGGATACAGGGCGGAATTCTTCCGGAAGATGTGGAAAAGAGTCTGGATCGTTATCCGGATACAGAAGCAGTTTTGATCGTTTCTCCGACGTATGATGGAATTGTATCTGATGTTGAAAAAATTGCAGAAATTGTTCATTCTCACGGAATTCCCCTGATTGTGGATGAGGCACATGGAGCGCATTTTTCTTTTGGAAACGGAGAATTTCCGAAGTCTGCTATTGAGTGCGGCGCGGATCTGGTGATTCAGAGTGTGCATAAGACGCTGCCTTCTTTTACTCAGACGGCGCTTCTTCATGGAAGAAAGGGACGGATTGATACAGACCGGGTGGAGCGGTATCTGCAGATGTTTCAGACCAGCAGCCCGTCTTATATTTTTATGGCGGGAATTGAACAGTGTATTTACGAAATGAGCCGGAATGGAGAGAATGTGATGGCTCAGTTTCAGGAAAGACTGATGATGCTTCGAAAACGGCTGGAGAATCTGAAGGTTCTTCGGATTCTGGGTAAGGATAACAGTGGCCTGAGTGAAAATTCCGGATCCGTGAATTTAAAAAACGGAGTGTACGGGATTGATTTGTCAAAGCTTGTGATTTCCTGCAGAGGATGCAGAAAAAATCTGTCAGGAGAACAGCTGGGGGACTGGCTTCGCCGGGATTTTGGAATTGAGATGGAGATGTGCGGGGCGGATTATGCAGTGGCTATTCTGACTTATATGGACAGTCAGAAAAATCTGAATCGGCTGGCAGATGCTTTGCTGAAAATTGACGCGGTTCTGGAAAAAAACAGGCAGGCGGAAAGAAAAGAGTCTGCTGAATCTTCTGGTGAAGGGATGGGGGAGGATTCTTTAGAGAAAAACAAAAAGTCAGAGGAGAAAAACCTTTGGCTGAGAAAACAGCCTGATATCAGGAAGAAGCCGTCAGAAGCGGCAAATCTGCCGTCGGAGCTGCTTTTGCTGGAGCAGTGTGAAGGAAAAATTTCAGCGGAATTTGTTTATTTATATCCGCCGGGAATTCCGATTGTTACGCCGGGAGAGTGTGTAACAGAAATGATTTTGGAGCAGATTTTTTATTATAAAGAACTGGGACTTCCGGTGCAGGGAATGGCAGATAAGAGCTGTACCCGGCTTCGTGTTTTGACAGAAGATTCCGCGACAGAAAGGTGATAATATGGGAAAGATTTTTTATCTTATGGGAAAAAGTGCTTCTGGAAAGGATACTCTTTATAAGAGACTTCTGGAAACCTGTCCGAAGCTGAAAACCATTATACTGTATACAACCAGACCGATGCGTGATGGAGAGACAAATGGGGTAGAATATTATTTTACAACGCCGGAGGTTCTTCAGAGATTTTCCGAAGAGGGGAAAATGATAGAGCTGCGCACCTATGAGACAGTGAGCGGTCCCTGGAGCTATGCTACAGTCGATGACGGTCAGGTGGATCTGGAAAATGAGGATTATCTTGCAATCGGGACATTGATTTCTTATGAAAATATGAGAAATTATTATGGAAAAGACTATGTGATTCCGCTTTATATTTCTGTGGATGACGGCCTTCGCCTGGAGCGGGCGCTCAAACGGGAAAGACAGCAGAAAAAACCGAATTATGCAGAACTGTGCCGGAGATTTCTGGCAGATGAAGCGGACTTTTCCAGGGAGAATCTGCAGCGTCTGGGAATTGAAAAAGCTTATGAAAACGAGGATTTTGAGGAGTGCGCCGCCCAGCTGGAAAAAACAATTTTGTAACAGATGCCCCTTCCTGAACCCTTCCTGAACAGCACAATTTTCTATACAGAAGCCTGAATCTGTGATATACTTTCACATAAGATAGAAATTCAGAACAGATTGTGAGGTGCAGGCCATGTTAAGCTTCCATGATATTATTGGACATGAACAGATCAAAGAACATTTTCAAAAGGCCATTGCGAATAATAAAGTGTCTCACGCCTATATCCTGACAGGAGAAGCAGGGATGGGACGGAAGTCTCTGGCAAATGCTTTTGCGCTGACTCTTCTTTGTGAAAAGGGGAAAAGCGAGCCTTGTATGGAGTGTCATGCATGCAAACAGGTATTAAGCGGAAATCATCCGGATTTGATCTATGTAGATCATGAAAAACCAGGCAGCATTGGTGTGGATGATATCAGAAAGCAGATCAATGACACAATTATGGTACGGCCTTACAGCAGCTATTATAAGATTTATATTGTGGATGAGGCTGAGAAGATGACTCAGCAGGCGCAGAATGCACTTCTGAAAACCATAGAAGAGCCGCCGTCTTACGCGGTTATTATTCTTTTGACAACCAATCAGGATGCGTTTTTACCGACGATTCTTTCCCGGTGTGTTCAGCTGAAGCTGAAGCCTCTGAAGGATTTTGTAGTAAAGAGCTATCTGACAGAGCATATGCAGATTCCGGAGGCAGATGCAGATATTTATGCGGCATTTGCCAGGGGAAATCTGGGGCGGGCGATTGCGCTGGCATCTTCTGAAGATTTTAATCTGATGCGTCAGGAGGTGCTTCATCTTCTGAAGCATGTGAAGGATGCAGATATTTCCGAGCTTTTGGATTATATTCGAAAGCTGAAGGAGGATAATCTGGACATTTATGAATGTCTTGATTTTATGCAGCTGTGGTATCGGGATGTTCTGCTCTATAAGGTAACAAAAGATATTAATCTGCTGGTCTTTAAGGATGAATACCGGTCGATCAACGAGATCAGCCAGGTAAGCGGTTATGACGGGCTGGAGCAGATTCTGGATGCGATTGACAAGGCGAGAGTACGTCTGGATGCCAATGTCAATATGGATCTGGCGATGGAGCTGATGCTTCTGGTAATGAAAGAGAATTAGAAAGAGGTAACATAGATGATAAAGGTAATAGGAGTCCGCTTCCGGAACGCAGGAAAGATTTATTATTTTTCTCCCGGAAATATGGAGATCAAGACAGGCGATCATGTGATCGTGGAGACAGCCCGCGGAATTGAATATGGATATGTGGTTCTGGGAAGCCGTGACGTAGAGGAAAGCAAGGTGATCCAGCCGTTAAAATCTGTCATTCGCATGGCAACGAAGGATGACAAAAATAAAGAGCAGCTGAATCGGAAAAAAGAAAAAGATGCATTTAAGATCTGTCAGGAAAAGATTCGCAAGCACAATCTTGAAATGAAGCTGATCGATGTGGAATACACCTTTGACAATAATAAAATTCTGTTTTATTTTACAGCAGATGGACGGATTGATTTCCGTGAGCTGGTAAAGGATCTGGCTTCTGTATTTAAGACCAGAATTGAACTGCGTCAGGTAGGTGTCCGGGATGAGACAAAGATTGTAGGAGGAGTGGGTATCTGCGGCCGGGCTTTATGCTGCCATTCCTATCTGACTGAGTTTATTCCTGTATCGATCAAGATGGCAAAGGAACAGAATCTGTCTTTAAATCCCACCAAGATTTCAGGTGTATGCGGAAGACTGATGTGCTGTCTGAAGAATGAGGAAGAGACGTATGAATATTTGAACAGCAAGCTTCCGGGTATCGGTGATTATGTAACAACTGATGACGGTCTGAGAGGCGAGGTTCAGAGCGTGAACGTTCTGCGCCAGCTGGTCAAGGTGATTGTAGTTGTGGAAAAGGATGAGAAGGAGATCCGGGAATACAAGGTAGAGCAGCTTAAATTTAAACCGAGACGGAAAAAAGGAAGAGTTGAGGTTGAGGATTCTGAGCTGAAGAAGCTGGAGGCTCTGGAGAAAAAAGAGGGTAAGTCAAAGCTGAATGAATAGAGAGAATACTGCAGAAAAAAACAACCGGAACGAGGAAACACCAGGCATATGCCTGGAAGACGAGCGGATCGATGATCTGCAGAGAAACGGCTACCGGATCATTCAGAAAAAGAAGGGCTTTTGTTTTGGTATGGATGCCGTTCTTCTTTCCGGATTTGCGGCCGTGAAAGAAGGAGAAAGGGCCATTGATCTTGGAACAGGAACCGGAATTATTCCTATTCTTCTGGAAGCAAAAACAGAGGGCAGGGATTTTACGGGGCTGGAAATTCAGCAGGAAATGGCAGATATGGCAAGGAGAAGCGTCGGCCTCAACAATCTGGAGGACAGGGTAAGGATTGTACAGGGCGATATCAGAGAAGCCAGCCGTCTTTTCGGCAAGGCTTCTTTTGATGTGGTTACGTCCAATCCTCCGTATATGAATGACAGCCACGGACTGAAAAATCCGGATTTGCCCAAAGCCATTGCCCGCCATGAGGTGCTTTGTACTCTGGAGGATGTGGCAAGGGAAGCGGCTCTGCTTTTAAAGCCGGGCGGCCGTTTTTACATGGTACACCGGCCTCACCGTCTGGCTGAAATTATTACGGTTCTGAAGGAATATAAGCTGGAGCCGAAAAGGATGAAGCTGGTTCATCCCTTTGCGGATCGTGATGCCAATATGGTTTTGATCGAATCTGTAAGGGGCGGCCGTTCTATGATGAAGGTAGAGGCGCCTGTGATTGTATATCAAAAACCAGGGGTTTATACGGATGAGATTTATACCATATACGGATATTAAAGCCGGAGTATGAGAGAGGAGGCAGGAAGGACATGAGCGGAAAGCTGTATTTATGTGCGACCCCCATTGGAAATCTGGATGATATTACACTTCGGGTTCTGGAAACCCTGAAAACGGCAGATTTGATTGCAGCGGAGGATACGCGCCATACGATCAAGCTGCTGAATCATTTTGATATTAAAACGCCCATGACCAGTTATCATGAATATAACAAGGTGGATAAGGCAAGATATCTGGTAGGGCAGATGCAGCAGGGCGTGAATATTGCTCTGGTAACAGATGCAGGAACGCCTGGAATTTCAGATCCTGGTGAAGAGCTGGTGCGGCAGTGTTATGAAGCGGGAATTTCAGTTACCTCTCTGCCTGGTCCGGCGGCCTGCATTACAGCTCTGACTCTTTCTGGGCTTCCTACAAGGCGATTTTGTTTTGAGGCATTTCTGCCAACGGATAAAAAGGAACGCCAGTGGATTCTGGAGGAGCTGAAGCAGGAAACAAGAACAATGATTGTTTATGAGGCTCCTCACCATCTGGTGCGCACTCTGGAGGAGCTGGGTGCTGCTCTTGGAATGGAGAGAAGACTGACGCTGTGCCGGGAGCTGACTAAGCGGTACGAGGAGGCGTATCAGGCCACCTTTGCAGAGGCTCTTCAAAGATTTGAGACAGAGGAGCCGAAGGGTGAATGTGTGATTGTGATCGAGGGAAGAAGCATAGAAGATCTGAAACGGGAGCAGCAGAAGTCCTGGGAGGAAATGAGTCTGGAGGATCACATGGAGGTATACCTGGCTCAGGGAATTGATCGGAAGGAAGCTATGAAAAAAGTAGCGAAGGACCGTGGAATCTCCAAGAGAGATGTGTATCAGGGGCTGATGGAGAGGGAAGGATAAAAGTAAAAAATTTAGAAGGTTTTGTATTGCCAGGAAGTGAAGCTTCGGGCGGTACGAAACCTTTTTTATTAAAGAAATAGGCGTAGAATAAGAACCGTGGAAAATTAGTGTTTCTTCATGTATAATGAAAAGTAAGTATATTTTCAATAAAGGATTCTGAAATTATGAAAAAACAACCAGGTATTATGTCTTTTTTTCTTTCTTTTTGTATTGCGCTATTTTTAATGGCTGTGTCTGTAATAGGAACTATGATTTATGAAATAAATGTGCAGGATCGTTTACAGCTTCAATTTTTGAATCGTATGGCATTATGTGATTCTATTTTTGCCGATTTATATCATATGGAACAGGTATTTACAGAATTCGGACGTACACGTTCAGAAGAGGGGATTGAAATTTATCTGGATTCCTGCCGTGTATTAGAGCAAGATTTAGCAGAATTTCAGAGGGTATGCGAAGGTGAATCTGTAACAATGAATAATATCCGTCGATTAAATAATTTTAATATTTATCAGCAGGAACAGATTAAAGAAAGTCTTGATACCCATTCCCCCTGGTATACTGTTTATACATATGTTCTTGATGGCCTTAAAATGCATCAGCAGCAGGCATTGGAAATGTCCCAGACTGATATGGCATATGCAAGGAAAGCTTATGAAACATCATCAAAAACTTTGTCACGCAGAGTTTCTCTTGTAGCAGCATTATTTTCGGTAGCTGCAGCAGCAATGGGAATTGTTCTGGTGCATTTTTCGATTGTAACGCGCAGAATTCTTGGAAATATGACTACATATTTTAATCAGTTGGCTCATAGAAATTGGAATGTTCCGGACTTGGAAATTTCACGATACAGAGAATTTACTTTAATTGCTCAAACAGCAAATCATATGAAGCACGAGATTAGAGAGTATGTTCGAGATATTAAGAATAAGGCTCGTCTTGAGAAACAATTAAATGAGGAGCGATTGATCAATGAAAAGCAGCATGCAATGATGATTGCAGCACAGCTTTCTGCTTTACGTGCACAGGTAAATCCCCACTTTTTGTTTAACTCTTTAAATTTAATTGGAGTAACTGCATTGATTGGAGATTCTAAAATAGTAATGCAGATGGTAGAAGCGACAGGACGTATTTTACGTTATTCTTTGTACCATCAGGAGAGGATGACGGCTTTGGACGAAGAGTTAGAGATTGTTGAACAATATCTTTTTCTCCAGAAATGTCGGTTTAATGATGCAATAGAAGCAGAAATTCATAATGATTTAGAAGGAGAAGACATTCAAATTCCTACGATGTCTATTCAGCCAATTGTAGAAAATTGTTTTAAACATGGATTTGGAAATCGAAAGAGTCTTCATATTCATATTTCGGTAACATGGGAGGAAAATAAAGTCTCTATTTCTGTTACTGATAATGGTGTCGGATTTGAACCAGAAAAAGTATTAAAAAAGGAATGGGGAGGAATTGGACTGTCTAATATACAGAAAAGGTTGGAACTTCTTTATGGTCCAGAAGAGGCAAAAATGGAGATTGCCAGTATACCTGGTATCAGCAGCAGTGTGACTTTGTTAATTCCACAGGAGGTGTCCAGTGAAAATATTAATTGTTGAAGATGAACTTTTAGAGCGTCGGGCAATGGTACAAATGGTACAGGATGGCTTTCCTAAAGTGAGGGAGATTTTGACTGCTTCAAATGGAGAAATGGCTGTATCGATTGCCTTTCAGGAAAAGCCAGAATTAATTTTAATGGATATTAACCTCCCATTGTTAGATGGACTTTCTGCAGCTTCGCAAATCCGTGAGAGACTTCCGGATATAAAGATTATTATTGTATCTGCCTATTCAGATTATGAACATATGAGGAGTGCGATTTTGAATCAGGCATTAGATTATTTGGTTAAACCATATTCGATAGAATCTTTTCATGAAGCCGTGGAACGAGGACTTTTACCAGCACAGAATGAAGCGCTGCTTTACGGAAAAGCAGGAACTATCCAAAAAGTTCAAAAATATTTAGAAGTACATTATTCTGAAAATATTACACTTAAGGATATTGCAGATGAAGTGTGTTTAGAACGTTCCTATCTTGGACGTTTATTCCGTGAGGAGAGCGGTATGACTGTAATGGGATATTTGAAAAATGTTAGAATTGCTCATGCAAAAGATTTACTTCTTCATGGAATGACACCGGGAATAGTTGCACAAAAGACTGGTTTTGGAGATCCTGCATATTTTGCAAAATCATTTAAGCAGGTTACAGGAGTTTCTCCTGCTAAATATCGTGAAAGTGTTTATAAAAATTCCTGAAATATGAACTATATAATTAAAAAGTAGATTTTCACATAAAAATATTATATAGAATAACGACAAAAAACATACAAAACAGATATATATAAGTGGCTGTTTTGTGTGTTTTTTGTGCATTAAAACATTATTTTTATAAAAACAATTAAGAAAATGTGAAAAATATCGATTTTGTTATAGAATGAGTCGATTTTATCTGTGGAAAATTACAAGTTACATTGATAAAATGAATTTAACATAACAAGCGCGCACTTGTAGATAATGTGAAGAGATTTGTTTTATCATTTAGGAGGGTTTAACATGAAAAAACTTATGGCATTTTTCATTTCCTGTACGTTAGCAGCTTCCTTAACAGCCTGTGGAGGTGGAAATTCTGATACGGAGCAAACAAAGGCTTCATCCGCAGCAGCCAGTACAGAAGCATCTTCTGAAGCAGCACCGTCAGGTGATAATTATACTTTAAAATTTGCTCTTCAAAATGGAGAGAATCATCCTTTGTGTCAGGGAATTGCAAAATTTGGTGAAATTCTGGAAGAAAAAAGTGAAGGAAGATTTAAACTGGAACTGTTCTATAGTGGTTCATTAGGAGATAAGGCTACGACAGTACAGGGACTTCAGACAGGAACTATTGATGCTGCTATGCTTATGAGCGGAGTTATTGCAGATTATGGTTGTGATGGTCTTGGCGTATTTACACTTCCATATCTGTTTGATTCAGTGGAACATGCACGAGCTTTCGAAAAGTCACCTGAAGGTCAGGCATTACTTGATACAGTTCAGTCATCAGGAAGTTCTATGGTATGTGTAGGAGCATATCAGGAATCTGCCAGAAACTATTTCTTTACTGAAAAACGTGTAGAAAAGCCAGAAGATATGAAAAATATGCAGATTCGCTGTCAGGAAGGTTCTATTTACTATGATGCTGTAGAAGCTGTAGGAGCCTTTGCACAATCTGTTGCATTTTCTGAATTATACAGTGCACTTCAGTCAGGAGTTGTAGATGGCGCGGAGCAGCCATTATCTGGTTTTGTAAATAATGCATTTCAAGAAGTATCCAAGTATTATGTAATGGATCAACATGAAATCAGCCCGAATCTTATCCTGTTTTCTGAAGCAACATGGAATCAGTTAAATGAACAGGATCAGGAGTTGATAAAAACATGTTTTGAGGAATCTATTCCGTTTTTTGAAGAATTGTCTGATGCTAAGGATGCAGAGTATTTACAGACAATTAAAGAATCCGGAACAGAAGTGATTGAAGTTAATGTCAGTGAATGGCAGGAGGCCTGCAGCAGCGTATATGATAAATATGGCGATGAGTATGCAGAAATTATTTCTCAGATTAAAAACACTTCTTATTAATTTTTAAAATCTATGGAATGGAGGATCGGTGGAGTATACTATACCTCCGCCGATTTTCTTTTCTTGTCAGGAGGAATCGTATTATATGGAGCAAAATATAGAAGAAAAACGGGAGTCTATTTTAGATCGAATAGCAGATATGATTTCCCGGTTTATGATAGTAATCTGCATTTTGATATTTGCAGTTATGGTATTTTCTGTTTCTTATGGAGTTTTGGGACGATACCTTCCATTTATCAGAAATCCTCGTTGGACTCAGGAACTGGCAATTCTTTGTATGGTTTGGTTGTGTTTTCTGGGAGCCGGTTATGCAATTAAAGAAGGTCTTCATGTGCGCATGACAATTATTGAATTTTTGATTCCTAAAAAAGCCGCATCCTTTTTACACCGTCTTGCTTATATTCTCCTTATGTTGGTAAATATAATGTGGGTAGTTTATGGAATTCAAATTTTGCATTTAACACAAAGAGCAAAAATGTCAGCAACAGGGTGGCCAATGAGTACGATTTATCTTTCTGTTGTGATTGGAGGATTTTATGGAACGGCAATGGCTTTATATCGTATTTTGAAGGGAGGTTTTTAGAATATGAATACAACAGCTATTATTCTTTTGCTTACCTCCTTTTTCATTATGATTATTTTAGGCTTTCATATTTCCTATTCCATGATGGCATCTGCTGCTTTAACAATTCTTTATCTTGGGCTGTCACCGACTCAGATCATTAACACTATGGTAGATAGTGTTGATGGATTCACCTTTCTGGCTATTCCATTTTTTATTTTATCTGGAGATATTATGGCACAGGGAGGAATTTCTGACAGATTAATTTTACTTGCTGATGCCCTGGTAGGATGGATGCGCGGTGGACTTGCAATGGTAAACATCTTGGCATCTATTTTCTTTGGAGGTATTTCCGGTTCAGCGACAGCAGATACGGCATCTTTGGGAGCTATTTTGATTCCTATGATGCATAAACAGGGATACGATAAGGAATTTTCTACAGCAGTTACTATGACAAGCAGTGTTCAGGGAATGTTGATTCCGCCCAGTCATAATATGATTATTTATGCTATGGCAGCAGGCGGTATTTCTGTTAGTGCACTCTTTATGGCAGGTATTGTTCCAGGAGTTCTTTTGGGAATTGCGTTAATGATTTACAGTTATTATTTGTCTGTAAAACGAAATTATCCAAAAGGAACCCCATTTACAATGACCAATCTGTGGACTGCATTAAAAAAATCAATTTGGGGTTTAGGTACTGTTTTGATTGTTGTTATTGGAGTCGTGCAGGGGGTTTTTACGGCAACTGAGAGTGCCGCAATTGCATGTGTTTATGCATTGATTATATCGATGCTTGTTTACCGTGAGCTTTCTTGGAAGCAATTATTTCATGTTGTGAAAAGAAGTATCAAAACATTATCGACCGTACTGATTTTAATTGCAGCATCTGGTCCGTTTGGTTTTTGTATTACATATTTAAAAATTCCGGAAATGGTAGTAAATGGAATGCTGGGATTAACAGACAGTAAATTTTTGCTGTTGCTGTTGATTAATCTAATTATTCTGGTTTTGGGTACTATTCTTGGTATGGCATCTATTATTGTTATTGTTACTCCTATTTTGATGCCGGTTCTGTTAAGTATTGGATTAAGCCCGATTCAATTCGGTGCTATTCTGATTTTAAACTGTGGAATTGGTCTTATAACTCCGCCGGTAGGAGGTGTTCTGTTTATAGGAAGCGGTATTTCAGGCGTTCCAATTGAACGTTTGTTTAAGCATACCTTACCTTTGATTGCGGTAATGCTGATTGTGCTGCTTTTGATTACTTATATCCCGTCTATTACATTGGCACTTCCAAGTATGCTGGGATTAATTTAAGGAGGATTTATTATGAGTAATCAGAAAAATGTATTAATGATTTGCACCGATCATTGGCCAGGCTCTTTTTTAGGGTGTGCAGGAAGAAATGATATTATGACTCCTACACTAGACTATCTGGCAAATAATGGAGTTCGCTTTGAAAATTGTTATAGTGAGTGCCCTGTATGTATTCCTGCACGACGTACTATGATGACTGGATTATCGCCTAAAACACATGGAGATAGAGTTTATTCTGATCGTATGGAAATGCCGGATGTTCCGACATTGGCGGAAACTTTTCGAAAGAATGGTTATCAGACAATGGCTGTTGGAAAACTTCATGTTTATCCGCAGAGAAATCGAATTGGATTTGAAGATGTTATTTTGGCAGAAGAGGGACGCTATGAACTAGGAACAGTGGATGATTATCAGATATGGATGGGTGAACATGGTTATCTGGGAAAAGAATTTTTGCATGCAATGGGAAATAATACTTATTATACACGTCCGTGGCATTTAGATGAACAGGCACATCCTACCAATTGGGTAACTATGGAAATGATGCATCAGATAAAAAGAAAAGATCCCACGCGTCCGTTTTTCTTTTATTGTTCTTACCAGTTTCCGCATCCTCCTCTGGTTCCTCTTTCTACATTCCTGGATATGTATCAGGAAGACGAATTAGAGGAACCAATCGGTCAGGATTGGTTGGATAACAGCTATATTTTTAAGGCCATGTGTGAAGCGGCAGGAATTTATACAAAAAAGGAAATAAAAAGAGCTAGAAGAGCCTTTTTTGCACAGTGTACTCATATTGATTACCAGATACGCTTGTTGATTGGAACATTGAGAGAAAGTAACCTTTTAGATGATACAATTTTAGTTTTTACCAGTGATCATGGAGATATGCTTTTTGATCATAATATGGTGGCAAAACGCTGTTTTTATGAGAATGCATCATGTGTTCCTCTTATTTTATCAGGAAAGCCGATGGAAAAATATCGAGGAACAGTGGAAAAGAAACTTGCACAGCTGGGGGATATTATGCCGACGCTTTTAGATTTATGCGAGATTCCTATTCCTGAAACGGTAGAAGGAATTCCTTTACTTTCAGAACAGCATCACACATACCTTTACGGAGAGGTGAGTGAAGGTGATAAGGCCACACGAATGATTCGATGGAAAGATTATAAATTAATTTATTATCCGTGTGGGAATGTATTTCAATTATTTGATTTAGAAAAAGATCCGAAAGAAACTCATAATTGTATTGGAGAAGCTGCATATGCGGAGATTGAAATACAAATGAAGGAATATTTAATAAAAAGTATTCATGGAAATGATATGGAATGGATTCAAAATGGAGAATTAAAAGGTTTTTATCCAGGAGAGTATCATTCAAAATCAGATTATGGTCTTTATAATCAACGAGGTTATCATTGGCCAACACCAGCAGGATATAGTAATAAGGGAAAAAATGCATAATCATTTTATTGTTGTATTAAAAACGCCGATGACACTCTATCGGCGTTTTTTCTTGATTTTTGTCGATAAAATCTTCTTGACAAACGTTTCATGATCGAATAAGATAAAAAAGATGAAAATACTTTGAATTTCAAAACATTTGATAACAAAACTAATATCAGAATGAATCTCAATTGGGAACGGGGAAAGAAAATGACAGTGACAGGCAGGATCATTGGAACCGGCTCTTATGTGCCGGAACGGATCGTGACAAATGAAGATTTGGCAAAACTGGTGGAAACCAGCGATGAGTGGATTGTTACCCGCACCGGAATTCATGAGCGGAGAATTGCTGTGGAGGAGGGAACCAGCGCCATGGCGTCCAGGGCAGCAGAGCGGGCTCTGGAGAATGCAGGAATAAAGGCTGAGGAGCTGGACATTATTTTAATGGCAACCTCATCCCCGGATCACTGTTTTCCGAATGGGGCATGTGAAGTACAGGCAGCCATTGGTGCAGTAAATGCAGTGGCCTATGATATCAGCGCAGCATGTTCAGGATTTGAGTTTGCGCTGAGTACTGTACAGGCTTTTATCCGGGCAGGAATTTATAAAACAGCTCTGATTATCGGCGCAGACTGTCTGAGCAAGCTGACAGACTGGTCAGACCGGGGCACCTGCGTTCTGTTTGGAGACGGTGCAGGAGCAGCAGTGATTCGTGCAGAGAAAACAGGCGTGATTCACAGTGTTATGGGATCAGACGGAGGAAAAGGACCTGTGCTTTCCTGTGTAGCCAGAAGCGAGGGGAATTTCCTGAACGAAAGGAAGCCGGAGCTGGGATACATATATATGGACGGCCAGGAGGTTTTCAAATTTGCAGTAAAGAAGGTTCCGGAATGTATCCGTCAGGTGCTGGAGGAGAGTAAAACAGATATTGAAGAGGTAAAATATTTCGTGCTGCATCAGGCCAATTACCGGATCTGCGAGGCAGTGGCAAAGCGGTTAAAGCAGCCTCTGGATAAGGTTCCCATGAATATCGGTTCCTATGGAAATACTTCCGGCGCAACAGTTCCGATTCTTCTGGACGAATTAAACCGTCAGGGAAGGCTGCAGAGGGGCGATAAGCTGGTTTTAGCAGGCTTCGGCGGAGGTCTTACCTGGGGAGCAGCCCTGGTAGAGTGGTAAAACAGGAAGATTACGGAAAAGAAGTACTTTCTGATAAAAAGGAAGTATGGTATGATGGGTAATATGGAGCAATGTGTTTGAAGCACATGCTCTTTATAAAAATATAAAACATTTTAAACGAAAAAGGAGAAAGAACCATGTTAGAAAAAATGAAAGAGATTATTGCAGATCAGTTAAGCGTAGATGCAGATTCCATTACAGAGGCATCTTCCTTTAAGGATGACCTGGGCGCTGATTCCCTGGACCTGTTCGAGCTGGTTATGGCTCTGGAGGACGAGTACTCCGTTGAGATTCCCTCTGATGACCTGCAGAACATGATGACTGTTGGTGATGTTATGAATTATCTGAAGGAGAAAGGTGTAGAGGCTTAATGCCCTGCACCTTTTAAAAAAGGAATTCAGGCTGTTGGAGGAACGGAAATGAAAACAAGAATTACAGAACTGCTGGGAATCCAGTACCCGATTATCCAGGGCGGAATGGCCTGGGTGGCTGAGAATCATCTGGCAGCTGCAGTATCTGCAGCAGGCGGACTGGGTCTGATTGGCGGAGCCAATGCGCCGGCAGAGGTAATCCGCGACTACATAAAGAAGGTTAAAGAAGTTACCGATAAGCCCTTTGGCGTGAATGTTATGCTGATGAGTCCTCACGCTGACGAGGTTGCAAAGGTTGTTGTGGAAGAGGGCGTAAAGGTAGTTACTACAGGCGCCGGAAATCCTGAAAAATATATGGAGATGTGGAAGGCGGCAGGAATTAAGGTGATTCCGGTTGTGGCTTCCGTAGCTCTGGCAAGAAGAATGGAGCGTTATGGCGCTGATGCCATTATTGCCGAAGGCACTGAGTCCGGCGGACATATTGGTGAGGCTACAACCATGACTCTGGTTCCTCAGGTTGCAGACGCAGTTTCCATTCCGGTTATCGCAGCAGGCGGAATCGGTGACGGAAGAGGAATCGCAGCTGCATTTATGCTGGGAGCAGAGGCAGTTCAGATGGGAACCCGCTTCCTGGTAGCAAAGGAATGTGTGGTGCATCAGAATTACAAGGACAGAGTTCTGAAAGCAAAGGATATTGATTCCACAGTAACAGGAAGAACTCACGGACATCCGGTTCGCTGTCTGCGCAACCAGATGACCAGAGAATATATTAAGCTGGAGAACGAAGGAAAATCCTTTGAGGAGCTGGAGTATCTGACTCTGGGAACCCTTCGGAAGGCTGTTCAGGAAGGCGATGTAAACGGCGGTACTGTAATGGCAGGACAGATTGCAGGTATGGTTTCTAAGGAACAGACCTGTCAGGAAATGATTGAAGAAATGATGGAACAGGCAGAGAAGCTGCTTGGACGCAAGTAAGATGTAAAGGAGCAGGAGTGAATGAGTAAGATCGCATTTATTTACCCGGGCCAGGGAGCACAGGTCTGCGGTATGGGACAGGATTTCTATGAGCAGACGGAGACCGGAAAACAGGTATTTGACCTGGCAACGGAGATTCTGGGCTTTTCCGTTCCGGAGCTGTGTTTTACGAAAAATGACAGACTGGATATCACCGAGTATACACAGGCGGCTATGGTAACCACCAGCATTGCTATGACAAAGGTGCTGGAAGAGAAGGGTGTGAAGCCGGATGTGGCAGCAGGACTGAGCCTGGGTGAATATTGCGCACTCTATGCTGCCGGTGCAATGACAGAAAAGGATGCCATTGCTACTGTAAGACAGAGAGGAATTCTCATGCAGGAGGCAGTTCCTGTAGGGCAGGGTGCCATGGCTGCAATTCTGGCTATGGATGCCTCTGCTATTGAAGAGGTGATTTCCGGAATAGACGGAGTTCAGATTGCCAATTACAACTGTCCGGGACAGATTGTAATTTCCGGAAAGAAAGAAGCAGTAGAAACTGCTTGTGAGAAGTTAAAGGAAGCAGGCGCAAAGCGCGCGATTATGCTGAATGTAAGCGGCCCCTTCCATTCCAGAATGCTCACAGGAGCAGGCGAGAAGCTGGGAGAGGTTTTAGAGCAGGTGGAGATTCATCCGCTCAGCATTCCGTATGTGGCAAATGTAACGGCTGAGTATATGACTGATGCAGCTGATGTAAAGCCTCTGCTGATGAAGCAGGTATCCTCCTCCGTAAGATGGGAGCAGAGTGTGAGAGCAATGCTGGCTGACGGAGTGGACACCTTTATTGAAATCGGACCGGGAAAAACTCTGGCCGGTTTTATGAAGAAGATAGACAGAACGGTAAAGGTTCTTAATATAGAGAAGCTGGAAGATGTAGACAAGGTTGTGGAGGAAGTAAGATGTTAACAGATAAAATTGCAGTAGTAACCGGTGCAAGCCGCGGAATCGGCCGTGAGATCGCAGTTACTCTGGCATCAAAGGGCGCTGTGGTAATTGTCAATTATAATGGTTCTGCAGCAAGAGCTGAAGAAGTGGTAAAGGAGATTGAAGAGGCCGGAGGAAAGGCCGAGGCTGTTCAGTGCAACGTATCTGAGTTTGCAAAATCAGCAGAGCTGATGGATTATGTAGTGAAAAAATACGGCCGCGTGGATATTCTTGTAAACAATGCAGGAATTACCAGAGACAATCTTCTTATGAAGATGAGTGAAGAGGATTTTGACGCAGTGATTGACACCAACTTAAAGGGCGCATTTAACTGCATTAAAAATATTTCCCGCCAGATGTTAAAGCAGAAGTCCGGAAGAATCATCAATATCTCTTCTGTATCCGGCGTAATGGGAAATGCCGGACAGGTAAACTACAGCGCATCAAAAGCCGGTGTTATCGGTATGACCAAGGCAGTTGCCAGAGAGATGGCAACCAGAGGAATTACCTGTAATGCAGTAGCTCCCGGATTTATTGTGACAGAGATGACAGACGTTCTCTCTGACACCATCAAAGAAAATATTACCAATCAGATTCCTATGAGAAGATTCGGCCAGACAAAGGATGTGGCAAATCTGGTTGCTTTTCTTGCTTCTGAGGAGGCTGGTTATATCACAGGACAGGTAGTGGGTGTAGACGGCGGAATGGCCATGTAAAGGAAAGAGAAGGAGAAAGAAACATATGAGCAGACGGGTTGTAGTGACAGGTCTTGGAGCAATTACTCCGATTGGCAATAATGTAGAAGAGTTCTGGAATGGCCTGAAGGAGAAAAAGGTCGGAATCGGCCCTATTACTTATTTTGATACAGCAGATTATAAAGCAAAACTGGCCGGTGAGGTTAAGGATTTTGATCCCAAGCAGCACATGGATCCCAAGGCTGCAAAGCGTATGGAGAAATTCTGTCAGTTTGCAGTATGCGCTGCAAAAGAGGCGATTGAGGACGCCGGTCTGAATATGGAGCAGGAGGATCCCTTCCGCGTAGGCGTAAGTGTAGGTTCCGGTATCGGAAGCCTGCAGTCTGTGGAGAGAGAATACAGCAAGATGCTTCAGAAGGGACCAAACCGCGTCAATCCTCTGTTAGTTCCCCTGATGATCAGCAATATGGCAGCAGGAAATGTTTCGATTCAGTTTGGCATGAGAGGAAAATGCATTAATGTAGTTACTGCATGTGCAACCGGTACTCACAGTATTGGTGAGGCATTCCGTACCATTCAGTACGGAGATGCAGATGTTATGATTGCAGGCGGTACTGAGGCAAGCATTACTCCTATTGGCGTAGCCGGATTTGCAGCTCTGACAGCGCTGAGCACCAGCGAGGATCCCATGCGCGCATCCATTCCGTTTGATAAGGACAGAAATGGTTTCGTTATGGGTGAGGGCGCAGGAATCGTTGTTCTGGAGTCTTTAGAGCATGCTCAGGCAAGAGGCGCAAAGATTTATGCAGAGCTGGCAGGCTATGGAGCAACCGGCGATGCTTATCATATTACTTCTCCGGCAGAGGACGGAAGCGGCGCTGCAAAGGCTATGGAGATGGCGATTGCAGATGCAGGACTGAAGCCTGAGGATGTTGATTATATCAATGCTCACGGAACCAGCACCCATCATAACGATTTGTTTGAGACTAAGGCAATTAAGCTGGCTCTGGGCGAACATGCTGAAAAAGTAAAAATCAACTCCACCAAATCTATGGTAGGACATCTGCTGGGTGCAGCAGGCGGCGTTGAATTTATTACCTGTGTGAAGTCAATTGAAGAGGGCTTTGTTCACGCAACTGCAGGTCTTCAGGAAGAGGATCCGGAGTGTGATCTGGATTATACCAAGGGCGAGGGCGTTTCCATGAATGTAAACTGCGCACTTTCCAACTCTCTGGGCTTTGGCGGACATAATGCAACTCTGCTGGTAAAGAAGTTTGAAGGCTGATGGTGAAGCCGGGAGGATATAAAACCATGACGATTGATGAGATTGTAACTCTGATTCAGGCAGTTTCTGATAATGGACTGACCAGTTTTGAATATGAGGAAGGGGACCAGAAGCTGGTTCTGAAAAAGAAAAAGAAGAAAAATATTGCTCAGGCTCCGGTAGCTCCCGTTGTAATTTCCCAGCCGGCAGCTCCAATGATGAGCCCTGTTCCTATGCCTGTTGCAGCAGCTCCGGCTCCTGCAGCAGCTGAAACCGCTTCGGCGGCTCCGGAAAGCGCTGCTGATAAGGCGGGTTCCGGAAATAAGGGCGGAATTGATTCCGATAAGGTAGTGGTTTCTCCTCTGGTTGGAACCTTCTACAGTTCTTCCTCTCCGGAGGCAGAGCCCTTTGTAAAGGAAGGGGACACTGTCAAGAAGGGACAGATTCTCGGAATCATTGAGGCAATGAAGCTGATGAATGAGATTGAGAGCGAATATGACGGAGTGGTGGAAGCCATTCTGGTAAACAATGAGGATGTTGTGGAATATGGACAGCCCCTGTTCCGCATCCGGTAAGGAGAAAAGATATGAGATTGGGAATTAAAGAGATTCAGGAGATTATTCCGCACCGTCATCCTTTCCTGCTGATTGATTTTATCGATGAGCTGGAGCCGGGAAAACGGGCGGTTGGTTATAAATCCATTACATTTAATGAACCGCAGTTTAACGGCCATTTTCCAGGGCAGCCGGTTATGCCGGGTGTGCTGATGATTGAGGCACTGGCTCAGGTTGGTGCAGTGGCAATTTTAAGCCTGGAGGAAAACAAGGGAAAAACCGCGTTTTTCGGAGCTATCAACAATGCCAAGTTTAAACAGATGGTTCTGCCGGGGGATCGGCTGAAGCTGGAATGTGAAATTATCAAGAGCAAAGGCAAGGTAGGCGTAGGCAAGGCCGTGGCTACCAATGCAGAGGGCAAGGTTGCCGTTTCTGCAGAGCTGACCTTTGTTGTAGGCGACTAAGGAGCAGAGGGGAAGCGCAGCCATGTTTGAAAAAATCTTAATCGCCAACCGGGGCGAAATTGCAGTGAGAATTATAAGAGCATGCCGTGAAATGGGAATTAAGACTGTAGCGGTTTATTCAGAAGCAGATCGGGACAGTTTGCATACGCTTCTGGCGGACGAGGCTATCTGCATCGGTCCGGCTGCGTCCGGCCAGAGCTACCTGAATATTGAGAGAATTCTGGCGGCAACCGTAGCTATGAAGGCGGAGGCAATCCATCCGGGATTTGGCTTCCTGTCTGAGAATGCCAGATTTGCAGAGCTGTGTGAAAAGTGCAGCATTGCATTTATCGGACCCTCCGCAGAGATTATCAGCAGAATGGGCAATAAGTCTGAGGCAAGAAAAACCATGATTGAAGCCGGTGTTCCGGTGGTTCCCGGAAGCAAGGAGCCGGTTCACACTGCAGAGGAAGCTCTGGAAATGGCAAAGGCCATTGGTTTTCCGGTGATGATCAAGGCATCCTCCGGCGGCGGCGGAAAAGGAATGCGGGTGTCCTGGAGTGAGGAGGATTTTACTGCCAATTTCCAGAATGCCCAGATGGAATCGATCAAGGGCTTTTCTGATGACACCATGTATCTGGAGCGGTATGTGGAGAAGCCGAGACACATTGAATTCCAGATTATGGCAGATAAATACGGCAATGTGGTTCATTTAGGCGAGCGTGACTGTTCGATTCAGCGCCGCCATCAGAAGGTGCTGGAGGAGTCTCCGTCTGTAGCAATTTCAGAGGAGCTTCGCCGGGAAATGGGAGAGACTGCAGTGCGTGCCGCAAAGGCGGTAGGCTATGAGAATGCGGGAACCATTGAGTTTTTGCTGGATAAGAACAAGGATTTCTATTTCATGGAAATGAATACGAGAATTCAGGTAGAGCATCCGGTAACGGAATTTGTCAGTGGTATTGATTTGATTAAAGAGCAGATCCGTGTGGCTGCGGGAGAGCATTTAAGCGTCAGCCAGGAGGATATCCATATTCAGGGACATGCGATTGAATGCCGTATTAATGCAGAAAATCCGTCCAGGAATTTTATGCCCTGTCCGGGACTGATCAGCAACGTTCATTTTCCAGGCGGAAACGGTGTTCGCGTAGATACTCATATCTATAATGATTACCGGGTTCCGGCCAACTATGATTCCATGCTGATGAAGCTGATTGTTCATGGAAAGGACCGGGAAGAAGCTATTGCAAAAATGAGAAGTGCTTTGGGCGAGCTGATCATAGAGGGAATTGATACGAACCTGGATTTCCAGTATGAGATTCTGAGCAATCCGGTTTACCAGGATGGCCATGAGATCGATACGGATTTTATTCCCAATTATTTTCCTGAGTACTGCAGGTAGAATAAAAAACCGGGAACTGTTGAAATTCTCAGAGATTCGCCCAGGAGGCAAGGAGAAGTAATATGCTGAGAGATATGTTTAAAAAAACATATACTGTAATTGACAGTCATGTAAAGACTGGAAAACGGGAGAAAACGGAAGAACCGAGTATTCCTCAGGGTCTTTGGAGAAAGTGCAATAAATGCGGACAGCCCATTTATGTGGAGGATGTAACAAATAATTACTATGTCTGCCCCAAATGCGGCGGATATTTCCGTGTTCATGCCTATCGCCGGATCGAAATGCTGATCGATGAAGGAACCTTTGAAGAATGGAACCAGGAAATGGAGTTTTCCAATCCTCTGGATTTTCCGGGATATGAAAAGAAGGTTCAGGCAACCAGAGAAAAAACAAGGCTGAATGAGGCCATTGTAACCGGAAAAGGAATGATTCACGGTCTTCCGGCTGCGGTCGGCGTGTGTGATGCCCGGTTTATTATGAGCAGTATGGGCCATGTTGTGGGAGAAAAGGTTACACAGATGGTGGAGCGGGCAACAGAGGAAAAGCTGCCTGTGATTATTTTTGCATGCTCAGGAGGCGCCAGAATGCAGGAGGGAATCGTATCTCTGATGCAGATGGCCAAGACCTCGGCGGCTCTGAAACGTCATCATGAAGCAGGACAGCTGTTTATCAGCGTGCTGACGGATCCTACAACAGGAGGAGTAACGGCAAGCTTTGCCATGCTGGGAGATATTATTCTGGCGGAGCCGGGAGCTTTGATTGGATTTGCAGGACCACGCGTTATTCAGCAGACCATTGGACAGAAGCTTCCGGAGGGCTTCCAGAGAGCAGAATTTCTTCTGGAGCATGGATTTGTAGATAAGATTGTGCCTCGTGATGAGCAGAAGCGGGTGATTGCGGATATTCTGAGAATGCACAGAAAGCCGGACGGTCTGACTCTGGAGAATGCAGGAATCGGAAGAGGGGGACAGGCTGAGCCTTCAGAAAAGCCGTCCTTTAACCGTTCCGGGAAAAGCGCCTGGGATACGGTTCTTTTATCCAGAGATGGAACAAGACCGGTGGCAACAGATTATATTCAGGCGATTTTCGATGACTTTATTGAATTTCACGGCGACCGGTATTTTAAGGATGACGGCGCTATTGTAGGCGGTATTGCAACCTTTAAGGGAATTCCTGTGACGGTGATCGGCCAGCAGAAGGGAAAAACCACAAAGGAAAATATCAGAAGGAATTTTGGTATGCCTTCTCCGGACGGATACCGGAAGGCTCTGCGTCTTATGCAGCAGGCAGAAACCTTCAGACGTCCTATTATCTGTTTTGTAGACACTCCCGGCGCGTTCTGCGGTATTGAAGCAGAGGAACGGGGACAGGGAGAGGCGATTGCAAGAAACCTGTTTGAAATGGCAGCACTGACAGTGCCTGTGCTTTCTCTGGTTATCGGGGAAGGAGGCAGCGGCGGAGCTTTGGCTATGGCTGTGGCCAATGAGGTCTGGATGATGGAAAATGCCATTTATTCGATTCTTTCACCGGAGGGCTTTGCTTCGATTCTGTGGAAGGACAGCAAAAAGGCGGCAGATGCAGCCAGAGTTATGAAGATCACAGCAGCAGATCTCTATGAGATGGGCCTGATAGAGGACGTTATTCCGGAGGACCGGCCGGCCTGTGCAGATACCATGCCTGAAATCGCCGGAATCATCAGAGAAAAACTGTCTGCTTTTCTGAACAGATACGAAAATATGAAGCCTGAGGAGCTTGCAGAACAGAGGTATCAGCGGTTCCGCAGAATATAGCCTCCTCTGTTTGAGATACAGCTTTGGAGAACAGATTCAGGAGATAGGAATGAGTATATTAAAACCATTGAAAATAGGCGAGCTGACAGCAAAATATCCGATTATCCAGGGGGGAATGGGGGTTGGAATCAGCCTTTCATCTCTGGCCGGAGCCGTGGCTAAGGCCGGAGGAATCGGAATTATTTCCACTGCTCAGATTGGATTTCAGGACCCGGATTTTTTGAAGGCGCCTCTGGAAGCCAATTTAAAAGCAATTAAGACGGAATTTGATAAGGCCAGAGCGATTGCGCCCAATGGAATTATCGGATTTAATATTATGGTTGCAACAAAAAACTATGCGCTGTATGTGAAGGAGGCAATCAAGGCCGGAGCAGATATTATTATTTCCGGCGCCGGACTGCCTGTTACGCTGCCGGAGCTGGCAGAGGGTGCAAAAACAAAAATTGCCCCGATTGTTTCTACGGCAAAATCAGCTATGGTGATCTGTAAAATGTGGGATCGGAAGTTTCACAGAATTCCGGATCTCCTGGTTATTGAAGGACCTCTGGCAGGCGGCCATCTGGGCTTTTCCAGAGAGCAGCTGACCAGGTACGGAGCAGATACGGATCATGTTTCTGAAACCTACAGCCAGGATGCCTATGATGAGGAAATCCGCGGGATTATGAAGGTGGTAAAGACTTATGAGGATAAGTATGATACCCATATTCCTGTGGCGATTGCCGGAGGGATTTACACGCATCAGGATGTGCTTCATGCACTGGAGCTGGGGGCAGACGGGGTTCAGGTGGCAACACGTTTTGTAACAACAGAGGAGTGCGATGCGCCCATGTGCTATAAGCAGTCCTATATTGATGCAAAGGAAGAGGATATTGTGATTACGCAGAGTCCGGTGGGAATGCCGGGACGCGCAATCAGGAACCGCTTTCTGGAGCAGGTAGAGGAAAGAAAGGCTAAAGGGGAAAACGCAAAGATTTCTCATTGCTATCAGTGCCTGGAGCACTGCAATCCGGCCAGCATTCCTTACTGCATTACAAAAGCTCTGTCCAATGCGGCAGAAGGAATCCTTGATCAGGCTTTGCTGTTCTGCGGCACCAATGCCAGCCGCGCCGAGAAGATTGAAACGGTGGAGGCTGTGATAAAGGATCTGGCAGGGGAGCCTGTCTGACAGACATAAATATTCTGTTTCCTCCATAGACTGAAATCAAGGAAGCCGGAAAGAGACAGAGAGATGTTAAATAATATCTGGAGTTTTATGATTCTTGCGGGGGTGCTCTGGGGAGCTGCAAATGGCAATTTAGGTGCGGTGACCCAGAGCCTCATTGATTCTGCAGGAGCTGCGGTGTCCCTTGCAGTCACCATGCTTGGAATTATGTCCTTCTGGTGCGGAATTCTTCAGGTAGGAACAAATGCCGGACTGATTGACTGGTTTACAGGGAAAATGGGACCTTTGCTGGATTTTCTTTTTCCTGATGTAAGAGAGGGTCATCCGGCGAGAAAGCCTCTGGCTGTAAATCTGGCAGCAAATATGCTGGGAGTGGGGATGGCGGCAACGCCGGCCGGACTGGAGGCTATGAAGGCGCTTGCAGAGGATGGCAGAGGGACGGCAAGCAATGCCATGTGTACCTTTCTGGTTCTTAATGTGTCATCGCTGCAGCTGATTCCGGTTTCTGTCATTGCCTACCGCAGTCAGTATCATTCTGCGGATCCGGCGGCTGTGACAGGTCCTGCTTTGATTGCAACAGGCTGTTCTACGCTTGCTGCTGTGATATTTTGTAAAATTGCGGAGCGGATGTCCGGGAGGAAAGGTCTATGATCCTGTGGATTTCCCAGATTCTGATTCCGTTTATGGTCTGTTATATCACAGGCTTTGGATTGCTGTCAGGCAGACCGGTATTTGATGATTTTTTAGAGGGAGCCAAATCAGGAATGAAAACAGCAGCCGGACTGCTTCCTGTATTTGTCGGCCTGATGACTGCTGTTGGTGTTATGAGAAGCTCAGGACTGCTGGAGGCTCTGGGAAAGTGGCTTTCCATTCCGGCGGGGTGGCTGCATCTTCCGGCAGAGCTGGTTCCCATTACGCTGGTTCGTCTGGTATCGAATTCGGCTGCCACAGGGCTTTTGCTGGATTTGTTTGAAAAGTCAGGTCCGGATTCCCCTCTGGGAATGTGCGCTTCTGTTATGATGAGCTGTACAGAGACTGTTTTTTATTGTCTCAGCGTATACTTTGGTTCTGTCAATGTAAGAAAAACCCGGTATGCCCTGGCAGGAGCTTTATTTGCCACAGGTGTGGGAGTGGCGGTCAGCATATGGCTGACTTTGGGTTTTTCATAAAAAAAACACAACCCTGTAAGAATTTCCTAATAAATAGCAGGTTGTCGAACGAATAGAAATCATGTATAATCATGAAGAGACTTTTTGCCTTCATGTGCGATAAGGAGAAAACGTGGATACTTATGCAGCATTGAACGATGTTCTGGTGAATCTGTTCCGTGATATTATGGAACTGGAGGAGCAGGCGATTATTACTCAGGAATATCAGGATATAACAAACAATGATATGCATGTGATCGAGGCCATCGGAGTGAAAGAGCCTAAGAATATGTCAACGATAGCCAAGCAGCTTTCTGTGACAGTAGGAACTCTGACCATAGCCATGAACAGCCTTGTGAAGAAAGGCTATGTGATCCGGGAAAGAGGAAAAGAGGATCGGCGGGTGGTCTATATTTCCCTGTCGGAAAAAGGGCTGCGGGCTTACCGCCATCATGAAGAGTTTCACCGGCAGATGATCGAAGCTGTGCTGGAAAATCTGACTGAGGATGAGACAGAAAGTCTGGTAAAAGCACTTGCGAAGCTGGAACGATGGTTCCGCAGAACTGAGGAGAATTAGAAGGAGGCACTTTCAATTATGAAAAAGGCAGTCATGTGTTTTATTGGCGCCATGATGGTTTTGTCACTGGCAGCATGTACCCCGACCATGGAAAAGCATAAGGTTGGTGAGGTACAGAATTCTGATATGACGGTTCCCAAGAGTACTCAGGGACCTGGCGTTGTAACAGATAAGACACCGGATCTGGATGCACCGGATCTGGATATTATTTCTATATATACAGTCAGCGAGGACGGTTCCAGGCTGGAAGGCACCATGGAGGGCGTTGAGACTCTGGATGCTCAGATTCTGGTGGATCTGCTGGTTGAGTACGGCGTTCTGGACGAGGGAACAAAGGCGGTATCCTTTACGGCAGAGGGAACTCCTTCCAGTGAGGAGGTAGGACCTGGTATTGTAAAGATTCCCGGCTTTGAGATTGAGAATGATACAAAGGAGTACGGCACACTGGAGTTGTCACAGTTCCCGGAGGGAGCCCAGTCAGAGATGAAGCTGCAGGCTGTAGCCAATACCTTTATTGAGAATATGAAGCTGGTTTATCTGACTGTAACAGCAGATGGACAGACACTGGGAGAGAACATGACCTTTGAGGTCACCGGAAAATAAGCTGATTGACAGGGAGCTGCTGTAAAGCGCAGGCGAAGTTACGAGGACTTCACCGCGTTTTGCAGGGGCTTCCTTTTTTGTTATCCGGGATGGAAATTACTAATGTATTAAAATTCATACAATTTTCTTACATCCATTGTGTAAGCGCTGAAAAAACAGTATAGTGGTATCAATAAAGCATAGAAAAGCCGGAAGGATTTACAGCGGAAAGGAGGAACAGGCAATGCTTGAGGTGTGTGATTTGGAAAAATCGTACAGACGTCACCAGGTATTAAAAAAAATATCCTTTTCGGTCAGACCGGGTGCCTGCGTAGGAATTGTGGGAGAAAATGGATGTGGAAAAACAACGCTTCTGTCGATTCTTGCCGGCGCAAGGAAACCTGACAGAGGAAAAATTCTGTTTGATGGACAGGACGCAGCGGGAAATCCGAAGATATTTTCCAGGGCGGCAGCTTATGTTCCTCAGGAAAATCCGCTGATAGAGGAGCTGACTGTGAGAGATAATCTGAAACTCTGGTATCGGGGCAGCAAAAAGGAACTGGAACGGGATCTGATCTCCGGTTCGGCTGCGATGCTGGGAGTGGATCAGATGCTGAAAAAAGAGGTCTGTACCTTGTCCGGCGGAATGAAGAAAAGGCTGAGTATTGCCTGTGCTTTATCCAATCATGCCTCTGTATTGATTTTAGATGAACCGGGAGCAGCTTTGGATTTGGAATGTAAGGCTGTGATTCGAGATTATCTGGAGCAGTACAGAAGGTCCGGCGGGGCGATTCTTTTAACCTCTCATGAGATGTCAGAGATAAGCATATGTACGGAGCTGTATGTTCTGCGGGACGGATACATGGAATCAGTTTCCGGCGGATTATCGGAAAGGGAGCTGATTAAGTGCTTTAAAAACGGGACTTTTGCAGATACTCAGGAGCTGAGACAGAGAAAGGTACAATAAAAACAACGGAGGAAATGTGTATGAAGTGCAGGAAATGCGGAGCTGAACTACAGGAAAATGAAAAGATCTGCCGTGTATGTGGTCAGGAAACAGAGACTGTGGAGACAAATGCCCTGAAGGAGGAAACAAAAGGGACGTCAGATACGACGGATGGGTTGGCAGCATCAGAGCAGGCAGTTTCCGAAAGTCCGGAGCCCGAGAAAAAGAAGTCCGGGAAAATGATGATCGGTGTGGCTGCGGCAGTGGCAGCAGTGGGAATTGGAATTGCAGTAGTACCGCGGCTGATGGAGGATCCGAAAAAAACGGTGATTGCAGCTTTCGAAAGCGTAAATTCTGATAATCAGATAACCGGGGCAGAGGAAATATTTGGTTTAAGGGAATTTTTGGAAAATTATGGAAAGGTCAACTGTGAAGGTATTTTTCGAATGCAGATAGACGGCTGTTCTCAACCGGGAATGGAGATGCTGACAGGAGCTGGCTTGGAGATCCGCTC